>JGI26063J44948_1000351_pt1 | contig 12040 bp, 13 predicted proteins | sample MarorgKNORR_S2LV_4_FD_44948 | JGI IMG/M metagenome (IMG submission 44948) | reverse complement strand
ATTCTATATTGATAATTCTCTACAAGGGCAGTATCAGTCAACGACTTCTGGCGGGTCACCCTGGACGCAGGTAAGTTATGATGTTTCTGAGGGTGAACATACATTTAGATGGTCCTACGTTAAAGATGGCGGCGGCGGTTCTACAGACTGTGATAACACAGATTGTGCAGATGCTGCCTGGATTGATGATATTGTCTTCCCGCCTGCCTATATTGAAGGCGGTGAAGGTATGGTGGGTGATTTAAACGGAGATGAAGTATTAAACGTTTTGGACATCATTATCATGGTAAATATGATTCTAGGGGTTGAGCCTGAAACTGCTCTGGCAGACCTCAATGGTGATGGAATAGTAAACGTACTGGATATTATTAATTTAGTAAACCTCATTCTTGGACCTCGTGTGGATAATGCCACCAGTGTTCAACTTTTCGATACTGGAACCGAGATGAAAATGTCACGGAATGGCTATGTAGGCGCTGTTAAAATGGTACTTCAGCATGATGGATATTTTCAAATTGAACTTACAGAAAATGCATTAGTAAAAGGTTCACATACTCAGAGAAATACAACTACATTGGTAATTGTTGCTCCTGAAACTGATCATTTATTCAGCTATGAGGGTTCGTTTGAAATAGTTGAAGTTGAAGCCGCCAGTTCTGANAAGTTCATATNAGTTATACTGCCTTCCAAAACATCATTAAATCAAGCCTATCCCAATCCGTTTAATCCATCCACTACTTTCAGTTATGTATTGGCCGAAACCAATGAGGTTGATCTAAGCGTTTACAGTATAACCGGTCAGTTGGTAGAATCTCTGGTAGATTCGCGCCAGGATGCAGGCAGTTATAGCTTGATTTGGGATGCATCTTTACAACCCAGCGGTTTATATTTTCTNCGNTTACAGGCAGGAAACGAAACATTCAATCAAAAATTAATGGTAATTAAGTAACCTTTGGCGTTTACCGTTAGGATAAAAGGGCTTGGGAAACCGAGCCCTTTTCATTTATTGGAAGAATTTTATAGTTTCACTTTCATTCTTCTGTCTAATTTAATAAATGGTAACCATGGCAGAGATAAAGAGTTTTCTAGGAACAATGGGGCTCACTCTCAGAAAGCTGTTGCGGGGTGAAAATGCCATTGCAGATTATGAAGATATTCAATCCCGACGGATGATTTGTTATTCCTGTGAATTTCTAACAGGAAAAACTAAAAAAACATTTAGCTGTTTATCCTGCAACTGTAATATCAGCCTGAAAATAATGTTTACCACCGCAGAGTGTCCGGAAGGAAAATGGAAAACCATGGATTATTAAATTTGAATAAATTAAACTTCCATGCAAAGATTTAACCTCTTTAACTTCACCGCAATATTTTTCACCAAACTCATATAATTAATATTAATGAAATTATTTTCTCGCAATAAAGAAACCTCAGATCCAGCGGTTATAATACAAAATAGTTTATCAGCAGTTGTAAATCGAATTTCGGAATCTTTTGAAGATGAAAAATATCATTGGACTAAACCGTGGGGAGTAAAACGTTTTGAAAGTATGGTCTTAGCAAAATTCATGATGGATTATTCATTTAATGGACTTGCTGATGATAAACTGAAAGATGATGAAAAAATTGCATTCATCACTTTATGTTCAAGTTCCTTTTCCAAATTATTTAATGATGAATTTTCTCAAATTGGTTTGAATTTTGAAGATATGCAGGAAGAATTACAACAAAAGATAGATGCCTACTTTGATGCTAGACGTGGCAGTAAACCTCCTTTATGTTGGCATAGTATTTATCAGTTGGTGACCCGCAGTAAATCAAAAGAAGAATTGGAAGAGGATGTTAAGAAGAAAACAGCTGGATTGGAGCTAATTAAGGGAAATGAGAATTTTGCGGGAATGGTGCCCCAATATGAATCTCAAATAAGAATGCTTAAAGAAAAGGCAGGTGCTTTTGAATCAGCAGAGATGATGCTGCCTCATATGGTACGGTTTACAAAAGATAAATTACGGTCAATAAATTTAAAAAAGATTAAAGCATTAAGTAAAAAGTTGGCGAAAAAGGACAAAGGTAAGAAAAAATAAGTTTAGCCCCTATTGGGAGCCTTTTTTACATCCCAATTTTAGTTTCGTTTTAATAAAGATAAATAGTTCTATTTCTGTTGTAATAATTCCTCATCAATAAAAAATATTATTCTCTTCGGAAGTCCATTGTATTCATATCTCAAAATGTTCTAAATTTCTTGTCTCTAAATTATAGTAATTATGACTGATTCAAAGAAATTCAAAACTGTAGATAGTAAAGTCGATTTTATCCAGATAGAGCACGAAATGCTCGAAAAATGGAATAAAGATGATACTTTTAATCAATTGAGAAAAAAGAATTCCAAGGGTAAACCCTGGTCTTTTCTCGATGGTCCTATTACGGCAAATAATCCCATGGGTGTTCACCATGCCTGGGGCCGAACCCTGAAAGATATTTTTCAACGTTACCACGCCATGCAGGGAAGAGAACTCAGATATCAAAATGGTTTCGACTGTCAGGGACTCTGGGTTGAAATTGAAGTTGAAAAAGAATTAGGTTTCAAAACAAAGCGGGATGTTCAAGCATACGGATTGGAAAAATTCGTAAATAAATGCAAAGAGAGGGTTGAGAAATATTCTGAAATTCAGACTGAACAATCTAAACGCCTTGGATATTGGATGGATTGGGATAATTCTTATTTTACAATGTCCGATGAAAATAATTATACCATTTGGGCATTCTTAAAAAAACTTTACAACGATGGAAAAATTTATAAAGGCACCGATGTGGTTCCGTGGTCAGGCCGCTCGGGAACATCCTATTCGCAAATGGAAATTATTGAAGGTCGAAAGCTTGTTGCACATACTTCAGTATTTGTCAGATTTCCACTAAAAAACAGGCCGAATGAATATATTCTGATCTGGACAACTACACCCTGGACACTTACCTCAAACGTTGCAGCAGCAGTAAATGTAAATTTAGATTATGTGAAACTCAAAGCCTCCGATGGGGCAGTTTATTATTTTGCAAAAGAAAATCTGGAATATCAACGCCTTGATAAACAATTCAAGGAGAAAAAACAATGGATAGATGGTGTGCCAAAGTTAAAACAATTGCCCAAATATTTAAAGAACGTGGCGGATATGAAATTATTGGCAGTGTAAAAGGTGTAAATATGTTAGGCTGGGAATATGAAGGACCCTTTGATGAACTTGAGGCGCAGTGCAAAATGGGTGGTTTTCCATTTGTAAATGAAGATTTGAAAGATAAAGGGCATAGCGGAATATCCTGCCATAGAATTATTGATGGTGGAAAGGATAGTATTGGTAGTGATGTGGTAGTTGCCGGGGAGGGTACTGGTATTGTACATACAGCGCCAGGATGTGGTGCTATTGATAAGAAAATAGCTCAAAAAACAGGGCTTGTCTCTATTGCACCTTTAGATGAAGAATCTTGCTATATTGATGGATTTGGAAAATATACGGGTAAATGTGCTACTAAAATTGAGACCACCCAGGAAATCATCGCTGATCTAAAGGACAAAGGATTCCTCCTTTATCAAGAGCAATATCCCCATGTGTATCCTCATTGCTGGCGGTCTGGTGATGAATTGGTATTTAGAATTGTGGATGAATGGTATATCAACATGGATTGGCGAGATAAAATTAAAAACCTTGTAAAAGATATTCAATGGATTCCAGAGTGGGGGCATGAGCGGGAAATGGAGTGGCTTGAAAATATGAGTGATTGGATGATTTCCAAAAAAAGGTTTTGGGGTTTAGCGCTTCCAATTTGGAAATTTGAAGACGGAACATTTTTTGTAGTTGGTTCAAAAAAAGAACTTAAAGAATTGGCAGTTGAGGGATGGGAGGAATTTGAAGGAAAAAGTCCTCATCGCCCGTGGATAGATAAAGTAAAAATTAAACATCCTGAATCCGGACTCATTGGCACACGAATACCCGATGTTGGTAATCCATGGTTAGATGCTGGAATCGTACCCTATTCAACACTTCATTACAATTCTGATAGAGACTATTGGAACAAGTGGTTTCCCGCTGATTTTGTTGTAGAATGTCTTCCTGGACAATTTCGTAATTGGTTTTATTCACTTTTAGCACTCTCTACGGTCATGGAGGACAAAGCTCCATTTAAAACTTTGTTAGGACATGCAATGGTGAAAGATGAAACCGGACGTGATATGCATAAGTCCTGGGGCAATGCAATCTGGTTCGATGATGCTGCAGAGAAAATGGGGGTGGATGTAATGCGTTGGATGTATGCCAAATCAAAATCCTGAACATAATTTGCTTTTTGGATATGCGATTGCAGACGAAGTGAGAAAACAGCTCATTACCTTATGGAATACCTACTCATTTTTTGTAACTTACGCCAATTTGGATGGCTTTGACCCTTCTATTGAAATAGATAAATCTACTCTTACAAAATCAGATCGTTGGATAATTTCAAAAACAAATAAATTTATTAAAACTGCTGAGAAAATTTATTCAAATTATCAAGTTTTTCATTTGATGTCTGAAGCGACTATTTTTTTAGATAACCTTTCTAATTGGTATATAAGAAGAAATCGTAGACGCTTTTGGAAATCAGAAAATGATTCTGACAAAACCGCTGCATACTCAACACTTTATCAAATTTTAATTAATTTTGTAAAGGTAATGGCACCAGTTGTTCCGTTTGTGAGTGATAAAATATATACTAATTTAATTTCAGGAAGAAACAAATCTGAGGTTGATAGTGTACATCTATGTGATTTCCCCTCGGTTGGTGAAGCAGATATTGATGAAGAGATAATAAATGAAATTGATACTGTCATTCAAATAGTCAGTCTGAGTCGATCTGCTCGAAATAAGGCTAATATTAAAATCCGCCAACCGTTGGCTGAACTTGCTGTTTATGCAGATGATAATATTCAAAATATTACAAAGAATAACCAGAATGAAATTTTAGAAGAATTGAATATCAAGACTTTAAAATTTGTAGTAAATGAATCTGATTTGGTACAATATAATGTAAAACCTGATTTCCCAACACTTGGGAAAAAATATGGTAAAGATATTAGTAGAATTACTGCTTATCTTAATGATGTTGACAATGAAAAACTTGTTCAAATTGTGAAATCTTGGAAAATCATTAATTATACCCGGGACTGAAGGTGAATTGGAAATTCTTCCCGATGAACTCATTCTTGAAGAAATTCCCGTAAAAGGATACGGAATATCCTCCGGGAAAAATATAATTGTGGGTGTTTGCACAGAAATATCAGAAGAGCTGAAGCAAGAAGGATTGGTAAGGGATCTTATTAGACAGGTGCAGAATTTACGAAAGGATTCAGGTTTAAAAGTAGAAGACCGGATTGAAATTGAAATAAATGGATCTACGGAACTAAATAATGCAGTTGAATCTTATGAATCTTATTTCATGAATGAGGTTTTAGGTGTGAAATTGGATATGGGAAATAGTATTACATTTAAGTTTAATGGTTCAGTAACAATAGCAGGTGAAAAGATAAATATTGGAATTTCACCGTTAAATTAGGAGGATTTAAAAATGACAGTAAGTAAAAAGAAAAAATGGACACGAAAAGAATTGGAAAAGTTTAAAACTTTGATCTTAGAAAAAAGAGAGGTAGTGACAGCCGAATTATTAGAAGCTAAGGAAAAAGCTGATGAGGTTTTGAACAATAATTCAACTAATGCCATTTATTCATCTCATATGGCTGATGCTGGATCGGATCAACAGGAAATGGAAAAAAACTATTATATGATGAATCGTGAAAATAACTACCTGCAATATCTTGAGAGAGCATTGTCAATGATTGTAGAGGGCTCTTTTGGTATTTGTGCAAGTTGTGGTGAGCTGATTGATAAAGAACGGCTAATCGAAGTTCCCCATACTTCCAGTTGTTTCGATTGTAAATCAACACCAGCTTAAATTATTGAGAATCTATTTTCCTACCATATTGGTCATCATTATTGATCAAGCTTCAAAATTGTGGGTGAAAAATAATTTACCACAATGGGAATCATTGAATATACTTGGATCGTTTCTGCGTTTTACTCACGTGAAAAATCCTGGGATTGCATTTGGTATCCCAGTTGGTAATTTTACCATGATAGTGGCCATTTTATCTATTATTGCAACCATATTTATTGCTTATTTACATTGGCAAGAACGCAATAATCATCCTCTAATTGTAATTGGATTAGGACTAATATTAGGCGGTGCCATTGGCAATCTTATTGATAGAAGTTCAGTATTTTTTACTCAACACTATACAGGAGTTGTTGATTTTATTGATATTGGTACAGCAGGGTTTCGCTGGTACACTTTCAATATTGCAGATTCAGCGGTGACAATTGGAATTATTTTTTATTTAATGCATTCTCTTTTTACCAATAAACCGGAGTTATTGGAAGCTAATGATTGAGCATCATTCATTTACTGTAGAAGAATCTCAATTAAGGCTTGACCAGTATTTGGTCTGTAAACTTCCAGATTATTCTCGCTCAAAAATTCAAAACTTAATCAAACTTGGACAAGTCACGATTAATGGTGAACCTGCAAAATCATCATTAATACTGCATGGTAACGAATCCATTGAATGCCATTTCGAACCACAAATTAGAGATGAAAGTATTGCCGGTGAAGCAATGGATTTAAACATCATTTATGAGGATGAATCCTTAGCTGTAATTAACAAACAGTCAGGATTGGTTGTACACCCTGGAAGCGGAAATTGGTCAGGAACACTGCTGAATGGAATTATACATCATTTTAAGAGTTTATCCCATCAGGAGTCTCTGAGGCCTGGAATTGTTCATCGTTTAGATAAAGATACATCAGGCATAATAATTATTGCAAAAAATGATCAGGTACATGATTTTATGAGTAAGCAATTCAGCCAGAGAAAAGTCAAAAAACAATATTTGGCATTGGCTTGGGGTAATTTAGAAGAACAAGGAATAATTAAAGGTGAAATGGGACGTCATACTCGAGACCGAAAATTATTTACTATGGTTGAGAGTGGAGGTAGAGATTCTTCCACAAATTATAAATTAGAGGAGTATTACCCTCCGCTTTCATGGGTTAGACTTCATCCTGAAACTGGCAGGACACATCAATTACGAGTACATTTAAAATCTATTGGTCACCCTATATTTTGTGATGATGCCTATGGTGGTGGTGCAAAATATGCAAGATCCTTTCATGTGAAATATACACAATTATTAAATCGCTTAATAAAAACGGTTAACAGGGTTGCACTGCATGCCTATACGATTGAATTTTGTCATCCTTCTACTAAAGAAATAATGAAATTTGAAGCACCAATCCCTGAAGATTTAAGCCGTGCATTAGAGATTCTTAAAAATGAAAAATAACAGACCATCTGTCATCTCTGGTTTTTTGGATTATATTAAAAATGTGAGGCTTTATTCTTCCCATACCATTCGCTCATATTGCCATGATTTAGACGATTATTATGCGTATTGTATTAATAATTTTGGAGGAGAAGATTTCATAAAACTTGATCATACNGCCATCCAATCATATATGCANCATTTATCCAAGAAAGGATTGAGTACACGTACATTGGCGCGAAGGTTGGCTTCAATTAAATCCTTATATAAATATATGCTGGTAAGTAATTTGGTTGATGTAAATATAGCCAGGTTCGTGAAAACTCCAAAAACCAATAGAGAGCTGCCCCATTATCTCTCTTTAAAAGAGGCAAAAGAAATTCTCGATCTGCCTATTGGTGATAGTGAAACAATATTAAGGGAGCGTTTAATTCTTGAGCTATTTTATGCAACAGGTGTTCGTATTTCAGAATTAATTCAGATACAATTAAATGATATTCGCCTAGAAGAAAATATTATTCATATTTTAGGGAAGGGAANTAAAGAACGAATTGTTATGATTGGTGGGGAGGCAAAAATAACTTTACTCAAATATTTAGAGATGTTGAGTAAAAAGAATGATAATGAGAATGGCTATTTATTCCCTCCAATTCGGAAAAATAAAAATAACACAATTGCACCTAAAACTGTTTTCAATATAGTAAAGAAGTATTTGAAAATTGTATCGGACGATGAAAAGCTCAGTCCACATTCTCTCAGNCACACTTTTGCTACCCATATGCTNAATAATGGTGCGGATTTAATGGCTATTAAAGATATGCTGGGGCATAATAGTTTATCTTCAACTCAGATTTATACCCACCTGCAGCCTGAAAAATTAAAAAAAATATATCAACAAGCACATCCACATGCTAAATAAGGAAATACTATGACTGTAAATCATCTTGGACTTGATAAACTTGGAATTACACAGACAGATGGAATTAGACGAAATCTACCTGTTGAAAAGCTCATAGAGGATATGATCCTAAATAAGGAAGGAACCATTGGAATGAATGGAGCCGCAATGGTTGACACAGGTCTATTTACAGGTCGATCTCCTTTGGATAAATATATTGTTGAAGAAGCAACCAGTAGTGAAAATATATGGTGGGGCGATGTAAATAGAAAGATCAGTAGTGAAATATTTGATGAACTGTATCAAAAAGTGATTCAATTTTATAATCATGGAGATGAATCTAATACGTATATTTTTGATGGTTTTGGAGGGGCTGCAGTTGACCATCGTTTAAATGTACGGATTATTGCCAAAAAAGCATGGCAGGCTCATTTTTGTCATAATATGTTCATTAGGCCAACCCGGGAAGAATTATTGAATTTCTGCCCAGATTTTACATTATAAATGCCAGTGAAGTATATAATGATAAATTTGAACAACATGGTTTGAATTCTGAAACTTTTATTATATTTAATCTTGAAAAGAAAGTTGCAATTATTGGTGGAACTGAATACGGTGGAGAAATGAAAAAAGGTATTTTCTCCGTATTACATTATAAGTTACCATTGAAAGGTATACTCTCAATGCACTGTTCTGCCAATGTTGATACAAATGGTCGTAATACTGCTCTCTTTTTTGGACTGAGCGGTACAGGGAAAACGACTCTTTCTACTGACCCTAATAGACCCTTGATTGGCGATGATGAGCATGGCTGGTCAGATGATGGTATCTTCAACTTTGAAGGGGGATGTTATGCAAAAGTTATTAATTTAGACAAAGAAGCTGAACCTGATATTTACAATGCCATTCGCCATGGTGCTTTATTGGAAAATGTATGTTACGATGAGAAAACTCGAGTAATTGATTTTACTGATGGTTCTAAAACTGAAAATACACGAGTATCCTACCCAATTGATCATATTGAAAATTCAGTTTTTGCATCCGGTAAACCCAGTATGGGACCACATCCTAAAATAATAGTATTTCTCACATGCGATGCTTATGGTGTTTTACCTCCGGTTTCTAAGCTTACTCCTGATCAAGCCATGTACCATTTTATAAGTGGCTATACGGCAAAAGTTGCCGGCACCGAAAGAGGAATTACGGAACCAGTTGCAACATTTTCACCTTGTTTTGGAGGACCCTTCTTAACTTTACACCCCCTAAAATATGCAGAGCTTTTAAAATCTAAAATTCAAACACATGAATCAAAGGTTTACCTTGTGAATACCGGTTGGATTGGCGGCTCTGCAGCATCTGGAGCAAAACGAATCAGCATTCAAAATACTCGAGCAATGATTACATCCATTTTAGATGGATCAATTGAGCAATCCAAGTTCAAAACGGAACCTGTTTTTGGCTTAAGTTGTCCACTAAGTTTAATAGGAGTTGATACTGAGGTGCTAAATCCTCGTTCATCCTGGGATAATGCTGACGACTACGATAAGCAGGCAACTACACTAGGTGAATTATTCACCAATAACTTTAAGACCTATGGTAAAGCAGTGTCATATCTGGAAAATGCAGGTCCCATTAGAAATCACAATGAAATAGCCATTTAATAAAGGAACATTCTCTATGAATATTGAAATAACAGCCAGACATTTTACAGCTTCAGATAAACTTAAGGAGTTGGTAAATGAAAAAATAATGAAAATTGAAAAATATAATAGTGATATAATGAATTGCCATGTCATTCTTACAAAAGAAAATAGTGGTGAAAATGTGGAGATAAACGCCCATATAAAAGGTCATGATTTTTCAGCCCATGAAAATGCTGATGGTTTTGAAAAGTCTCTCGCAAATGCTGTGGAAAAGATTTCAATTCAGATTAAAAAACANCATGAAAGAGCTTTAGGGAGATAATAATTGTGAGGGCAATTATCCCTGTTGCTGGTCATGGTACTAGATTAGAACCACATACGCTNACCCTTCAGAAATGTTTATTACCCGTTGCCGGGAAGCCTGTTCTTGAACATATACTAGACCGAATTACAAATGCTGGAATCACTGATGTAACACTTATTACTGGTCATTTGGGAGAGCAAGTTGTTGAATTCTGTACATCCTATCCTAATGCCAATTTTACTTTTGTCGAACAGAAAGAGCGCTTAGGGCTGGGGCATGCTATTTACCAAGGTTTAGACTCTGTTAAAGATCCCCTTCTAATTGTCTTGGGAGATTCCATTTTTGAACTTGATTATAATCGATTCCTTTCAAGTCCCAATTCTACCATTGGGGTTGCGCCTGTTCCTGATCCAAAACGTTTTGGTATTGTGGAACTAACAGGAGATAGGATCTCCAATGTATGGGAAAAACCAGATAATCCACCATCTAATTTAGCCCTTATTGGAATTTATTATATTTCTTCCCAATTGGAATTATCAATGGGTATTGAGCATCTCATTAAGAATAATATCCGCACTAAAAATGAATATCAACTTACTGATGCTTTCCAGGTGATGATCGATAAGGGGCATATTTTTAATGCATTTGAAATTGATGAATGTTTAGATTGTGGAATTCCTGAAACCCTGCTTTCTGCCAATAAAACTTTACTGACACGAATGGAGGGTAACTCCGTACATGATAGTGCTGTAATCACCAATTCTCAAATCAACAATTGTACGATTTTAGAAAATTGCAAAATCGAAAATTCTGATTTAGAAAATGTAATTATGTTGAGCGGTGGCAATGTAAAAAATCAGACTATAAAAAATACTATTATTGGATTTGATGAAATATTTAATTTAGCTCAGACGGAAGAATTAGAACTGTAAAGCTAAATGTGCGGTCGTAAAACACTCACAAAAGGGAAAATTGAAATAATCCAGGAAATGTTGGTTGATGACTGGAATGACGACTGGATTCCAAGCTATAACATAGCTCCCACTCAAAATACTCCCATTTTAATACATAATGAAAAGCGGATAATCAAGACCATGCGCTGGGGTTTGGTTCCATCTTGGGCGAAAGATCTTAAAATGGGAAGTCGATTAATAAATGCCCGTTTAGAAACCCTCCCTGAAAAACCATCTTTCCGAAATTTACTTACAAGCAATAGATGCGTTGTCATTACGGATGGCTATTATGAATGGATGCAGACTGGTGATGGAAAAATACCCTATTATATTCGCCATCCTCAAAAGAATATCCTGCCCATGGCTGGACTTTGGGATAAATGGATTGATGAAAATAATAAAGAGTATCATACTTATACCGTTATCACCACTGAACCTGCTCAGCCTATAGCTCATATACATAACCGAATGCCGGTAATTTTAAATTTTGATGAAATAGATGAGTGGACCAATACAAATATTCCATGCGATGAAGCCTTAAATAAATTAGCATCTTTTTCCAATCCACTGGAATTTTATCCTGTTTCCAATTTTGTTAATTCACCCAGGAATAATAGTGAAATTTGTATTCAACCAATCATCCAGGAGACCTTATGAATTCATTCCACAAAGAACTTTGGTTTGACATTCCATCTCGAATGGAATTTATTAATATAACCCATGAAGTGCAGGAAGTACTTCATGAAAGTGAAATCCACGAGGGGCTATGTCTGGTAAATGCCATGCATATTACTGCTTCAGTATTTATTAATGATGATGAATCGGGACTGCATCGGGAT
>JGI26063J44948_1000215_pt2 | contig 12111 bp, 9 predicted proteins | sample MarorgKNORR_S2LV_4_FD_44948 | JGI IMG/M metagenome (IMG submission 44948) | reverse complement strand
TTCTCTTTTAATAATTTTTAATACTTCAAGAGCAGCTGCAGGTCCAGCAGTGCTTCCACCAAATGTAGAAATATCTCTGAAGTAACTATCAANATTACTTGGATCTTCTTTAAACATATTAAAGATCCTCTCTGTAGTTACAGTAATAGATACAGCAGCGTAACCAGCAGCTANNCCTTTNGCTGTTGTTACGATATCAGGCTGAACATCATAGTGCTGATAACCAAACCATTTTCCTGTCCTTCCTAGCCCACATACAACTTCATCGATATGTAGTAAAACATCATATTTTCTGCAAATTGATTCAATTATTGGAAAGTATTCAGGTACTGGTGGAATTACTCCGCCACCTGCTGTTATTGGCTCTAAAACTACTGAGCCAACAGTATCAGGGCCTTCAGTTTTAATAATATCTTCAAGAGCTGTTGCACACTCAATATTGCACTCTCCATATTTTTTCCCAAATGGGCATCTATAGCAGCAGCAGTGAGGCATTTCAACGAAACCTGGCACAAATGGCCCATATTGTTTTTTTCTCTGAAGCTGACCAGTTGAGCTCATAGCACCAATTGTAGTTCCATGATAGTCTCGGTCACGGTAAATTATTTTATGTTTTTTTCCTTCGTTATGAAAATGAGCGAGTTGGCGAACCATTTTGTAGCCTTTTTCATTGGCTTCAGAGCCAGAATTTGAATAATATACACGGTCTAAGCCAGGCATAAGAGAAGTAACTTCTTTTGCGTATTCGGCAGCTGGCTCGTTACCAAAAGTGCCGGCAAAATATGGAATTTTTGATAATTGATTGCTTACAGCCTCAACCATATCATCCCTNCCAAANCCNANGTTTACAGTCCATACACCACCAGAGGTTCCATCAAGATACTCATTACCTTTGGTGTCAGTAACAATCATCCCTTTTGCTTTCGAGACAATCATTGGATCACTCGATTCAAAAGCCTTATGCTGCGTTAAATGATGCCAAACATGGTCCTTGTCATTTTGTATGATTGTGTTGTCAGACATAATCGCCCCCTTGTTAATTAAAATGCAAAATTATATAATATTGACTGCAATTCACAGGAATGAATTGTAAAATATAAGTAGTCCTAAATTAACATATATATAGAACCAGAAAACTTATAATTAATAGGCCAGTTAAATGAATGAAATGTGGAATCAGTTCTTTTCACTGAGGCATGATAAGCCTCGGACCCTTCAACTGCAAATTCGTCAGCAACTAATTGATGCCATTACTAATGGTTTAATTGGACCAAATGAGCCTCTTCCTTCTTCGAGAAACCTAGCTTTAGCGCTTAAAGTTGCGAGGAATACTGTGATTGCTGCCTATAAAGAACTTGAGTTCGATGGTTATATTACGCCTCAACAAAGGAAAGGTTATTATGTTAATGAGCAATTTTATGAGAATTACACCAACAGTAATGAAGTCCAACCCAATGATCCTACTCCCCCTTTATGGCTTAATAAATTAATTACAAAAAAACCATCAATCCAAACCAATATTCATAATCCAGAAAATTGGCAAAGCCTTCCCTATTCATTCACAATTGGTCAAATAGATAAGAGTTTAATTCCCTACTATGAGTGGAGAGAGGTGGTTAGGCATTCTTCAACACTGCCTGAAATACAAAAATGGAATATTGATCATGTTGATAATGATGATCCCTCTTTAATCAAGCAAATTCAATCCAAAGTTCTTCCAAAGAGAGGTATTTGGGTGAATAAAGATCAAATTTTAATTACCGCAGGTAGTCAGAATGCAATCTACATTATTGCAAACCTTCTTGTTAAACAAAATACCGTTATTGCTATAGAAAACCCAGGATACCCAGATGTTAGAAATATCTTTAGCTTTAGAACCGATAATATTATCCCAATTTCAGTCGATAAAGACGGAATCGTAGTCAAAGAGATAAAATCAGATACAAATATAGTTTTCACTACTCCAAGTCATCAATACCCTACAGGTGTAACAATGAGTATGGAGAGAAGGCATGAGCTTTTATCTGTTGCAAAAGAAAATAATATGGTCATCATTGAAGATGACTATGAAGCAGAAATTAATTTCCAAAAGAAACCCAACCCATCTCTGAAAAGTCTTGATAAAGATAATAATGTAATTTATGTTGGGAGTTTTTCGAAAGCCTTTGCGCCTGGCTTAAGACTAGGTTATATGGTTGCCCCAGAAAGCTTTATTAAAGAAGCAAGAGCCTTGAGAAGATTAATACTAAGGCACATACCTNCCAATAATCAGCGCTCAGTGGCACTATTTATTGGNCTTGGTCATTATCATAATATGTTTACAAAGATACAAAAAACGAATAAAGAACGCTGGGGGTTGATTAATGAAAAAATTAATCAAGAACCTTTGTTATCTTGTACTCCTACTCATGGAGGTTCAACTTTTTGGGTTAAGATTCCAAAATCAGTAGATAGCGACAAGCTTTGCCAAAAACTTCTAGATAGAGGTGTTGCTGTAAGACCTGGACACGCTTCTTTCTTTGAGGAAAAACCTCCATCAAATTATTTACATCTTGGTTATTCTGCAATTGATACCAATAAAATCAATAAAGGTATAGATATCTTAGTGAAAGAAATCAAATCAATGATGTCATAAATTCTTTTGGGCTTTTTTATTATGAAAAAACTACTCATACTCTTATTACTCTCCAAGTCTCTCAACATTTGCTGTTGATTTAGACTTTTGGTTTGATTCATTTTGTTATACTGTGTGTTATCAACTGACAGATTGAATGAACTTCAATTAATATTTTGATGGTAAATATTTTTACTTACAAGGAGAAACTAATGAAACAAAAACTACTCTACGTGGCAATACTGAGTCTGTTTACAGGCGCCGCTCAAGCGGCAAGTTGCCCGGCAGTAACAGTTGCTGATGACAAGGGAGTCCCTTCGGGCGCCTACCCTCAGCAATATGATCTGGCGGAATTTCAGTCTCTAGCCAATTGTACTTTGTCATTCAGCGCAAACCCAGATAGTGCTGCATTGAATGGCAGAATCCGTGGCAATCCTGCCCTACCAAGTGATCTTGCAAATCGCCTACCTTCGGAACCTCTGGTGTACGCACCTTATGATTCTATTGGTAAGTATGGTGGAACACTTGATGTACTTTCTAATGCTACTGAAGCTGGCACATCGGATTTCTTATCCGTACGCCATGTTAACTTGGTTCGTTATTCTGATGATCTGCAAACCATTGTGCCAAACATTGCCAAAGGTTGGGATTGGAATGACGACTTTACCCAGTTAACATTCTTCCTTCGTAAAGGTCATAGATGGTCGGATGGTGCGCCGTTTACTGCCGATGATGTTAAGTTCTGGTACGACGAACTTGCACTTGATCCGAAGATTATGGAAAAACCAAAAGATTATGTGTTAGTCGGCGGTGAGCCTATGACGGTTGATGTTATTGACCCTCAAACGGTTCGTTTTAATCTTCCAGCACCTAAGCCTGGATTGTTATCCCATTTTGCAACATCGTTTGCACAAGGATTCCAACCTAAGCACTTCTTGGGTCAATTCCATCCGGATGTCAATGCTGATGCTGATGCACTAGCGCAAGCTGCGGGTTTCGAAAATGGTCTAGCCGTTATCAAAGCCTACTTTGGTAACTCCGATTGGACGGATACACCTGTACCACTGTTGAATAGCCCAGACAGAGTAGCAAACCTGCCTGCTGATACTATGCCAACATTGGAGAGTCACATAACTATAAGTGACACCACTGAAGGACGTCATTATGTTGCAAATCCTTACTTCCATATTGTTGATACACAGGGTAATCAATTACCTTATATCAGCGAACAGGATGAGATTTACGCCAATGATAATGAGATTCGTATCTTGAAACTTATAAACGCTGAGGCGGATTACAAATCACAATCTTTGCAATTACCTTCCGCGCCACTTCTTCTTGAGCATCAAGAAAGCGGTGATTATACGATCGACTTACGACCTGAAATAACGCTTGCAAACGTTTCATTTAACGTGACGCATGAGAACCTAGAAAAACGTAAAGTCTTTGGTGATTTGCGCTTCCGTCAGGCGATGTCCATTGCCCTGAATCGTGATGAAATCAACGAAGTTGGCTTCCTAGGACAAGGTATTCCTAAGCAATACGTTGGATTTTCACCTAGTCCATCTTTTCTTGATCCGAAGTGGGAAAGCTACATGATCCAGTACGATCCTGAAGGAGCAAACGCCTTACTTGATGAAATTGGTATGAAAGATATCGATGGCGACGGAATGCGTGAGCTGCCAAACGGTGAGAAGCTAATTTTAAACATGCAGTTTGCTACCCAAGGCGTTGCCGGAGAAGTCGTTGAGCTTATTGGTCAACAATGGTCTGAAGTTGGTATTCAATCGACGGTTAAAGAGGTAACACCAGACGAGTATCGTAGTTCTCAGTCGTCTAATAACCTTGACGTAGGTTCGTGGCGTAAGAGCCAGCCAATGGCCATTGTTTTAGGTAACAATGAGCTTTGGGTACCTCCGTTTGAAAACTACTTTGGTCACCGCACCGGTATGCTGTGGGCTGAGTACGTTGATTCTAAAGGTGCTTCCGGTGTGAAACCACCGGCTTATGTTACACAGCTTATTGATGATGTTAATGCCTTCCAATCTACTATGGCAGGAACTGCAGAGTCCGATGAGCTAGGTGCTAGAATGGTTGAAAACATGGTTGGCAACCTGCTTTTCATTGGTACAGTACAAGCGCCTGCGCCAATATACCATCGCAATGCTTTGAAAAACTTTACGTCTTTCAAAACACACTCTTACGAGTACTATAGAACGTACCCGTATAGAGGCACTCAATGGTATCTTGACGAGTAACATTGCTTGAAATGCACTTTTGTGCAATAAAAAGGTTGGGTGGCAAAACACCCAACCTTTTTTTTGAAATCATTTATTTTTATCACTTTTTTAGCTTGTACAATATTCACTAACTAAACCACTTTGCCTTTATGCTAAAGTTTCTTAAATTTACCCTTACACGTGCAGCACTTTCTCTAATTACCTTATTGATAATCTCTTTTATCGTGTTCACGCTTATGGAGATGGTTCCTGGAAACTGCGCGGAGCGCTACCTAGCATTTAAAAATACAGCAGGCCAAAACATAACTATTGCGGACATCGCTGCTGAAGAAAGGAAACTTGGGCTTGACAAACCTTTTCTAGCCCGCTGGGGAACTTGGACGGGTAATGTTTTTTTTAAAGGTGAGTTTGGCGATAGCTGTATTTTGCGCTTAAATATTAATCAGATCCTCAGTGATAAATTTTGGATTAGCCTTGGGATATGTTTCGCTGCTTTATTTTTTTCCTACCTTGTTGCTATCCCTGTGGGGATATACTCTGCAACCACAACCAACGCAATCAGTAACAACTTCATTCGATTTATAAGCTACTTAGGATTAGCGCTACCAAATTTCTTACTTGCACTCATCATCATGCTGTTTTCGACCATTTATTTTGGAGAATCCCTAACCGGCCTTTTCTCCAAAGAATTCCGTGATGCTGCATGGTCTTTAGCTAAGTTTCAGGATTTTCTCTCCCGTGCTTGGCTAGCAATTTTTGTGCTTGGCTGGTCAGCAACTGCTTTTGCAATGCAAACAGTGCGCGCACTTATGCTCGATGAGACCAGCAAACTCTATGTTACCGCTGCATCTGCTCGAGGTCTTTATGGGCGCAAGTTATTATGGCGTTATCCAGCTCGCCATTCCATGGGGCCAGTTATTAATTCACTCGGCTTTGATTTAAACCGAATATTTAATGAATTACCCGTAGTGGCATTAATATTAACCCTAACAGAGGCAGGAGCTTTACTAATCGAAGCACTGGCAAGGTCAAATGACCAACAACTTGCAGGTGCAATTATATTCTTACTAACCGCGAGTATTGTTTTAATGAACTTCATCACTGACATAATGCTTGCATTGATGGACCCTCGAATTCGCAAAGGTCTAATAGGTTAATAAATATGAAACTATTTTTTTGGAAAAAGAAACCCTCTGGTGACAAGCAGCAATTAAAAGAGGCTTATTTCACTGCCTCTCAAGGACAGCTAATTCGTACGCGTTTCAAAAAAAATCGCAGCGCAAAAATTGCCGCTTGGGTGTTAACTTCAATGATTTTATGTGGCTATTTTTCTGACTTTCTCTCGCCCTATAGCCCGGATATGTCCGGACGTGATAAGCAGTACGAAAATGGCCCACCTCAATTCCCAATTTTTTGGGATGAAAATGGATTTTCCGCCCGACCCTTTCTCTACACCACGGAACGTTACCGCTCAATCGAGACCAACTTTCGCTGGGTGTTGACCGATAATCGGGACAAACGCCGCTATTTAGAGCTGTGGGTTGATGATTGGGAATACAGCTATATTGACATTAGCTGGAATTTGCCCGGCGATTGGTTTGATGTGGATATAAAGGCACTCACTTCTACCAAGCATCTGTTTGGGATGAACGAGGGTGGCATCCATCTGTTTGGTACTGATAAGACAGGAAAAGACATCTTCTCAAGAACACTACACGCTATTTATACCTCCCTCGCAGTGGGCACTCTTGGTGTGCTTATTGCCTTTGTTTTAGCTCTGGTTATTGGCGGGATTTCAGGCTACTTTGGTGGCTGGATTGATTCAGTCCTGCAAATGTTTACTGATGCAATTCGAACGGTGCCGCCCATACCTTTATTTATGGCGTTCGCTGCTTTTATGCCGGACACTTGGAGTTCCGAAGTTCGATTCTTTTTTATCGCCAGTGTTCTCGGTCTTATTGGTTGGCCAACTCTAGCACGGCGAATTCGAACCCATCTGCTTACCGAACGAAGTCAGGAATACGTACTAGCAGCTGAATTGTGTGGCGCTAAACCCGGTCATGTCATTCGCAGACATTTATTGCCAAGTTTTACCAGTTATATCATCGTTGACGTAATGATTACATTTCCGTACGTTGTTCGCTCTGAAACAGCCCTAAGTTTTATTGGACTCGGTTTAACGGATCCTGTTAACTCGCTTGGTTCCCTAATGCAAAACGTTTCCAAAGCGGATGTGTTACTCAACTATCAATGGTATTTAATTCCCGTTATCTTCTTTATCGCTTTTGTATTGGCGTTCGTATTTGTCGGTGATGGCCTCCGTGACGCAGCAGACCCCTATTCTCAAACTAAAAAATGACATTATTAACCGTAGAAAATTTAACTTTAAAATTTGACACTGACGAGGGTCGAATTACCGCAGTCAACAATATATCGTTTGAAGTAAATTCTGGCGAAGTTTTAGGAATCGTTGGCGAGTCTGGCTCTGGAAAATCGGTAACCGCTAAATCGGTGATGCAACTTAATCCATCGAACTCAGTTTATAGTTCAGAGACAAAAATTTTACTGGATGTGGATGGTGAATCAGTTGATGTACTTGCGCTTGAGGGTGGCAAAGAACTGAGAACAGTTAGAGGTGGCTCCGTATCAATGATTTTCCAAGAGCCCATGGCTAGCTTTGCACCTGCAATTACCATCGGCGCTCAAATGGTTGAACAACTGTTACTGCATAAAAAAATTTCCAAAGCTGAAGCCATTAAAATCTCAATTGAAATGCTCGATAAGGTTGGCATATCGGATGCAGACAAGCGCTTTAAACAGTACGCATTTGAACTTTCAGGGGGTATGCGACAACGGGCGATGATTGCTATGGCACTCTCCACTAATCCAAAATTACTGATTGCGGACGAACCCACTACAGCGCTCGATGTTACCATTCAAGCACAAGTGCTCGATTTGATGAAAGACTTAGTGGTCGAATTCAACATGGGCATTATTTTTATAACTCATGACCTTGGGGTAATTGCCCAAACTGCAGATAGAGTGGCCGTTATGTACTTGGGGGAACTTGTTGAGCAAGGTAGTGTGCGTCAAGTGCTGAAAAATCCAACACACCCCTATACCCAAGGTTTAATAAATGCCCTGCCAAAATTAGATGATCTTGATGCTCCGTTAACACCTGTTCCAGGAGACATACCTAGCCCCTTAGAGCGTCCATCTGGCTGTGTTTTTCATACTCGTTGCGCACTAGCAGAACCCCGCTGTTCTGAATCCATACCGCAAATGACAAACCATGGCGAGGGTCACTCAGCAGCTTGCTTTGTCGCTGCTGAAAAAGTAGAAGCATTATGAACAAGAAACCCATTATCAGTTGTCGTGATTTATCGGTACACTTTCCCATCGGTGGAGGCTTGTTTGAGCAAAAACAATTCGTTCGTGCTGTCAACAACGTCAATCTGAGCATCCCCCAGGGCTCATTTTTTGGTCTGGTAGGTGAGAGTGGTTCTGGAAAAACAACTCTCGGACGGGCTTTTCTTCGCGCTGTACCGATCACCCATGGGGAGATCAATTATTCGGATGGTGAGAAAGACTATGATTTAGTCGACTTACCAAAAAAACAACTCAAAGAGTTTAGAAAACGTGCTCAACTGATCTTTCAGGATCCTTATGCCGCTCTCAGCCCTAGAATGACGATTCGAGACATTATCGCCGAACCACTTGAGGTAATGAACCTCACCTCTAGTCGTGAAGAGACCGATGAGTTAGTGCGTGAAATCGCCCATAAATGCCGACTCAATTTAGAGCATTTACGTCGATTCCCCCATGCCTTTTCGGGCGGACAACGCCAAAGAATCTCTATCGCCAGATCACTGGTTTCTAACCCTCGTTTTGTTGTTGCCGACGAGAGTGTTGCTGCGCTTGACGTTTCTATTCAAGCTGATGTGCTTAATTTACTAAAGTCCTTACAAAGCGAATTGGGTTCAACCTATTTATTCATTAGTCACGACCTTTCTGTAGTGGCTCATATTTGTGATATGGTCGCTGTTATGTATTTAGGTCAACTGATAGAAGTTGCACCCACTCGTGAACTGTTCTCAGCGCCACGCCACCCCTATACTAAAGCCCTACTTTCATCGATTCCGAATCTGGATCCAGATTACCAAAGCGATGCACAAAAACTTGAAGGAGAAATTCCTTCACCAACCAACCCACCTTCGGGTTGTAAATTTCATACTCGCTGCTCCTATGTTGTTGAGCATTGTAAAGTAGTAGAGCCACTTTTAGAACATCCTGAATCATCTCATGATGTTGCCTGTCATCGCTGGGAAGAGCTTATGAATATTAAAGAAATACCGGTAGCAAATCTTGCGTAACGCTTATCAAATTTTCTAGCATCTAGAATTGTTGATTAACACAGATTAGTTTATTTATTTTTTTAGGACGGCCTTATGAACACCCCAACCAACATTTTATTTATTACCGCTGATCAATGGCGTGGCGACTGCCTTTCTGCTGTAGACCACCCTTGCCTGAAAACACCGAATCTTGATCGCCTCGCGGCTGATGGAATATTGTTTAAGCAACATTTTGCCCAAACCACACCTTGTGGCCCAAGTCGAGCAAGCCTCTATACGGGCATGTATTTGCTGAATCATCGATCCGTCAATAATGGTACTCCATTAGATGATAGGCATACTAACGTTGCACTGGAAGCGAGAAAAGCGGGATACAACCCTCTGTTATTTGGATACACTGATATCAGTGTGGATCCCCGTCAATGCGCCCCTGGCGATCCACGATTACAAACCTATGAAGGGGTGCTACCAGGCATGACACCCGTAATGCATGTAGACGACCGAAACCTGCCTTGGCTAGCAGATCTTAAAGCTAAGGGTTACGTTGTCTCTGAGGATTTGCACGGGGTATTTAAACCTAAAGAAATCAACCCAACGAACAAACGTCGTGGCATTACATTTGCCCCAGCGCAATACAAAAAAGAAGATAGTTACACGGCTTTTCTCACTAATGAAGTCATCAAGCACATTTCATTCAATCAAAAGCAACCTTGGTTTATCCACTTGTCCTATTTGTCTCCTCACCCGCCTTTCGTTGTACCAGAACCTTATCATGCGATGTATGACCCCGACACTGTCCCCAAACCTTTACGAGCAGCGACAATTGAAGATGAAGCCAGTCAACACCCATTCCTAGACCACTATCTGCACAACCAACAAGGTTNAGGCATTTGTTATGATTACGATCCAAAAAATAATCTCGAACTTGATGATGTAGATGTACTACAGGCACGAGCTACTTACTATGGAATGATGAGCGAGGTGGATGCCCAAATTGGACGTTTACTTGACTACCTAGAAGAAATTGACGCCTATGACAATACTTTGATAGTGTTTACTTCTGACCACGGAGAACAATTGGGTGATCATTGGCAGTTTTCAAAGTTTACTTACTTTGATCAGAGTTTTCACATTCCGCTAATTGTTCATCCACCAAAAACGAAGAAAAAATCCATTCGTGGCAAACAAGTGAACGCCTTTACCGAAAATATCGATATCATGCCTACCATTCTTGAGTGTATTGGCGTTGATATTCCAACTCAGTGTGATGGTGAGTCATTAAAACCATTTTTTGATGAAGATCACTCTTTTAACTGGCGCCAAGAAGCGCATTGGGAAATTGATTTTCGTAATTATACCAACTGGCAAGCATTTGATTTATTGCCCGACCAATCAGCACTATCGGTTATTCGAGACAACCATTACAAATATGTGCATTTTACTGCCCTACCGCCACTATTTTTCGACCTTGAAAGTGATCCGAATGAGTTTAATAACTTAGCCCAAAACCCTGATTACCAACATCTAGTCCTTCAATACGCTCAAAAAATGTTGAGTTGGCGCATGAGCCATGATGAACGGCTACTAGCAAATACAAAATTAACAGAGACTGGTGTAATAGAGAGTAAGCCGCCGCGAAGATAACTTAATAAAAAAAACTTTAATTACTTCAATAGAGGGAACGATTATGTCAATTCTAACCACTTGTATTGGTGCCTATCCTAAACCAGATTACTTGGCACTGCCTGATTGGTTTAACAGCCCTGAAGGTGTTGATACCGGGAACCCCACAGAATTATGGCAAAAAGCCTTTGATGCGCTGGGTGATGACGCGGAGCAGATTCTTCATCGAGCCGTTGAAGACGTTGTTGGTCAACAAATCTCTGCAGGCATCGACGTGCCAACAGATGGTGAAGTTCTCGTGAAAATTATATTCACTATCAATGCCGCCATATTGAAGGCATTGATTTTTCAAAACTCACCAATAAAGTCTTGAGAGACGGCGCTTATGCGGCAAATTTACCGACTATTGTGATGCCTGTCAATGCTCGCGAACCCTTCCTCTATAAAGACTGGCAGCGAGCTCAAAATTGTGCTGCAAAATTAGGCGATAGATCGGTGAAAATCACTTTACCTGGACCAATGACCATTGGTGATACAACGGCTGATGATTATTACGAAAATCCTCAGAAACGAGGTGCTGCAATAGCCGCCGCTCTTAATAGTGAAGTCTTATCATTAGCTAAAGCTGGATGTCAACACATTCAGATTGATGAGCCTGTTTTTGCACGTTACCCAGAGAATGCACTTGCATTTGGCTTTGAGAATCTTGAGCGCGCCTTTTATGGCTGCCCTTCATCAGTAACACGAACGGTTCACATGTGTTGTGGGTACCCAGGTTCGCTAGATGATGAAGACTACCCTAAAGCTGATCATAATGCCTATTTCGCCATGGCAGATGCGATTGAGCAATCGAGTATTAATGCAATATCTCTGGAAGATGCACATCGCTATAATGATTTATCTCTATTGGAGCATTTTGTTACCACAAGGGTTATTTTTGGTGCTGTAGCAATTGCAAAATCCAAGGTGGAACCGGTCGAAGAAATACGTGCCCGCTTGCTTCTGGCATTGGAACATATTGATGCTGAACGCTTAATAGCTGCACCGGATTGTGGACTTGGATTATTAGGTTGGACGCTTGCACGGGAAAAATTAAATAACTTGTGTGAGGCTGCTCGCTTAGTGTAGCTTTGAAACTTTATTAATACCTTGTCAAAGCTATGTTTTTCATGAAATATTACCCATTGGTTAAACTCGATTAACTGGTCTATGATTTGTTTGATACTGGCTCTATAATTACTAAATACCTAGCTTTACTTATATAATACAATTCTGTTNC
>JGI26063J44948_1000346_pt1 | contig 12152 bp, 13 predicted proteins | sample MarorgKNORR_S2LV_4_FD_44948 | JGI IMG/M metagenome (IMG submission 44948) | reverse complement strand
TGGGCGATGATGGATTGAAGTCCATGACTCGCAACGCCATTATCAATGCCAACTATTTAAAAAATAAACTTAAAGATGCTTATAATATTCCATTCACGGAAGGAACTTTACATGAGTTTGTTGTGTCCGGAGACACCCAAAAAGCCAAAGGTGTAAAAGCATTGGATATTGCAAAAGCATTACTGGATTATGGTTTTCATGCACCAACAATTTATTTTCCAAATAATGTGCCGGAAGCTATGATGATTGAACCCACTGAATCAGAAACAAAAGCAACGCTGGATAGATTTGTTGAGGTTATGCTGGAAATAAATGATAATATTAATGTAAACCCTGATCTTATTCGTGAAGCACCAATAACAACTCCCGTGACACGATTAGATGAGACAAAAGCAAATAGGGAACTAGATTTGAGGTGGACACCATGAAGTATAGGTTAGATAAATCACGGGTTTTCATGACTTTCGCTAAAGGCGATAGCATTAACAAAACATTTGAAACATTTGCAGAGGTAAAGGGTGTGGGTTGTGCATGGTTGAATGGAATAGGGGCATTAGAAAATCCAGAAATCGGCTATTATTCACTTGAAGATAAAACCTACCATCGAAAATTATTTAAGGGTGAATATGAACTCACTTCCCTCATTGGGAATATTACCATGAAGGAGGGGAAACCCTTTTCTCATACCCATATAACCTTTAGCGATACTGAATACAGGGTTTTTGGGGGACATTTGTTTGATGCAGATATTACAGCGGCAGGTGAATTTATCATGCAATTTGGAAGTGAAAATATTACCCGTGAAATGAACCCGGGAATAGGATTACCTCTATGGTGTTTGGAGGAATCTCTTGGATAAGGTTGTTATCCATACTACTGAAGCTCCCAAAGCCATAGGCACTTATTCACAGGGGATTAAATCTGATAATTTTGTATTTACTTCTGGTCAAATCCCAATTAACCCCCAGTCTGGGGAATTGATAAAAGGGGATTTCAAATCTGAAGTTAAACAAGTATTAATAAATCTAAATGGAGTACTAAAAGGTGGGGGAAGTTCTTTACAACAGGCAATTAAATTAACTGTATTTCTAACTGATCTTTCACATTTTGCTCAGGTTAATGAAATCTTTGATGAATTTTTCCCTGACAATCCACCAGCACGATCTGCTGTACAAGTATCAGCCTTGCCCATGAATGCCCGGATAGAAATTGATGCCGTTGGTCATGTGAAATGAAATATTGGATTGCTATTTTATGTGCCTTTAGTATATGCACTGGTCAGGAAGCAGGATATATAGATTCAACAAAAGTAAAGGATCCTGGTTTGGCTTGGAAATTAGGGGCAATTCCGGGGTTGGGACAAATATATAATGGAAAATATGTGAAAGCAATTGGGTTTATGGGGGCAGAGTACTTCGTTGTAAACCGTTTTATAGAATTAAAGAAAGAAAATAGAATTGGTCTTCGAAACACATATGCGTGGTGGACGTTTGGCTTATTCGTATGGAATATGCTGGATGCTTATGTGGATGCCCAGTTGTCAACATTTCCTGTGAGACGGTTGGAGTCTAATAATGACATTGATTCATTAAAGGTTAAATTAAATTAGTTATGTGTGGAATAATAGGAATACATAATAATAAAGAAGCTGCTACATTAGCTTATATGGGTTTATATGCTCAACAACATCGTGGGCAGGAAGGTGCAGGTGTGGTATCTTCAGATGGCAAGGAATTACACAGACATATGGGACAGGGTCTTGTATCAGATGTGTTTTCCAATCCCGAAGTATTTGATTCTCTTGTTGGTGATTCAGCAATTGGTCATGTTCGCTATTCTACTACCGGGAATTCCGATGCTGAAAATGTTGGTCCGCTTACTTTTAATATGGGAGATTACAGTTTGTCGATTGCCCATAATGGGAATCTGGTAAATATTGATGGAATCAGGAAACAGCTTCAGGATGATGGTGCGTTATTCCAAACTTCCACGGACACCGAAATTATTATCCATCTTCTGGCTCGGGAAAAAGGAAATACCTTAGCTGAAAAGTTGGGAAAGGTTCTTAACAAAATTGAAGGTGCATATTCATTAATTCTTCTTTCGCCTAATGAAATTATTGCTGCCAGGGATCCCCACGGAATTAGACCATATTGTATGGGAAAGCTTAAAGATACCCTTGTTTTCGCATCTGAAACCTGTGCCTTGGATTTATTAGGAGCAGAATATGTTCGAGAAGTAAAACCCGGGGAGATAATAGTTGCAAACGATGACGGATTTTATTCTCAACCCTTTACTGAACCTCAGGAGCCCAAACATTGTATTTTTGAATATATATATTTTTCTCGACCAGATTCACAAATATTTGGTAAAAATGTAGATAAAATGAGAAGAGCATTCGGGCGAAAGCTTTCCAGGGAAAATCCTGATGAAACTGGGGATATTGTTATTTCAGTTCCGGATTCGTCTAACACCTGCGCACTTGGTTATTCTCAGGAATCTGGCGTAAAACATGAAATTGGTTTGATCAGAAATCATTATGTTGGAAGAACATTTATTTTTCCATCTCAACGTTTGCGGGATGTTTCCGTAAGGCTGAAGTTTAATACCGTAAAGGGTGTCCTAAAGGATAAAGAGGTTATAATTATTGATGATTCCATTGTGAGGGGAACCACATTATTAAAATTAGTAAAACTCATACGGGAAAGTGGCGCTAAAAAGGTGCATGTTCGCATTAGCTCTCCACCTGTAAAACATCCCTGTTTTTACGGAATGGATTTTCCTACTGTTGAAGAGTTGGCAGCAGGTAATCGGAGTGAAAAAGAAATCCAACAAATGATTGATGTGGATTCATTGGGATATCTATCATTGGAAGGTACACTTAAATCTACATCCCAAAAGAAAACAAATTTTTGTACTGCTTGTTTTTCGGGTGATTATCCTATTCAAAATAAAGGTGAAAATGATAAAGCAGTTTCTAAAACACCATCCTGTTCATAAAAAACTAGTCCCCAATCTGGATGTGGTTTTTCTTCTAAGGCCAACATTGTTTTTTTCAGTTTGGGTTATGGTTGTTATGGGAATGTCTTCAGCGCAAATGTATTATTTCGACCACCCTCTATGGATATCCAATTTTTCATGGGCTACATTTTTTGTTTTTACAGGCATTACTTTTGTTTGCAGTTCAACATTTATTTTAAATCAAATTTCTGATGAAAAAAGTGATTCCATCAATCAAAAACTATTTTTAGTTGGTAAGTATATTGCCATCGATAAAAGTCAGTCAATTTCAAAAATACTATTGATTGTTGGAATATTAATTTTAATTGTAGTGAATTGGTTTTCAGCCATACTTGTTGGTATTATTTATTTGATTTGGGGTATTATTTATAATCAGCCACCATTTAATTGGAAAAAGAAACCACTATTAGGATGGTTTACAAATACAATTGTAGGGGTACTTTTATTTACCGAAGGTTGGAGTCTCGTAATGCAAAATCAGCCAATGGCAGCAATTATTCCGCTGGATATATCGATGTTAAAATTATTACTTCCCTACGTTCTCTGTTTTTCCTCTGTTTCCCTGCTCACAACACTGCCTGATATGAAGGGTGATTCAACATCCGGAGATAAAACATTTCCTATTGTTTTTGGGAAAAATATAACCCTTTTTATCTCATTAGCATTTATTATTATTGCGTTTATAATTGCCCTGGAAAATAATGACCCACTGGCATCCACCGCAACATTAGTCTCCATTCCTTTTTTCATTTTTGCATTTATTCGCAGGATGGAAAAAGATATCTTGCGGGCAATCAGATACCCCATATTTATTTTAAATTTTTTCGTTCTATCTGTTTATCCATGGTTATTTGTNCCTTTAGCAATCACATATTATTTAAGTAAATATTATTATTGGCATAGATTTAATCTTCACTACCCCACATTTTTAGTTGAACATGATTAGTATAAGAGACAATAGATGTGATTATTGTGGTGTTTGTGTTTCGGTCTGTCCGGTGGATTGCATAGAAGTGAGGGAATATTCCATTAAAATTGAGCATACTATATGTATTGATTGCGACCTCTGTGTTGAAATATGTCCCATAGAAGTATTGGAGACCCATGCTGCAGAATAAATATGATGTTGTTGTAGTAGGTGGAGGTCCAGCAGGTTCAATGGCTGCCTGGGAAGCTGCAAAGGGGGGCGTTTCTGTCTGCATGTTGGAAAAAGATAGAGATATTGGATATCCCGTGCGCTGTGGGGAAGCTGCCGGAGAATCTGGACTGAGGCAATTTGTTGAAATTGAAGATAGTTGGATCGCTGAAAAAATTACCAGTGTAAAATTAGTCTCCCCNAACTTAACTTCTGTCGATATTGATTTTGCAGCGGAAACNGGGTACATTCTTAATCGTCGTATTTTTGATTATGACTTATCGAGATATGCTGCCAATGCTGGAGCTGAAGTTTACACAAAGGCCTATGTAAAAAATGTATTAGCCAATAATGGTGAGGTAAATGGGGTCGTACTTGACTACCTTGGAGAAGAAAAACAAATTCAGGCAAAGATTGTAATTGGTGCTGATGGCTTGACTTCCCGGGTAGGAAGATGGGCAGGACTGAAAACTTTAGTGCGAATGAAAGATATGGAATCTGCAGTTCAATATTCGGTTGCGAACGTGGATATTGAACCCAATAAAATGATTATGTATGTGGGTATGAATCATGCCCCAGGGGGATATATATGGGTGTTCCCAAAAGGAAAAAAGTTTGCAAATATTGGAATTGGTATCAGTGGAAAGTATAGTAAGCATAAATCGGCACAGAAATATTTAGACGAGTTTATGGAAAGAGAATATCCTGATGCAGCGATTCTCACAACAATGTGTGGAGGAGTTCCATGTGCCAAACCAATGGAGAAGCCAGTTGCAGACGGCATAATGCTGGTTGGAGATGCGGCTCACCAAATCAATCCTATGACTGGTGGAGGTATTGTAGCTGGAATGAAAGGTGGGTGGATTGCTGGACAAGTAGCAGCGGAGGCAATTAAAAAAAATGATTACTCTGAAGATAGTTTACTTGAATACCCAAAAAGAATGAGAAAAGACTTTGGGAAAAATCATGAGAGATTTTATAAAATAAAAGAAGTTACAGAAAAATTAACAAATGAAGAATTAGACTCCATTGCTGAAAAAGTATTGTCTATCCCGCATAATAAAAGAACACTCACATCCGTATTTAAAGCTGCAGTTTTTAAGAAACCCACCTTAATTATTGATGTATTGAAGGTATTTTCTGGTGTCTAATGAGCACACTCTTAAAGACCTTCTTCCTCTCCTTGAATTAGACGAATTTATTTCGTTTGATTTAGAGACTACCGGATTAAACCCAGATAAAGATAAAATTACAGAAATTGCCGCCTGTCGTTTTATAAATGGTGAATTTACTGAAGAATTTACCACGCTTATAAATCCCGGCATACCCATCCCCAAAAATATTACAGCTCTGACAGGGATTACGAATAAAATGGTTGAAGATGCACCATCTATAAATGATGCTCTTCCGGATTTTATGAAATTTATTGGTTCCACTCCTTTGGTAGCACAAAATATCAATTTTGATTATAATTTTATAAATAAAAATTTACAAGGCTCTAATTCCCAATTTTCAGAAATTCCATTGTATGACACTCTATCCCTTGCTCGGGGGTTTATTTATTTTTATAATAGTTTCAGTTTGGGATCACTTTGCGATTATTATGGTATTAAAATAGAGAATGCACACCGAGCTAGTGCAGATGCCTTGTGTACGGGTAAATTGTTTGTTTATTTGCTTCAGGAAGCACTCTCAAAACCTCTTACCCTTATTCAGCGGATTGAGAACTTATTCAGTAATAGTGAAGTGTATAATAGTAAATTATTTACAAATATTATAAAAACATCCGTCCGTTTAAATTCTATAGATGGACTTATGTCATCTCCATTGAACATAATATTTCAGACAATACATTTGAATTTACTGGCAGTAGTAATATTGCTATTCTGAAAGTCCTAAGGAATGGTTTGCCGAGGGAGGAGCCGTTAGTGTCAATTGGAGTGGGTACGAAAAACGTTCTTCCCAAACGGAATTAATTAATGATACTTACGAGGCGTTTACCGAAGGACAAATTCTCGCCGCTGAAGCAGGTACGGGTCTGGGAAAATCATTAGCATATTTGGCATCTGGATTTTTAGCAGCCAAACAAAAACAAACAGCTTTGGTTGTATCAACTTATACCAAAAATCTACAAAATCAGCTTTTTACTGGGGACATCCCCAAGCTGTCAAAAGCAATAGATCAGAATTTGAGCGCGGTCATTTATAAGGGAAGGTATAATTATATTTGTCGTACTCGCTTAGAGCGCCTTTTGGCAAATCACAACCATTTAATGAAACCCCATGAATATGAAAACCTTCTTCCGTTAATGGTCTGGGAGTGGGAAACCAAATCTGGTGATATTAATGAATGTAATGGGTTTCAATTAAATAGGCAGAAACGTATTTGGTCTCTTGTACGAAGTGAACGAGGATATTGCTCCTCTAAAAGATGCAAAAAATATGATGGATGCTTTCTGGGGAAAGTCCGTGTTAAAGTGGACGGCGCTGATATCATTATTATCAACCATTCCCTTTTCGCCAATGAGTTGATGCGGGATAATTCCTGCTTACCGTCAGATTTTATTTATGTGATTGATGAAGCCCATCATTTTGCAACGGTTACGAGAGATCAACTGGTTACCCAGATTGGTTCAAAATCATTTGATGATGTCTTCAATATTTTTAATAAAGGAAAAGATAATTGGAAAAAGAATGCACTGAAAAAATTTCCAGAAATTTTCAAACTTTATAATTCCCTTACCACCGATAGTAAAATTATCCAGAAAGAAATTCAAGCATTTTTTAATTCCTATTATGATAATAAGCGGGATGAGATTAATCGGTCAGATTACCATATTAACAAATTACTGTATAGAAACAGCCAGGAAGAATTTATAGATACTGAACCAACTCCCTGGGAAGTGTTGACAGAACTTAATAGATTTGCAAAGGATATTCAGAAATTCAATGCGTTGCTTCAGGAAAACAAGGAAGATATTCCCGGGTCTATATCCATTGAATTTACTGCTATAGATAGTATTTTAAAGGAAGGGTTAGAAAGTTTCAGTGCAGCTTTAGATATTCAATCAGAATTAGTACAATGGTCATCATTTATTCAATCTGATTATCAAAACCTCACAACATTAAATTCTGCACCTTTGAAGGTGAGTAGTTTTATTAATGACAATTTATTAAGTAAATATCCTGGGGGAGTATTTTGCTCTGCCACCTTGATGGTGAATGATGATTTTCAATATTTTAGTGAAAAGGTAGGGTTGAATTTAGCGGTCATTAATCATCATGTTGAAGAAAAAATATACCATTCACCTTTTCATTACAATGATCAGGTAAAGCTCTTTGTTTTTAAGGGATCCATTAATGTGAATGATCCCTTGTTTATGAATGAAATTGGCTCCCAAATTGAACGGATATTCACCTCATTAAAAAGGCGAATGTTAGTATTGTGTACATCCTTCAAGCAAACTCTTGCTATTAAACAGTATTTAGAACCCAAATTAAAAGGGAGTGATTATAAGGTATTTGCCCAGGCTCCTGGATTAAGTAGAAATGTATTGGTGAGAAGCTATTTAGAGCATTCTCATTCCATTCTAATAGGGACTTCAAGTTTTTGGGAAGGAGTCGATTTTCCCGGAGACAAGGTGGAAATATTATATATAGTGAAAACCCCCTTTGATAATCCTTTTGATCCTCTTATTCAGGCGCAAATAGAAGATTATAAACAACGGGGAGATGATGCATTTCTACAATATCAAGTACCAGAGGCAGCCATGCGATTTCGTCAGGGATTCGGTAGATTAATCCGCAATATGAACGATACAGGAATATGTATTGTGGGGGACACGCGGTTATATAAACGAGGCTATGGACAAACAATTTTGGGCTCTCTTCCTGTAGATCCAATCCCTTATTATACGGTTGACTCATTATTGCTTGAATCACAAAAATTCTTTTAGGCATAAGTAAACAGAGAATAAATTTGAGCCCTTGCAAGCAAGCATCTTTTTCGCTATTACAGTCATCAAGGTTGAGGTAATATAATTTTTAAATTAAAGCAAAAGTAAATCATGTCAATAGAACTTGGGAATACACAATTAACTACTGAAAAATTAGTTCAGATTGCCCGATTTGGGGAAGAAGTTACGCTCCATCCAGATGCAATTGACCGCATCAAAACATGCAGAATTATGCTTGAAAAGAAGATCCAGGCAGGGGAAATAATGTATGGGGTAAATACTGGAATTGGGGAATTCTCAGAGGTTGTATTAGATGACGATCAAATTCAGGATTTCCAAAAATATCTCATTTATAACCACGCTGCTGGAATCGGTGATCCTGCACCTATAGAATATGTGCGCGGTGCAATGGCAGGCAGAATTAATGTGCATTCAAAGGGTCGATCAGGCTGCAGACTGGAAATTACTCAAACAATGGTAGATATGTTAAATAAAGGGGTCACTCCTTTTGTCTGTCAGAAGGGGTCGGTGGGAGCGTGTGGTGATTTAGCGCCAATGTCTCAAATTGCCTTGCTTATGTTGGGAGAAGGCCAGGCCTATTATAAAGGTGAACTCCTGGATGGAAAATTAGCAATGGAGCGTTCTGGAATTCCAATACCCGGTTTAATGGCACGAGATGGATTGGCAATTATAAATGGTTCCAACGTATTAACAGCCATGAGTGCAATTCTGATTTATGATACCAACGCTGGTTCAAACAGGCGGAAATAGCCTGTGCAATGTCATTGGAAGCGTTAAAAGCAAACATGAAACCCTATTTGCCAAAGCTCCATGAAGTCAGGGGATTTACCGGTGCCATTCGCTCTGCAAAGGCAATTCGAAAATTAGTAGAAAATGGTGATCTTGCGGAAAATAAAATTAAGTGCAAAGTTCAGGATGCCTATTCAATGCGGTCAACCCCCCAAGTGATAGGCGCAGCACATGATGCCTTAGCCTATGCCAAATCTCAGGTTGAAATTGAATTAAATGGAGTGGGAGATAATCCCATATTTTTCCCTGAGGATAATACGCAAATTTCAGGGGCAAATTTTCAGGGAACTCCTGTTTCTTTACCAATGGACATGATTGGAATATCCATCACAATGGTGAGTGTTTTATCAGAACGGCGAATGAACCGCTTGAATAACCCCGCTTTAAATGTGGGACTTCCAGCGTTTTTAACCAAAGGAGCGGGCATGTTTTCAGGCCTGATGCTGTCTCAATATACAGCGGATACCCAAATTGTTGAACAGAATACTATCCATGCCAGCATCCATTCAATCCATTCCAGCAGCTGCAGATCAAGAAGATTTTGTGTCCATGGGGATGAATACGGCAATCAAGAATTTTCAGATTTTAGATAATGCCTACGGGATTCTTGGAATCGAACTATGGCTGCAGCACAAGCTTTGGATTTTAGAGATTATTCTTTTGGAACCGGTGTAGAAAAAGCAAAAGAGATTATTCGTAAATATGTGGATTTTCTTGATATCGACAGACCATTATACCCCGATCATACCAATATGAAAGAATTGGTGAAATCAGGAGAAATCCTTGAAGAAATAGAAAATTTAGTTGGGAGTTTAGAATGAAAGAAGCATTAACCTTTGATGATGTATTATTGGTACCACAATTATCGAGTATTCTACCAAAGGATGTAGATATTACCTCTCGATTAACACGGAATATTCAATTAAACATTCCATTAATCAGTGCTGCAATGGATACGGTTACTGAAAGCCAAATGGCAATTGCTATGGCCAGAGAAGGTGGGATTGGCGTCATTCATAAAAATTTATCCATTGAAAATCATGCAAAAGAAGTGGACAGAGTAAAGCGGTCAGAAAGTGGAATGATTTTGGACCCTGTGACAATCACATCAAGAAAAACAATTCGGGAAGCCTTGGATATAATGGCTCATTTTCACATTTCTGGTGTGCCTGTTGTAAATGATGGGAAATTGGTTGGCATCCTCACAAATCGCGATATTCGTTTTGAAACCAATCTGGAATTACTGGTTTCCGACAGAATGACGGGAAAGAATTTAATAACGGTGAAAAAGGGTACTACTTTAAATGAAGCGAAGTCTGTGCTCCAGAAACATCGTATTGAAAAATTATTGGTGATAGATGATGAGGGTACTTTATGTGGACTAATTACCGTGAAAGATATATTAAAGAAGGAAAATCATCCCAATGCCGGAACAGATAAACATGGACGGCTATTGGTGGCTGCCGCTATTGGGGTATCTTCGGATACTATGGAAAGGGCTCAGGCATTGGTAAATGCAAATGTGGATGCCCTGGTTGTAGATACGGCTCATGGACATTCTAAAGGTGTATTGGAAACGGTAAAGAAGTTAAAATCGAGATTAAATGTAGATATTATTGCCGGAAATGTGGCCACCGCTGCTGGAACCCAGGCTCTTATAGATGCAGGAGTCGATGCAGTAAAAGTGGGAATCGGTGCTGGATCAAGTTGTACTACACGTATGATTGCTGGTGTCGGGGTCCCACAGTTAACGGCTGTAATGGATGCATTCGAATCTGCACAAAAAAATGATATTCCAATAATTTCTGATGGGGGTATGCGCTATTCTGGTGATATTGCAAAATCCTTTGCAGCAGGTGCTGAAACTGCCATGCTTGGAAGTATTCTTGCAGGCACTAATGAAAGCCCCGGGGAAATAATTCTTTGGGAAGGGAGAAGTTTTAAATCATTCAGGGGAATGGGATCTATTGCAGCTATGAATGAAGGCAGTAAAGACCGGTATTTTCAACAAAATACTGAATCGAAGAAACTGGTTCCTGAGGGAATTGAAGGAATGGTTCCGTACAAGGGTGATGTAATGGAAACCATTCATCAACTTATGGGTGGTGTTCGCAGTTCCATGGGATATTGCGGAACAAAATCCATTAAGGAATTTCACAAGAATATTGAATTTATCAGGATTACAGGTGCGGGGATGAAAGAAAGTCATCCTCATGATATTAACATCACCAAGGATTCACCAAATTACCAAAAACCCCAATAGAAACCCCACCATTTATGGTGAATGGGGTAAAAATAAAGGATTAGCCTAAAGGCTATTAACGTATTTGGTTAGCTTAGATTTGTGGTGAGAAGCACGGTTTTGATGAATAATACCTTTACCACATACACGATCAATGGTTGAAATAGCTTGGTCTAAAAGGGCAGAGGCATCTTTTTTATCTGCTTCCATTACCTTTTTAATTGAAGTTTTCATCATTGACTTATAATGACGGTTTCGAAGGTTGTTTCTCAGTGATTGTCGTACTCTTTTTAACTCTGATCCTGATGCACCCATAGTAATGTTTAATTATTTAATTCTAAATTAGCTCATAAATTTAATAAAGATTTATTTTATAAGACTAAAGAATAAAAAATCATTTATATATTAGAAAATATTGTAAAAAGAAATTAATTAAGCTAATTTTACTAGTCCGTGAATCTGGTAATTACTATTTACAATGCAACCATATTATAAAGGAAATTGAATAATGATAACTGACAATCTTAATAACATCCCTATTTTTATTGATTTAGATGAAGATGAAACAAAGGATGTATCGGAAAGTTGTACGCCCAGAAATTATCCGAAAAATAGTATGATTATTCTCGAAGAGGAATTCGGTGATATTGTATTTATTATTATAAAAGGTACTGTAAAAATTACTCGTGTAAATGATGAGGGTAAGGAGGTGATTTTGTCATTATTAGGTCCTGGTGAAATTTTTGGGGAAATGGCAATTATCGATGGTGAAGCCCGTTCAGCCAATGCCTTAGCTCAGGAAAATTGTGAACTAATCGCAATTCAAAGAAGCGAATTCCTACGTTTACTCAGGCGAAATTTTAAAATTTCATTTGCCCTTATGGGCGAACTGGCAAAACGTCTCAGGAAATCTGACCAGCAGATTGAAGCATTGTCTCTTTCTGATGCAGAGCATAGAATTGGTGTTTCAATTCTGAATTTAGCCGAAG
>JGI26063J44948_1000344_pt1 | contig 12175 bp, 16 predicted proteins | sample MarorgKNORR_S2LV_4_FD_44948 | JGI IMG/M metagenome (IMG submission 44948) | reverse complement strand
CTGTGGGGCTCCACCGAGTGGGTCGACAAGCATCAGGCCATGCTAGCGGAAAATCTCAGGCTTTACGTCAACCTGGACATGAACCACGTCGATGCGGAGCGCAACTCCGGGGTGACCTTCTTCGGCAACAACAAGGCCGACGTCGATCACATCAGAGGTGTCGCGAGCGTATTCTCGAGCGCCTATCCAGAACTAGCGGACAAGTACCCAATCAGCATCCACAAGCACAGTTCCACCGCCATGCCATACAACTCCGACCACGCTCCCTTCGTCTACAACCTCGATGACGATGAGGGTTCGGACAAGGACTACGGCAGAGCCATTGTCTGCTACGGCTCGGGCTCGACCGAGTACCACACCTATCTGGATACGATGGATCGCTTCAACGAGGAGAGCCTGATGGTCTCGGGAATAATCTACGGCTCCCTCGTCAGGTACCTCGCCTACGGCGACTGACAGTGAGCAAGCACGGCCTCGTAGTCGGGCTCCTGGCCCGGATTGTCGGCAACCCAAGCGAAGCCGATGCTGCCATCAGCCTCGACTACGAAGACGGCACGCTGCGCAACGGTGTAGCCTTGTATGACGAANTCGTCCAGTGCGATGCCATAAGCACTGACTGCAGAGCGATGGACGTCTGAGAGCAGTGGGAACGAGATGNCGTTCGCCTCGGCGAAAGCGGCGTTGGAGAATGGCGCATCTACNGATATTCCCAGAACCGAGGCTTCTGCCGCCCCGAGGCCAGTCATCGCATCGGTGAAGGTGCACATCTCCTTGGTGCAAACTCCGGTGAANGCGGCAGGGTAGAATGCCAGGATGACTCTCCCGCCCCGCATCTCGCTCAGCGTCACAGTCGACTTGTCGTGTGCCGTCAGAGTGAAGTCGGGGGCTATATCCCCTACNGACGCCATAGAGGGTCCACGGGGTTCAACTGATTACATTTGCTCCGGTGATTCGATTCCGAGCAGGCCCAGCCCGGTTGAGATGGTCCTAGCCGTCAGGTCGCACAGTGCCAGACGGCTGTCTCTGGTCGCATCGTCTCCAGCCGCGATGACGGGGCATACCTCGTAGAACGAGGCGAAGGACGAGGCCAGCGAGTGCAGGTAGGTGCACAGCGTATGAGGGGAGTATGATGCCAGCGTGGCGTCGGTGACGGCGGCGAAGTTGACGAGCCGTCGTGCCAGCAGGGCCTCTTCGGGTTGAGCGGGTGTGATGCTGGCGTCTCTGGCCGACGAGCGTTCGATGCCCGAACGCCGGAAGATGCTGCAGATCCTTGCATGGGCATACTGCAGATATGGTCCTGTGTTGCCCTCGAAGGCGAGCATCCGGTCCCATTCNAAGACGTAGTCCTTGCTCCTCTCAGTGGATAGGTCGGCGTACTTGACGGCGCCGATTCCAATCATCCTAGCCACGGCTTCACGTTGCGCGCCCTGCANCTCTGGATTCTTCTCAGCAATAGCCTGCTCNGCCCTCGAAGTGGCCTCGCGCAGCAGGTCCACCAGTTTGATGACCTCTCCCTCGCGGCTCTTCAGAATCTTNCCGTCAGANTCCAATACAGAGCCGAAGTTGACGTGGACTGCGTTATGCGCCTCACCCATGAAACCGGCTTGCTCNGCCACTTGGAATACCATCTCGAAGTGCTGTATCTGGGGGCTCCCGACCACGTAGAGCAGGTCGTCGCAGTCAAGCCTCTCTACGCGATCTATGATACAGGCGAGGTCGGTGGTGGCGTAGTTATAGCCACCATCTGCCTTCTCGATGATCACTGGCATCGGCTCACCCTCCCGATTGAGCCATCCGCCGGGCGGGTACACGACCTTCGCGCCCTCGCTGTCCTCGAGCACGCCGCTCGCCTGCAAGCGCTCGACGACCACTGGCAGAAGGTGGTGGTAGTTCGATTCGCCCATGATGTCGTCGTCGGTCAGGAGCACCCCCAGCATCCCGTAGACCTCGTTGAAGTAGCGCATCGACTCGTCGACGAGGATCCGCCACAGCCTCAGGGTCTCCTCGTCGCCTCCCTGTAGCAGAACCACNCGGTTCCTCGAACGCGCGACGAACGCCTCATCGGAGTTGAACTTGGCTCGGGCCTGCTTGTAGAAGGCNTCCAGATCACCGACGCTGAGTTCCTCAGCGGCATTGGCCTCTCCGAGGTCGAGCAGGTGCTCGATCAGCATGCCGAACGGAGTGCCCCAGTCACCGACGTGGTTCTCACGGTAGACAGTGTGCCCTTTGTGCCCCAGCATCCGGACTATCGCATCGCCTATCACCGTCGAACGGAGGTGGCCAACATGCATCTCCTTGGCCACATTAGGGGCCGAGTAGTCCACTGCGACGGTTCTAGCCTGCTCGACGGCTATCCCGAGCCTGTCGTCAGGCAGCAGTGCCATCACTTGGGCCGCGAGCCATGAGGGGTCAGCGCGCATGTTGACGAAGCCGCTGACCGCAGATACCCCCGCCGTACCCGATAGCATAGGGCCGAGGGCTGCGGCGATGTCGTCAGCGATGTCGTTCGGCTGGCGGTGCAGCGTGCCGGCCAACCGGTGGCAGGGCAGTGCGAGGTCACCGTGTTCCTCCACAGTGGCCGGGCCGAGCAGCCCCGTCCATNCCTCATCGGCGATACCCATCCCCGAGAGTACCTCCCCCAGAGCCGGTCCCACCGCATCCGCTAGTACTCTCATCGTCTCAACTCCAAGCGTATCTCAGGATGGCGGCGATGCCNCCGAAAGCGTCGAACAGCGTGGCGCCCTCCTCCGTGTCCATGGAAATCAGACTGACCCCCGCCGAGGTGCGCCCGGCGAGCATGCTCATCTCGTCTATCAGGTCCATCGTCCTGTCCGGGTCCTCCCTGATGTTCTCCGAGTCACAAGAGGGGCAGGTGGGAATGTCTGAGCGGGTCATCTGGGTCTCCTCCCACTCGTGCTTGCACGGCTTGCACACCCAGCCGACCCTTCGCTGGCGCAGTGCTTCTGAGAGCAGCAGAGTTGCGACTGCGCCTTGANCGAGCGCTGTTCTCACCATCGCCTCCCCGTAGGTCGCCTTAGGGCTGGNCTGCATCACCTCACGTAGGAAGCTGTCCACCAGATTGCGCTCGGCGTCGAGCTCGATCTGGTCCATCAGACCACCAGCGCGCTGAATCAACTCGCGCAGTCCGCTCTCGTTGGAGTAGCCGACGTCGAACAGCGGCTNGCGGATCAGTTTCTTGATCTCATGGTGGAAGTAGTCGTTCTTTACGACAAAGTCCTTGGTCGCACCGGGACCACCTACGATGATTCCCCTGAGATTCTCAATCTGAGGGAGCCAGTAGGCGCAGGCCCTCTCTGCGGACTTCTTGAAGAAGTTGTGAGCCGCTTCCTCGATCAGCCGCTCAAAGCGCTGGGCAGATTGCCCGCCCCGCCCGTGCTTTGAGGGGACCTGCGAGGTGATGTGNTCCTGGCAGTGCATGCGCTTGCCAGTGGCCANGCCGTATGCCGACTCTGAGCGGTCGATGACGAACAAGCCGTACGCGGCCCTGTCAATCAGCATCTCCTCGAGTTGGCTGACCTCGAATCTCGAGTCGCACCTGTACCTGAATGACGGGAACGGCTCCGGTGGATCGTCGATGACCGTGGAGATGAGTCGGGTCTTGTTGTTGCCCACTATCACATGGCCGACGAAGATGCCGATTCCGCGTTCTCCGGGGGTCTTGTAGCGGTTGATTGTGGCAATCGCGGACTCGATGGCGTCAGCAACGTGCTTCCTAGTCGACTTCGACTTGATGTTGGCAGCTTGACCGACCTCTTGGGAGAGGTACTGACGCGCATCGTGAATCATCCTATCAGGCGGGATGATGATTGTGACGAGTTCTGTCCCCATGCCACGCATGGACGTCAGGTCCTCGAGCGCCTTCTTCAGACGGAGCTTACGCTGCTGTTGCGCCAAGTCGTCAGACATACTGTTCCTCTGTGAAAGGCCGTAGGGGCGGCATTTCAACCCTTCACCGCGGTCGCGCCGCAGGCATTGAAAGGGGGTATGCGTGCCCATCCTGCGATGGCGACCGTGATTGCGGCCCTAGGAGGCAGCCTTCTGAGACCCGAGGTAGAAGAGCGGCACGCCTGGCTCGAGAGTCTGATTGAGATCGTTAGGGACCGCGTCGCGATGGACGACAGGCTCGGTCTCGTCGTCGGCGGCGGAGCCGCCGCACGCGAGGGAATCGCACTTGCAAGACCCCTCATCGACTCCGAGGACAGGCTTGACAAAATCGGCATCGCCGCCACCCGTCTCAACGCCGCCATAGTGCGTGAGAGCCTCGCAGATGCCGGGATCCCAGTGTCCGGTACCATCCCGCACAGTGTCAACGAGGCGGCTTCTCTGCTCGAGAATCGGCAAGTCGTGGTGATGGGAGGGACACGGCCGGGCCACACCACAGACGCTGTCGCCATCAGGCTCGCTATCGCCGCTGGTGCCGAGCGCTGTGTCATCGCGACCAACGTTGCCAAGGTCCACGACGCTGACCCACGTACGAACTCCGATGCCGCCTCGTACGACCGGCTCACCCACGCCCAGCTACAGGAGATAGTCGGCCCTCCTGAGCACGCTCGAGCAGGCCCCTCTCAGTCGTCGACCCTATGGGCGTAGATGCGGCGCTGCGCGCTGGGATGCCGCTTCTCATCCTCGACGGGCGTGAGCCCGAAAGAATCAGGGAGGCCATCGAAGGCGGGGAGTTCGGCGGCACCATAGTCGTGTAGGTGAGTCCATGAGTCGTAAGGAGAAGATACTGAAGGCGGCCCAGAGGACCGCTCAGGAAGCTAGGGATACGGCCCAGCGACACCGAGAAGGTGAGCGTCGAAAGCGCGCGCAGAGGGAGTTCCAGACTCCTGAGCACAGGCACTGCGTGGTCTGCTGGGCACCGATTCCTCTCGACAGTGATCCTGCAGTGTGCACCGATCCGAGTTGCGCCGAGAAGCACGAGAAGAGAGAGGCTTCGAGGAAGAGGCTGACGGTGATGCTCTACCTTTTCCCCGGGATTGCGATTCTGCTCGTCCTCTTGCAAGTCATGGGGGCATCAGGTTGAACAGAGGCACAGGTGGGATGTGATTCGCATGATGGTGCGCATCCTCTCGGTCCTCCCGGCGGTTGTTGGAGTTGTCTGCGCCCTTCTGGTCATAGGCAGCCTGTACAGCCCGGCCCTCGACCCTAGTCGCACCAACGTCCCGTTGGTCCCCTGCACCGACGACACCGCCGGGTGCCCGGTAGGCCTGACGAACGAGGACCTGTCTGCTCCTACTGCGTTCATGCTCCTTGAGATAGAGTTGACAATCGAGTGGAACAAGTCCGACAGCAGTTGGATAGGGGTCATCGAGAGTCCGCCCCCAAGTGGCTGTGAGCCAGACTCCAACGGACTCACGGCCTGTACTGCGGACGACTTCGAATTCGTCGCAGGCGGCGACAGCGAGAGAGATGGCTCGATGGTGTTCCAACTCAAGTCCGGTGATTACAGATTCGCCACAGCGAGCACCGACACCTCCGGCCTCGGTGGCAAGCAGCTCGTGACCATCACTCCCGAGGTCAGTCTGAATCCCGCAGCTGAGATTCTGCTGGGAATCGTTGCCGTACTGCTGTTCGCGGGGTCTGGGGAGATGTTCGCACACAACCGGATCTTGCAGGCCTGGCAGCGCTTCAAGGAAGCCTGAGTCGGCATCAGTCTTGTTGAAGAACCGAAACAAGGTGCCAGTGTCATGGGTGTGCACCAATGCGTGAACTGCGGCACGAAGATCGACGTCGCGGGGCTTGTCCCTACAATAGGCGGGTACAGGCTCTACTGCAGCGTCTGTGGCCACCACTGGCACGTCGAGTGACTACTCGTCCCTTCGGGGCCAGTTCTCCGGCAACTCCAGTGGGTTCAGAATCTCGTCTGCGCCTATCGTCTCGATGAGCCTCATTCGCAGTTCCTCGGTTCCCTCACCGGTGACGGCGCTGATGAGTGTCTCGGCATCCTCCGGGACGCTGTCTAGGATGTCGCTCTTGCTGTGGACGACTATCATCGGGCGCTCCGACATCAGTCTCTTGACTTCGGAGAGCAGATGCGCCTGCTCCTGCTGGCTCATGCTGCTGCCCTCGGTCGAGTCGACTAGGAACAGCAGTACGTCGCCGGTGTGCTCCAGAGCGGCGATGGCCTGCATCTCGATGGGGTTGCGCTCAGTCATCGGCCGGTCGAGCAGGCCGGGGGTGTCNACCATCTGGTAGACNCGCCTCCGGTGCTCGAAGTGCCCCAGATGGAGCTGCTTGGTGGTGAACGGATAGACCGCGACCTCCGGCTCGCCGCTGGAGAGCGCGGTGATGAGTGCCGACTTGCCGACGTTCGGCGCACCGGCCACGATAATGCAGGGCTCGTCGGAGTCGAGCGAGGGAAGCTTGCGCAGGACATTGCGGGCCTCGCCGAGCCACAGAATCTGCGGCGAGACCTGGCCGAGGATGGATGAGAACCTGCCGTAGGCGTGTCGGCGGGCTTGGTGGAAGCCCTCGATGTTGCGAAGCCGCAGAATCTTCCTCTGCGTCTCACCGGCGATCTTGCGGACCTGCTCGGCGGCCCATTGGATGGTGCCGAGGCTCTTGCGGTACTCGTCGTTGCCGACCGCAGCGTCAATCAGCGCTTGGTCGAACTCCGAGAGCGCGTTGAGGCTGGGCCATTGGTCGACCCACTTCAGCAGGGTCTTGTCGATGACGTCAGCAGCTGACTGGACCATCCTGTCCATCTGCTTGCGGGTCCGGTGGTACTTGTCCGGGTCCTCGACCAAGTCGGGCTGCTTGCTCGCCTTGCGGAACGCCTTGTCCAGAATCTCCTGTGGATACAGGACGGTCGGAATACGACGCCAATCCATCGATGCCATGCGCTCACCTCGGACCCAGCGGCCACAACCATCCCACTTCAAGCCACCAGTCGGGCCATAGGCCCGATTTTGGGCCAACATACTCCTTTTCTATCACGACACGTACGCAGTTACATGGATGGAGAGCGCAGAGGCAAGAGAATCGATGACCTGCCCGGCTGGGCTAGGCGATTGCACGAGAAGTACGGCTCGCCCGAGCTGTCGGGCCTGAACGACGTCTTCCACGGACCGCTCATAGATCGGAAGTCCGGATTGAGGAAGGACGACATAATCGAGGTACTGCTCGATGCAAGAGCGCTTCCTGAGGATGTCGATCCTTGGGTCAGGGGGGTGCTGATTGGGACTTCTAGGAGCGCTGTCGAGATACTCGACGAGGGTGGCGACTTCCGCTCCATCGCGAGGGACGTCATCGTCGAGGTACGCTTGGTCACCCATCTGCGTCGGCCGTACATCGAGGACAGCGAGCTCCTTACCTTCGAGAGGGAGGATATGAAGCGGCGCTCGAGTCTGCACGAGAAGGNAGAGAGGAGCGCGGACGGACACGATGACAGCCACCTGTGGGGCTGATTCATGTCCGAGTTCGCGGCTAAGAGGTGCGTGCCTTGCGAAGGCGGAATCCCGCCGCTCACCNAAGATGAGCGGGCTGTGCTGATTCNGCATCTCGATGGTGACTGGAACGTCGTCGACGGGCACCATCTCGAGCGTGGCTGGTCGTTCCCCGACTTCGCCTCCGCGCTCGAGTTCACCAACGCGGCCGGAGCCATATGCGAGGCAGAGAACCACCACGCTGACTTCGAGCTGGGCTGGGGGCGCGTGAAAGCGATAATCTGGACTCACAAGATAGACGGTCTGACCGAGTCAGACTTCGTCCTGGCTGCTAAGNTAGACAGAATCTAGGTGGTCCGATGACACATCAGTTCAGAATGCACGTCTTCGTCTGCACCAACGAGCGCCCGCCAGAGAACCCACGTGGCTGCTGCGCTGGGAAGAATTCGCTCGACATCCTCACCCGTCTCAAGAGGGCTGCTCGCGCCGAAGGTCTGGAGGATGTGCGCGTCAACAAGGCGGGCTGCCTGGACAACTGCGAGAGGGGGCCTTCATGCGTTGTCTACCCAGAGGGGACCTGGTACACCCTGCCGNACGACGANGANGGCCTGAAGGCCGTTCTCGAGCATCTCAAGGGCGGCGAGCCCGCCAGTGACTACCTAATGGGTGATTGAGTGCGCAAAGTGGTCTATCCGAGAGTCGGTGGCGTCGACAGCATCCGAATTGTCGAGGACTCTGACCCGGTGGCCGGTCCCGGCCAAGTAAGAGTGAGAGTGCACAGGGCAGGAATCAACTTCGCGGACCTGATGATGCGTCAGGGGCTGTACGGCTCCAACCCGGAATACCCGTTCACCCCCGGCTACGAGGCTGCAGGTGAGGTGATGGACGTGGGCGAGGGGGTCACCGGGCTCGGTCCCGGTGACCGTGTGCTCGCAATGACCGGTTTCGGGGGATACTCCGAGCAGGTCGTGCTGGATGCCAAGAGGGTGATCCCCCTGCCAGACTCGATGTCGTTCGACCAAGCCGCGGCGATCCCAGTCACCTACGGCACCGCCTACCACATGCTGGTACACCTGGGCAACCTTGCAAAGGGCGATACGGTTCTCGTCCACCACGCAGCCGGGGGCGTCGGCACCGCGGTGGCTCAGATATGCAAGGCGTTTGGCGCCTCCCTGATTGTGGGNACCGCGTCGGCTCCAAAGCGCGAGTTCGTCGAGTCACTCGGGATGCGCTTCGTAGACCGCGAGTCAGAGGACTTCGTCGAGGTCTGCAAGGGCGCGACAGAGGGCAAGGGCGTCCACCACGCCATCGACCCGGTCGGCGGCAGCCACGTGATGCGCTCGTACAAGGCGCTGCGCCGAGGCGGCAAGCTGTACTACTTCGGCGCCTCATCCGCAGTTAAGGGAGACAAGCGCTCGTGGGTGACCGCCNTCAGGATGTGGGCATCGACACCGCGCTTCGATCCGTTGAAGATGATGAGTTCGAACAAGGCCGTGTTNGGAGTCCACATGGGTCTGCTGGACGACGAGTCGGTGTTCCGAGGCCANCTCGACGCACTCTCGGGGATGCTCCTCAAGGGGCAGATAGACCCGGTTATAGACTCAGTTTGGANGTTCGAACAGGTGGCAGAAGCTCAGAAGCACATCCACGACCGGAAGAACCGAGGCAAGGTCCTCCTCGACTTCTCGTGATTCACAGTCGTACCGGGCGGGTCGCGCCGCAGGCCTGGCACTTGAGCAGGGTCGTGCGTCCCTCCTTGACGAAGCGCGTGTCGGGCGCCCGGCACTGGTCGCACAAGATGAACGCCTTGACGTAAGCGACCAGNTTCTCCTTGATCCTCATAGGCGGGACCCTTCCCTTGAACATCACACGGATCTGCTCCCGGGTGCCTGAGGTCCCGAGCTCGTTGAGCAGAAACTGGTAGACNTGGTTGGAGTCGCGGTCCATCGCGCTGACGATGTCGGCGAAGTTGCGCAGGATGGTCTGGCTGCCCTCGATGAGGATGTCCGGCTCTGGCATGGTCCAGCGCGAGCGCTCTCTGATGTCCTTCGGTATGCGCTCGCGCGCACGGTCGAGCAGGGCATCGTAGTCGTAGTCGGTCATCGGCCTGCCGAATCATGGCCCCCTTTTCACCCCACCGGGCGCCGAAAGGCCTCTTGCGAACGGTCAAAGACCGGAACGGCGCAGGCAAACCGTGGACGAGCAACTCGAGGTCAAGGTCGCTCGCACCCACTCGGACGCCAAACTTCCCACCAGGGGNAGCGAGTATGCTGCCGGCTGGGACCTCTACGCGCTCGAGGACACGGAAGTGCCGTTCCGCCAGAGCATGAAACTGCGCACAGGCCTGCACGTCGCCATCCCCATCGGCTACGAGGGGCAGGTGCGAGCGCGCTCATCATTGGGCTCGAAAGGACTGATCCTGCCCCACAGTATCGGCACCATCGATGCTGACTACCGCGGCGAGCTGTTCGTGCTGATGACATGGATTGGAGAGGGTGACTCGTACACGGTGAAGGCGGGCGAGAGGATAGCGCAGATGCTGATTTCGCCGATACCGAACGTCAGTTTCCGCGAGGTCGATTTCGATGATCTGGGCCAGACCGAGCGCGGAGACGGCGGATTCGGCAGCACCGGCCGCTTCTAGAGAGTGAAAAGTCGCGTTTTTCCCACTATCTCCTCCCGGTGGATTCATAGAGAGCCAGCGGCGGGACGAATTGATGCCACTGAGCGTTGACGAGCTTCGGAGCAAGGTCGAGGAATACCGCGGCAAGGGCCTGAACAGCCAGCAGATAGCGGATGAGCTGTCACTGTCGCACACCACCATCCAGTGGCTCTCATCGAGCGGGGTCTCCGCAGAGGACCGCCCCAACGACATCCAGGTCGGCTGGAGGTCGATCGCTGTCAAGGCAGGCAGGATAGAGGCCGTGTCCTACGTCTTCGCGGACATAATCGACGAGGAGATAGGCGACGAGGTCGATGCCATCGTCGGAATCAGCCTCAACGGAATCGCCTTCGCCCAGGCCATCGCCGGCCAGATGGACCTAGATCTCTCGATAAGCAGGAGCATCGGCGAGGACGAGGGGGGCCACCTCTCCGAGGTCTTCGCCGGCGTCGGCGGCAAGCGCGTCGTCGTGGTGGACGATGTGGTGTCGTCGGGAGAGACGATGCGGAAGACCATCAGGGACCTCAGGTCAGCGGGAGCTGACGTCAAACTCTGTCTGGTGCTCGCCAACAAGACACACAACAACGACCTCGAGGGCGTGCCTCTGCGTGGATTGGTCAGAGTGGTAACGGTCTGAGGGAGTCGAATGCACTGGGCGGACCACACCGCGCAGACGCTGCAGGACCAGAGCAGCTCTCAGGTCATCGCCTCAGGCATCACCCCCTCGGGGGAGTTCCACGTCGGCCACCTGCGCGAGATCCTCACCGCGGAGATGATCCACAGAGCCTGCCTCGACGCGGGGATGGACTCGCGCTACATCTTCATCGTCGACTCGATGGACCCCCTGCGACGCATCTACGACTTCCTCTCACCCGCTTACGAGCAGTACATCGGCCACCCTCTCGCCTACATCCCCGCTCCCGGACCCGACGGCGAGCCCAACCCGGACGACGGCAGCTACGCCGAGCACTTCCTGGGTCCGTTCCTGGAGGCGCTCAGGGAGATCGGGGTGGAGCCCGAGGTGGTGATGAACCACGAAACCTACGAGAGCGGCGCGTTCGCGGACAAGACCCATTCAGCGATAGAGCAGAGGGACGAGGTCCGCCGGGTCATAGAGAAGGCCTCGGGCAGGGAGGTCCCCGAAGACTGGTTTCCCTACAACCCGCTAGGCTCCGACGGCAGCCTCGACGGGGTCAGGGTGACCGGTTACGAGCACCCGCACGTGCACTGGATAGACAGCCACGGTGTCGAGGGCGCCTCGGACATCAGAACGGGGCAGGGCAAGCTGCCTTGGAGGATCGACTGGGCCGCCCGCTGGGGCATCCACAGCATCACCTGCGAGCCCGCCGGCAAGGACCACGGGGCCGCCGGCGGCAGCTATGACACCGGCATCCCGATCTGCGAGATGCTGGGCAGCCAGCCGCCGCACAAGATGGTCTACGAGTGGATCCAACTCAAGGGCATGGGGCCTATGTCCAGCTCTACTGGAGTCACAGTCGGCCCGATGGACGCCCTCGGGCTGGTTCCTCCCGAGATAATGCGCTACGTCATCGCACGAAGTAAGGTCGGACGGCACATCGACTTCGACACCGGGCCGGCGCTGTTCCAGACCGCCGATGAGTACGAGAGGCTGGTAGCCGATCCTCCAAGCGGCTCGGACGAGGAGATGACGCGCCGGCAGCAAGTGGCACGAGACACCCAACTCGCCGCGCTCAGACTGAGCCAAATTGAGAGAGGTTCTGACCCCTCCGACTCGATAGCAGGAGTCTCCTTCAGGCACCTCTCAATGCTCGCTCAGATCAAGTCGAGCGATGACGACGTTTGGGTCTCGCTGCGAAGGTCGGGCCACCTTGACGGCGAGCCCGGTGATGCACTGACCGGACGCATGCGCCGTATGCGCAACTGGGCCGAAGGACCGCACTTCCCCGATGCAGCGAAGGTCGAGGTGCAGTCGAGCATCAGCGAAGAAGCACGTGCAAACCTAGACGAAATACACAGATCTTTCCTTTCAGCTTTGGCCGGTGCGCTCGCGGACTGCGAGTGGACTGACGGGGCCATCGCAGACTGTATCAGAGCCACGATTGGAGAGGAAGGGATTGGCGGG
>JGI26063J44948_1000331_pt1 | contig 12467 bp, 17 predicted proteins | sample MarorgKNORR_S2LV_4_FD_44948 | JGI IMG/M metagenome (IMG submission 44948) | reverse complement strand
CTATAGCTTACATTGATGGGCTTTTGCTCCCAAGGGTATAAAAATAAAATATAAAACTATTATTAGAGGTGATGAAAAAATAACTTCTATTGCTGCAGCCTCAATTATCGCCAAAGTTTCTCGAGATTTATTTATGATTAAACTTTCAAAGAAATATCCAAAATATAACTGGCATAAAAATTTTGGATACGGCACGACCGAACATTTAAATGGACTGAAAAAATATGGCGTTACAAAGCACCATAGAAAAAAATTTAAACCTATACACAACATCTTGAGTCACAAGACACGTGAAACACAACAAGATTAATTTTTTTATATAAATATTTGACTGATTTATAAATTTAGAGTCTAATTCAACGTAAAGTTGAATCCAGATATGTCTAAATTTTTAAACAAAATCGTCAATGGCAATGCTCTGGAAATATTAAAGACAATTCCAAGCAAAACTTTTAATTTAGTTTTTGCAGACCCTCCTTACAATTTACAAATAGGAAAAAAACTTAAAAGACCAGACAACAGCAAGGTAAATGGCGTTAACGACAAATGGGATCAATTCAAAAGTTTCAAAGACTACGATAATTTTTGCAAGGAATGGTTAAATGAATGTAAGAGAGTTTTAAAAGATAATGGTTCAATTTGGGTAATCGGAACTTACCACAATATTTTTCGCATAGGTTATCATATTCAAAACGTGGGCTACTGGATGCTTAATGATGTGATATGGAAAAAAAATAATCCAATGCCAAACTTTAAAGGAACAAGATTTACTAATGCTCATGAAACTTTAATATGGGCATCTAAAAGCAAAAAATCAAAATATACTTTTAACTATCAATCCCTGAAGTGCTTAAACGATGATTTACAAATGCGTTCTGACTGGACATTTCCCATATGCAATGGAAAAGAGAGATTAAAAAAGAATGGAAAAAAAGTCCATTCTACCCAAAAACCAGAGGCACTTTTACATAGGATTATTTTATCAACAACAAATAAAGATGATGTTATTTTAGATCCATTTTTAGGCACTGGAACTACTGCAGTTGTAGCAAAAAAATTAGGCAGAAAATATTTCGGAATAGAAAAAGATAAAAAATATTTTAAAGCAGCTGATGAAAGAATTAATAAAACTAAAGCTATTGAGGAAAGTTACTTAGATACATTAGAAAATAACAAGTCTAAACCAAGAGTACCTTTTGGATCTTTAGTTGAATTAGGAATAATTAAACCAGGAACTAACATTTTTGATCAAAAGAAAAAAATTAATGCAAAAATCATGGTGGATGGCAGCATTAAACATAAAGAGTCTGCAGGTTCTATACATAAAGTTGCAGCTAAAATAATGGGAACCGAAAGTTATAATGGCTGGACTTACTGGTATTGTAATGTTGGCGACTCAATAGTTCCAATAGATAAACTTAGACAAAANTTTTTATCAAAAAATATATAAGAAAATTTTATGGATTTAGATCCAAAAATAAAAAGGCTTGTTGATGNCACGCTAGAGGATCTTTTTTCAGACAAAAAATGGATTAAACAAGTTAAGAACAAAACTTTTATATATTTTTTTTANTTGTAAATTTTACCTAGGTANCTGTGAATAAAGTNTTTGTTTTTTACAAGACGTTTTAAAATCTCTTTTCTTAAAATTTTTAATAACGGATTAGAAATATGAAATCCAAAGTAATTAATTTTTGACCTTTTATTAATTAGATTTGTTCTTTCTACTCTATTTTTAAAATATTCATTTTGTATATCTTTATGATTGTTACTAATTAATTCAAAAATTTCATTTGCAGCTTCAATTGCCTGTGATGCTCCCTGAGCCATAGTTGGTGGAAAAGTATAGAAAGCATCTCCTATGTATAAAACATTTTTGTAAATAGATTTAATGGGTTTACCAGATGTATAGATAGGCCATGATTTTAAATCTCCCCTAAACAAATTAACTAAATTTTTATTTTCTTTTAAAATTGTATTTTCTAGGACTGTTTTTATAGAATCATTATCTTCTGATTTTTTTCTAATTATACAAACTAAATTAAATTCTTTTTTTTGATTTATTGGATACAAAACTAAATGAGCATCAGAACCCATAATTAAAGATATGTTATTACTGTTAAGATTAGAAATATCTTCGGTTCTAATCTGTGTCCTAATAGCAATAGCTCCATAGTAATCTGGTTTAAAAAAAAAATTTTCTATAACTGATTTTGTATTAGAGAAAACTCCATCTGAGACCACTAAATAGTCAACCTTATCACTTGATCCATCAATAAAATGAATATTAATTTTTCCATTTATTTGTTCAACGTCATTAATTTTTTTATGAAATATTATTGAATTAGAGAATAATCTTTCTTTTAAAAATCTGACTAAAATTGATCTTTTGAGAGTTGTATATTCATCATTTTTAGAATTGAATGTGGTTAAATTTAAATCACAAATTTTATTACAATTTATTGAATAAAAATCTAATTTCGAAGGATGATATTTTTCATTTTTATCTAGCTGGTTAAAACCAATTTTATTTAAAATAAAAACACTATTAACAGATAATTGAATACCAAAACCTTCATCTAAATTTAAAGTCTCTCCTTTTTCATATACAAGAAATTCAAAATTAGAATTGGTTTTCAAAAGACTTGCCAAAGTAAGTCCTGCTATGCCCGAACCAATAATAGCTATTTTTTTTTTCATTAATACAAGTGTGAAATTTGCTTAAAAATTTTTTTAGTAAATGACGGAATAAACTCATTATTTTTATTCAAAGAATACCAATTATATTCGGAAGGTATTTTTGAAGTAAACTTATAATATAAATTAATGTGTAGTTTTTTGTTAGATATAGAATTTTTATAATTACATAAAAATTTCCAATTTTTATTTTTTTTGGATATCTCTTTAATTTTTGGTAAATTGAATTTTTTTAAAAAACCTAAATCATTATTTTTAGTTAATGCTATTTGTCTTTTATTTTTTTTTAAGTAACAAAAAATATCATAACTTTTTGATTGAATTTTTATTTTTTTCCCAAATCTAATTTTTGATTCTGATGCATAATATGCACACATTTTTTTAATTTTACATTCATGACATCTTGGATCTTTTGGTTTACATATTAAAGCACCAAATTCCATGAGAGCCTCTGCAAAATCCCCATTCCTTTTAGTTCTAAATAAATTTACTGTTTCTTCCGTATTTATATTATCTAACCTGGATAAGACTCTTTTGACATTGCCATCAAGTGCAACACGTGGCTGATTATAAATTAGAGCCAAAAGTACATTCGCCGTGTAATCTCCTATTCCTGGCAATTCTTTCAATTTTTCAAAGCTTTTGGGAATTTTACCGTTGTATTTTTTAATTAATATTTTAGAGGTTTTGTGTAAATTTTTTGCTCTTCTGTAATATCCTAAGCCTTCCCAAAGCTTTAAAATTTTTTTTTCATTACTTGTGGATAAAACTTCTAAATTTGGAATCTTACTAACAAATTTTATAAAATATGGAATTACAGTTTTAACTTGTGTTTGCTGAAGCATAAATTCACTTAGTATTCTGTAATATTGCTTTTTTTTCGATTTTTGACTTATTCGCCAAGGTAATGTTCGCTTATTATTATCGTACCATGAGAGAATTTTTTTTGATAAATTCTTATTATTTATATGCATTACAAACAAAATAATAAAGAAAGCAAAACTTACGTTCAAGGACTAAGGCCGTTTGGTAATACTTTGCCGCGCGGTGTTAAAGGTATCCTAAAAAAAAGTGGTTATAATTACTCTGAAATAATTAGTAAATGGAATATGCTGGTAGGAAAGGATATTTCTAGTTGTTCTTATCCCAAATCGATTAAAATGACAAAAGGAGATACAAATGGATTGTTAGTGTTGGCTGTTAAAAGAGGTAATGAAATAACCGTGGAGTATTCAAAAAAAGAAATTATAAATAAAATTAATAGTTATTTTGGTTATCGATTAATAAATGAAATAAGACTTAAAACTATTAATTCAGAAACTAAAAAAATAAAAAATAATAATACCCTAAAGAAATTCTCTAAAAATTTTGAAAAAAAAATAAATGAAATAAAAAACAAAGATATAAGAAATTCACTTTCCCAACTTTTAGATGTAATCAAAAATGATTAGATATAATTTAAACTTTAAATTATTTTTTTTAATTAAAGTTTTTTTTATTTATTTTATTATTTGTTTAAAATCTTATGCCGATACTCCAAAAGCATTGAGCGATTTGGTTATTCTTGGAGCAGATAATGCACCAGTGAAAATTAAAGTTTTTTCGTCTCTGACTTGTCCGCATTGTGCAAATTTTCATATAAAAATAGTTCCGGAAATAAAAAAAAATTACGTTGAATCTGGTAAAGTACAATTAATTTTTATTGATTTTCCTTTAGATCAAGCAGCATTCAATGCGTCAAAATTATTACATTGTGTAGATCAAAAAAAACAAATAACATTTTTAGACACTGTTTATGAAAATCAAGACGAATGGACAGCTGGTTCAAACATAAATGAAATCAATAATAATTTAAAAAAGATAGTTCAAATTCTGGGGATAAATTCAACACAGTTCGATAAATGCTTAAACGATGAGGTTATTAGTGATAAAATATTAAATGGCAGGATAGATGGACACCAAAAATATTCTATAAACTCAACCCCAACAATTATAATAAATGAGAAAAAACTTGAGGGCCCTGCTAGTTTTAAAAATATAAAAAAAAAAATAGAAAAACTTATTTAGTGTATGGAATTTAAAAAAATTGAGTTAACTGGTTTTAAATCGTTTGTTGAAAAAACTTCTTTTTTTATTGAGAAGGGTTTAACGGGAATAGTTGGTCCCAATGGTTGCGGAAAATCAAATATTGTGGAGGCTATAAGATGGTGTATGGGCGAAACCTCAGCAAAAAGCATGCGAGGAACAGGAATGGAAGATGTAATATTTTCTGGCACAGCCAATAAAACTTCGAAAAATATTGCTGAGGTTTCTTTAATTTTAGATAATTCTGATAAAGATGGACCAATTCAATTCAAAGAGTTGAATTCAATTTATGTAAAAAGAAGAATAGTAAAAGACAAAGGTTCGAGATATTTCATTAATGACAAAGAAGTGAGAGCGAGAGATGTTCAAACCCTTTTTGCCGATTTATCAACGGGCGCTCACTCACCTTCCATGATAAGTCAGGGAAGAATTGGTGCATTAGTAACAGCAAAACCAACAGATAGAAAAGCAATATTAGAAGAAGCAGCAGGTATTTCTGGTTTACATGTGCGAAGGCATGAATCCGAATTGAGACTTAATTCAGCAGAAAATAACTTAAAAAGAGCAGACGAATTAAAAAGACAACAGGAAAAGCAGTTAGAAAATTTAAAAAAACAAGCTCTAGAAGCTTCAAAATATAAATTAATTTCTGAAGAAATAAAAAAAATCGAAGCTGGACTTTATTATATAAAATTGATGGAAATTGAAAAAGAAAGAAGCTCAAGTAAAGAAATTGCAAGTGAAGCGGATGATGAAATAAGCGGGCTTACTATTGAAATTAATCACAACAATAATTTACTTGAAGAAGAAAATATAAAATTAAAACCACTAAGAGACCAAAACATAGAAATATTATCAAAATTACAAAGGCTTAATTTAGAATTTCAAAGTTTAGAAGATGAAGAAAAAAGGACAAAAACAGAAAAAGATAGACTGTCAACATCTGAAAATACAATAGAAATGGATATTGAAAGGGAAAAAAATATAATTTCAGACGCGCAATCAAATGAAAAAAGATTAAATGAAGAAAAAAATGATCTAATTGATACTGAAAAAAAATATTATGATTTAGAAAAGCAAACACAATTAGATCTACAAATAGCTACTGAAGAATTAAAAAAAGAACAAGACAAGTTGGAAAGAATATCCAAAAATTTATCTTTAAATAGCCAAGGCAAAGAGTTTATAAATTATTTAAATAATATTAATCAAAATCTAGAAAATGCCAAAATATACTTAGAGAATAATGAAAATAAAAAAGCCTTGGATGCAATTGATAATATAATTCTTTCTGTCAAGAACGAAACTAAAAAATTTAAAACTGCAACAGAAAAAAATTCTGTAAACGAAATAACAGAACTGACAAACAAAATTAAATTATCTCAAGAAAAGTATGCCTCTGCTCTAAGCAAACATCATTCTATCCAAACTGAAACGGTTAGAAGACAAGCAAGAATTAAAAATATTGATATTGAAATTCAAAACTGGAAAAATTTAAAGTTTAATTCAGAAAAAATGGCAAAAGAATTACTTAGTAGGGTTGATAAAATAAAAGTAGAAATAGAAATTATTGCTAAACTGCCAGAAACTATAGCTATAAAAAAAGGTCAATTGATGGAAAATACCTCAACTACAGAAAATGAAAAACAGAGTTTGTCAAACCAATTAGCTCAAGCTGAAGTAAAGTATCAAGAAATAAATAAACAACAAAAAATAGTTGAAGAAAAGATGATGTTGGCTAGAGAAAATAAAGCTAGATCAGGTGCTACAGTGGAAGGGCTTGAAAATAGAAAAAAGGACTTATTAGGTAGAATAAAAAATGACTTAAATATTAATGAGAAAAACTTATTAATTAATTCAAATCTTAAAGATCTTACAACTTTTCCAAATGTCATTGAACAAGAAGATAAATTAGATGCTAAAAAAAATCAAAGGGAGCAACTTGGCTCAGTAAATTTAAGAGCTGATGAAGAAACTGAACAATACAAAACAACAATTAAAAAAATGGAACAAGACAGAGAAGATCTAGTTTCAGCAATAGCTAAACTTCGTGCTAGTATAAACGAACTTAATCAAAAAGGTAGAGAGAGACTTTTGGAAGCTTTTGAAAAAGTTAATAGAAAATTCAATGAAGTGTACACAAAACTTTTTAGTGGTGGTAATGCAAAANTGGAACTNATAGACTCTGACGATCCTTTAGAAGCTGGATTGGAAATGCTGGTAAGCCCACCAGGTAAAAGATTACAATCGATCACTCTATTATCTGGAGGAGAACAAGCTTTGACAGCTTTGTCATTAACATTTGCAGTTTTTTTAACTANCCCCGCTCCAATTTGTATTTTGGACGAAGTAGATGCGCCATTGGATGATGCCAACGTAACAAGATTTTGTGCTTTGCTAAATGAATTGACAAAAATTACAACNACTAAATTTATCATAATAACCCATCATGCACTTACCATGTCGAGAGTGGATAGGTTGTATGGTGTAACAATGCCTGAAAAAGGAGTTAGTCAACTAGTTTCGGTTGATTTAGAAAAGGCTGAGGAACTAGTTGCATAATAGCAAAAAAAAATAATGAAAAATCTCAAGGAAATATCAACTCGCTTAGAGATTGCAAAAAAAAAAATCAAAAAAAAACAAATAAAAAACAATGGTTCAAATGTCGCATCTTTGGGTAAGGCTTTAAAAATTAGCACTGAATTAGTTGCGGCTGTAGTAGTTGGCACAACATTAGGGTTTATTTTGGACAATTGGCTTGATACTAGACCGTGGTTAACTATAAGTTTTTTTATTATGGGTGTAGTAGCTGGCATCTTAAATGTAATAAAGTCTGCAAAAAAAATGCATGAAAATTTTAAAAAATAATCGAGGCTTAAAATGGCAATAAATCCAATGCATCAATTCGAGGTTTATAGAATAGGTCCTGAAATAAATCTGGGTACAGTCAACCTTTCATTCACAAATGCTAGCCTTTTTATGATAATTAGTGCAATAACAATTTTATTTTTATTATTTCTTGGAACAAAAAAAAAATTATTAATACCTTCTAAAACACAATTTATAACCGAAATGAGTTATACGTTTATCGCCAAAATGATAAATGATACAGCCGGGTCTGGTGCAAAATCATTTTTTCCGTTCATTTTCACTTTATTCATGTTTGTATTGTTTTGTAATATGATTGGAATGCTGCCCTATTCATTTACAGTAACTAGTCATATCATTGTTACATTCATGCTTGCAGCAACNGTTTTTATTGGAGTTACAATTATAGGGTTTATTAAGCACGGTATTAAATATCTTGAACTTTTTGTACCAAAGGGTGTACCCATAATACTTTTGCCCTTAATAATAGTTATTGAAATTATATCTTATTTGAGCAGGCCCGTTAGTCTATCAGTCAGATTGTTTGCGAATATGATGGCTGGTCATACCATGTTAAAAGTATTTGGTGGGTTTGTCATAAGTCTAGGATTGCTAGGTGGGTGGCTACCACTTAGTTTTTCTGTTGCACTAACAGGGCTTGAAATACTTGTTGCCTTTCTTCAAGCTTATGTTTTTGCAATTTTAACATGCATCTATTTAAATGATGCATTAAATTTACACCATTAACAAAGGAGGAAAAAATGGAGTTAGAAGCAGCTAAAATGATAGGAGCTGGTCTTGCGGCAATCGCGTTGGCAGGAGCCGGTGTTGGTATAGGACTTATTTTTGGAAATTATTTATCTGGTGCAATGAGAAATCCATCGGCAGCCCAAAAACAGTTTCCAAACTTACTTTTGGGATTTGCTTTGGCCGAAGCTACAGGTTTATTTGGATTGGTAGTTGCATTAATAATTTTATTTGCATTTTAATTAAATAAAATTTTAATTATGAAGAATTTATACTTTGCCTCGTGCATAGTGTTTATACTTAATACAAACCAGGCTTTTGGAGCTAAGGGAGGTATGCCTCAGCTTAATACTGAATTCTGGGCATCACAAATATTTTGGTTAATATTAATTTTTTCTATTCTCTACATAATTATATGGAAAATATTTCTACCCAAGATTACTGATATTATTGAAAATAGAAAATCCAGAATAATCGGTGATCTAAACGAGGCCCAAAAGCTTAAAGAAAATGCTGAAAAAAAACTTAGTGAATATAATAAAATAATTGAAGACACAAAAAAAGAAGCGAAAAAGATAATCGAAGACAATAAAAAAAAACTGGAAAATGATATTAAAAGCAAAAAACAAAAATTTAATGAAGAAATTGAAAAAGAATTAATGTCTGTCGAAAAAGAAATCAAAAATTTAAAAAAATCGTCAATATCTAGTATTAATAAAATAGCAGTAGAAGTTTCTTCCGAACTAATAAGGCAAATTGTTGGAGCAGAAATGAATATGAGCAAAGTGTCTGCAATTGTTGAGGATATATCAAAGAAAAAGGTAGAAAAGCATCTATGGCTATAGACGCAACTTTTTGGGTAGCAATTTCTTTTTTTATTTTTTGTGGAGTTTTAGTTTATTTAAAAATACCACAAAAAATAAATAACTCTTTAACTGATAAGATTAATGAAATTCAAAAAGAGTTGGAAGAAGCTGAAAAGCTAAAAGAAGAAGCTAAAAATTTATTTTTTGATTATGAAAATAAAATTGATAAATCAAAAAAAGAAACTAAAGAAATTATTAATACAGCAAAAAAAGAAAGTGAAAAGGCTATCATAGAAAAAACTAAAAAATTTCATCAAATAATTGAGGAAAGAAAGAAAAGCACCGAACAAAAAATTGTTCAGCTGAAAGAAAATGCTTTAAATGATATTAAAAATATTTCCATTAAAATTAGTATTGAAGCTGTAGAAAACTTAATTAAAAATTCAATTGATAAAAATAAACTAGAAAACCTTTATAACAAAAGTCTAGAGCAGGCTAAAATTGCATTAAAACAAACTAAGGCTTAGAATGCGACCCATCACAAATAGGTTGTTTTTGAGTTAATCCACATACGCACCAGAAATAAGTTTTGTCTTTTTCAACCTTAACTTTATACGGGTCTTTTTGTGGTATAGTAGGTTTTTTCATAAAAATGACAATAAATGTATAGTAAAAAAAAATTAATAAAAAAGATATAAATAATTTTAAAAAAAATTATGACTAATAAAATTACTATTCACTTAGCGGCACCAAGAGGTTTTTGTGCTGGGGTAGATAGAGCAATAGAAATAGTGAAAAAAACTATTAAAAAATATGGTACTCCAGTTTACGTAAGACACGAAATTGTTCATAACAAATATGTTGTGGAAGACTTAAAAAAACAAGGTGTAATTTTTATTGAAGAATTGGATGAAATAAAAGATAAAAGCCGACCAGTTATTTTTTCAGCTCATGGGGTTCCTAAGTCTGTGCCTGATTCAGCTAAAATAAAAAAAATCTTCTTTATAGACGCAATATGTCCTCTTGTTTCTAAAGTGCACAAAGAAGCTGAACAATTAAATAAAAATGGTTTTCGAATTTTGCTTATTGGACATGCTTATCATCCTGAAGTTATTGGAACAATGGGACAGCTTCCAAAAGGGTCTGTCCATTTGATAGAAACAATAAATGATGCCACATCATATAATTATTTATCTAATCAAAAAAAATTAGCTTACATAACCCAAACCACCTTATCAGTTGATGATACCGCCGAAATAATAAAAATATTAAAAGACAGATTTCCTAACATTCGGAGTCCAAAAAGAGAAGATATTTGCTACGCAACTACTAATAGACAGTTAGCTGTAAAAAAAATTGCACCTTTGTGTGATATTCTATTTGTAATTGGTAGTAAAAATTCATCTAATTCCCTTAGACTTGTAGAGGTCGCAAAGAGATCTGGTTGTGAAAACACTTTTTTAATCGACTCTAAAAATGAAAGTGAAATAAATGACATTCAAAAGTATAAAAATATAGGAATTACCTCAGGCGCATCTGCTCCTGAAAAGTTAGTGTTCGATTTAATTAATGCTATTAAAAAAAATGCTGAAGTAGAAGTAAAAGAAATCGAGATCGCAAAAGAAAACGTGTCTTTTAAACTTCCAAAAACTTTAAACTAATAAATGGCCATATACACAAAACTATCTGAAAATAATTTAAAAGAATTTTTTTTAAAATATAATTTAGGTAAACTGTTAAATTATAAAGGAATACAAGAAGGAATAGAAAATACTAATTATTTCATTCAAACAGATAAGGGAAAATTTATTCTTACGGTATACGAAAAAAGAGTGGAGGAAAAAGATCTGCCCTTTTTTATGGGATTAATGAAAAATCTCTTTGATGCAAATTTTCCATCTCCAGAACCGATTATTAATAAAAATGGAAACTACGTAACAGAAATCTCTGGGAAAAAAGCTGCTGTCGTATCTTTTCTTGATGGTTCTGCAAAAAAAAATTTGAACCCAAATGATTGTCATAAAGTTGGAGTTCAAGCTGCAAAATTGCACTTGATAACAAAAAATTTAATCGGAAAAAGAGAAAATAAACTCTCTGTTAATTCTTGGAGAAAAATTTATAAAAAAGTACAGAAGGATTGTTCAAGAATTCACCTAAATTTGGCAAAAACAATTGAAAAAAATTTAGATGAAATTGAAAATAATTGGCCTAAGAATATTCCTTCTGGAATAATTCATGCAGATTTATTTCCTGATAATATTTTTTTCAAAGATGATAAACTAACAGGTATTATCGATTTTTACTTTTCTTGTTATGATTTTTATGTTTTTGAAATAGCAATATGCTTAAACGCACTTTGTTTTGAAGGCCAAAAAGAAAATTTAAGCTTTAACGTAACTAAAGCAAAAAAATTTATTGATGGATACTCTAGTATAAAAAAATTAACAGAAGAGGAAAAAAAATCCTTAAAAATATTATGTCAAGGAGCGGCCATGAGGTTTTTGCTAACAAGAGTTTTTGATTATTTAAATTTAACAGAAGGTGCATTGGTTAAAATAAAAGACCCAATAGAATATTTAAAAAGACTGGAGTTTCACAATAGTGTAAAGGATTACAAAGATTATTTTTTTTAATTATGAAAATTAAGATTTATACAGACGGTGCTTGTGTTGGCAATCCAGGTCCCGGAGGATGGGCTGCTATAATTTTAACCGAAGGCAATAAAAAAGAAATATTTGGTGGTAAAAAATTAACAACTAATAATCGAATGGAATTAACCGCCGCAATTAAGGCCCTAGAATATTGCGTTGAAAAAGAAGGCAAACAGCCATCATTAAAACAAATAGAAATTTATACCGATTCTACATATGTAAAAAAGGGAATTACGGTTTGGATAAACACTTGGGAAAAAAATAATTGGAAAACTGCTGATAAGAAAAATGTCAAAAATGTTGATCTTTGGAAAAAGCTTAAAGAGCTTGTAAAATCTAATCAGATAGAATGGAACTGGATAAAAAGTCATTCCAAGAATCCAATGAATGACTTAGTAGATGAACTAGCAAAAAAAGCAACTCCGATTTAAAATTTTTTTAAAAAATTTTCTGCTGAAGTAATTTCACATTTTCCAGCGACTTCTTCTTCGACAACTTTTTTCACAACACCGCTTTCTATCAACATCGTATATCTTGCGGAGCGAATTCCTAAGCCTCTTGCATTGAGATCTAATTCTGCACCTATACTTTTAGTAAACTCGCCCTTTGAATC
>JGI26063J44948_1000330_pt1 | contig 12492 bp, 12 predicted proteins | sample MarorgKNORR_S2LV_4_FD_44948 | JGI IMG/M metagenome (IMG submission 44948) | reverse complement strand
CTTCAGTATTGTTTTGTGGAATGTATGATAGTAACGTCTTGATATAATCCATACATTCGTATTCATTTTTTACAACAAAGTGAGCCACACCACTTTTGGTANCATGTGTCATTGCTCCACCCAATTCGTCAAACGAAACCTCCTCACCAAGAACAGTCTTTACAACGTCAGGACCTGTAACAAACATGGTTCCTAGTTTATCTACCATTATAACAAAATCAGTCATTGCTGGAGAATATACCGCACCGCCAGCAGACGGTCCAATGCTGGCAGTGATTTGTGGAACAACACCTGATGCCAATTGGTTATGATAAAAAATGTCACCAAACCCATCAAGACTTTGTATTCCTTCCTGAATTCTTGCGCCACCTGAATCCATAATTCCAATAATTGGGCATCCATTACGAATCGCATGATCCATCAATTTGGTAATTTTTTTTGCGCCCATTTTACTTAGAGTACCTCCCAAAACCGTAAAATCATAAGCAAAAACGTAGACTTGTCGTCCATTGATATTTCCATATCCACCAATTACACCATCACCAAAGAATTTCTTTTTCTGCATATCATATTGATAGTAATGATGTGTGGCTAGCGCATCAATTTCTACAAAACTTCCCTCATCAAGTAGAAGAGTAATCCTCTCTCTTGCAGTAAGTTTTCCTTTTTCATGTTGTTTAGAAATACGATCCTGACCACCACCTTGGTTTGCAGTCTTTTTTATCTTCGAAAAATTATTAATTTTGTCAGAATGCATAATTACGCACCAATAAACTCATTTTTATTTCTATTAATCTATACTGGAAATTAATTACAAGTGTGTTTCTAATTAGCTTGAAATTAGGTATGGCTTACTTTTGTGAAACTTATTAATCACTATAACGAGATTTAAAAAATATGGGCGTTGATAAAAGGGCCACTCTGACATATGTCCAGTTAATGAAAGAGGACTTGGCAGTTTTTAGACTTGTTCCAGAGGATGGTATGATTCCAGATTATGAGGCAGGTCAATTCATTACAGTTGGAATGCCAATACCAAGTGAAAATAATAAAATTGTTAGGAGAGCATATTCAATGGCCTCCCATCCTGAAAACAAACGATTCTTTGAGCTGGTAATAAGATGGGTTAGAAAACCTCTGCCAGGTCGCGTTACATCTGCGTTATTTAATGCAGGTGAGGGTAAAGAAGTATCTTGGATTCCACCAACTGGCTCAGCTCTAAAAATTAATGAGAAAATGGGTGATGGTAGTAAGGATGAAAGAAGGATTGTTTGTGTAAGTGGTGGAACAGGAATTGCACCATTCATGAGTTTTGCTCGACATCTTCATGATATTGGTGATAAGAGACAGATTATCAATTTGCATGGTTCTAGCTATGTTGATGAATTAAGCTATAAGGATGAACTGACAGCTTTTGACCAAGAAAGTTTAGACAGAGGACCTGACAAATGGAACTTCCAATACAGAGCATCTATCAGTAGACCACAAGAATGGTTCAATAGGTCTTGGACTGGTCAAACTGGAAGGGTTGAACAATTTTTAAAACCAAGTAATGGTGGAAAATCACCTCTTGAAGAACTAGTTGGAGAAAAAATAACTCCGCAAAACACAATTTTTTACGTGTGTGGATGGCAGGGAACTGTTGACGGTGTTTTGAATTTCGTACGACCTCTTGGATTTTTGCTAGAAAAAGAAAAGGACAAAAATGGTAACTTTTCAGTCAAGTTTGAGTCTTACGGCTAAACTAAAAAAATAATACTGTTTGATTTTGTATTCTTACGGGGACGTAGGTTAGCTTGGTATACTGCCAGCCTCGGGCGCTGGAGATCATGGGTTCAACTCCCATCGTCCCCATTTCCAGGTCAATAATTGAAATATGACTACCATTAACAATCCATAATTGACAACAGCCATATATCTTGCACATTTGAATCCGATAACAAACGCTCATGTTGAGATTATTGAGGAGCTGAAAAAAGAAAACAACGTAATTGTAATGCCAGTGCGTTTTTTAAAAGAAGAAAACGAGGTCAATAGTAGAAGCTTTCCGTTTAATTTTGCAACTAGAAAAAAAATGCTTGAGTCGATATTTGATAATTCGATAAAAGTTTCAACAAACTATTCTTTCCATTCTCCCTTCAAAAAATATTTTCCACCGCTGATTTCACTAAAATCATGGTCTCTAAGAAAACAAATTTTACAAGGAATTGAAAATGATTATTTTACATATACGGGTGACAAGACGGAAGGTATTATGCTCAAGTTGTATAGATTAAATCCAAAGATAGGAACTAGAAAAATGATATCAGCAACTGATGTAAAAAATGAGATGTATATCGCTTCGCAAGGAACTAGTTCACAATGGAAAAAATTTGTCCCTACAAGTGTTGCCGAAATAATCAGTGAAAATTGGGAAACAGTCAAAAAATTTGCTTCTGCTGAAGATTTGACTATAAAAATTGCGGGGATGAAATTTCCAAAAGACGGCTATGATTCAAAATAGATTAATTATAGACTACTACTCAAATTTTTGTGAAATTTTCATTTTCAAAATACGTTTGGTTTGATGGAAAATTTGTACTTGGAACTAGAGCCAATGTTCCAGTAACAACGCATGCTATACACTATGGGACATCAATCTTTGAGGGAATTCGAGCCTACTGGAACACAAAAAATTTGTTCATTTTTAGATTAAAGGAACATACAAAAAGATTTAGAAATTCAGGAAATTTTTATAATATCTCATTAAATTTCTCAGACAGGCAAATAGAAAACGCCATAATAAATCTCTGTAGGAAAAACAGAATCAGAAAATCATGTTATATTAGACCATTTTATTTTGTAGGCCAATATGGGATTAATCTACACGTTACCAAAAAAGCACCTACACATGTTGCTATCATAACTTTTCCATTTGGTGATTTATTTAATAAAAATGGAATTTCTGCAACAATTTCAAAATGGAGAAAATTTAGTGACACATCAACTCCAACACAAGCGAAGATGGGAGGTAACTATCTAAACTCAATTTTAGCAACACAAGACGCAAAGCAAAGAGGGTTTAACGAAGCAATTCTTTTAGATCAATCTGGCGATGTTAGTGAAGCACCAGGAGAAAACATATTTCTGGTTAAAAACAACGTATTGATCACTCCACCACTTAACTCATCAGCACTGGATGGAATCACGCGAAAATCAATTATCACCATAGCCAAAGACTTGGGTTTGAAAAGTAAAATACGAAAAATTCGTAAAACTGAATTAAAGTTGGCTGATGAGGTTTTTCTTTCTGGAACAGCTGCGGAAATTACACCAGTCATTAAAATCGATAAAAAGAAGATAGGGGATGCTAAAGTTGGAAATATTACTAAATTGTTGACTACTGCTTATTCAAACATCGTAATGAATAAAAACAAAAAATATTCTCATTGGTTAACTAGGGTGTATTAATTGAAGATTGTTCAGATAGGTACTGGAGGATGGGGTAAAAACCATTCTAGAGTGCTTTCTGAATTTGGTGTACTTTCTGCAATTTGTGATACGAATCCAAAGCTAGCTGAAGAACTTGGGAAAAAATACTCTGTTAATTTTTATGACTCAATTGAAAACTTGTTAGAAAGGGAGGAATTTGATGCAGCGTTAGTTTGTACACCTACATCTACGCATACAGAGATTGCATCTAGACTAATTGAAAATAAAAAACATGTTTTTGTGGAAAAACCGCTGACCTACTTATCTGAAGATGGTCAGAAATTAATCGAGACTGCTAAAAAAAATAATATTATTTTAACGTGCGGATATATAGAAAGATTCAATCCAGCTGTCGCTACTGTCAAAGACTTTCTAAAATCAAAGAAATATGGTGATTTAATTAGACTCGAATTTTATCGTGAACATAGGATGCCCCAACATATCAAAGATGTTGGTATTATTTATGATACATCAGTTCATGATATTGATACTGCATTGTGGTTGTTTGACGAAGTACCAGATGTTGTGTTTGCGATAGCAGGTAGCATTAATCATGAACATGAAGATTTTGCTACCATAATGCTTGGCTTCAAGGATAACAAAAATGCAACAATTTCTTCAAATTGGATAACACCAACACGTGTGCGAAATTTTAATGCTGTTTGTACTGATGCAAGAATATTTTCTAATTTTATCACTCAAGAAATTCGAATCGAGACAAATAATGGTACTGAAAACCCAAAAAATGAAAAAACTGAACCGTTGTCATTAGAAATAAGAAATTTCATAGACGCAATACAAGGCAAAAATGATCTAATAGTAAAACCAGAGCAGGCTGTAAATGTCACAAAAATTGCCGAAGCTGCACTTTTATCAAGTCAGAAAGGTACTCCAATTTATCTTGATCTAAGATGAACAGAAAGATGTTAGAAATACTTGCGTGCCCCATAGACAAATTTCATCCTCTAGAACTTTTTGAGAATAAATCGGATGGTGAAAAAATAACTGATGGGGCTTTGTATTGTCAGAAATGTTCAAGATTTTTTCCAATAATAGATGAAATTCCAATAATGTTACCTGATGAGTTAAGAGACAAAAAGCAGGAGATTGAATTTCTAAAGAGAAACATTAAGGAATTACCAGAGAAAATTGTAAAACAGGGATCGCCATGGCATCTGTGAGGTATTTTGGTTACTAATTATATTTCTGACAAAGCAAAGATTGGCAAAAATGTCAAAATTTGGCATTTCGCTTATGTTGGAGATAATGTTGAAATTGGAAACAATGTCAAAATTGGTTCCTTAGCACATATTGATTATGATGTAAAAATTGGAGATGACACGCTCATTGAGGGACTGGTTTACATTCCACCTCTTTCCAGAATTGGAAAAAACGTCTTCATTGGACCAAGTGTTGCATTAACAAACGATCCATATCCTCCTAGTGAAAAACTAGTAGGCGTAACAATTGAGGATAATGTTATTATCTGCAGTAATGCGGTCATAAAGGCTGGTGTTACTATTGGCAAAAATAGTGTGATTGCAATGGGAGCGGTAGTTACCAAAGATGTTCTTGCAGATACGGTTGTTGCAGGAGTACCTGCAAAGCAGAAATATTCACGGGAAGAATATGATAAAAAACAAAGTGAATGGAAAAATGTCTAAGATTTAATCTGTGATCTAAATATCCAATTCTTTACTTTTGCCAGTATGAAAACCCAGATGAATATCAAAACTAGGGCAATGCCAACTTTTATTCCAGAAAAAATTATTGGATCAATACCACCAAAACCACCTAAGGTAAATGGTCCAATAACTACTACCATTAATCCACCGCCAACTAACATTAAAATCCACATGAGAAAAATAAAACTGTAAATCTGTGCTCTCATAAAATTTCAACTCCCATGAAAAATGCTGTTATTACTGCTAAAATTCCAGAAAACATTGACAGTTTAAGAATTTCGATAGCTGTCTGTTTTTCTGATAAGGGTTTTTTTGCAATTATCAGTCTTAGTAATGTAATTGGTGCATCCTTATCATCAGTTGTTTGTATCTTTAATTCGTCATTACGAAATGTAGGATTTTTAATTTCCCTGTGCTCAACAATTCTTTTCATACTCGAAAGAAACAAGAATGAGTTGATTATGGCAGGTAAAATTGCAATGGCGGCAATTACTTCGACTGAACCAACTATCGCCAACGTTCCATACGTTGCACCCAAAACAAGAGCGCCTGAATCACCAGGAAAAATTCTACTAGGAAATTTATGATATTTGTAGAATGCCAGAGAAGCAAATGCTAAACATAGACTAGCTATGGCAATTTCATAGTTTTGTAAAATAAATAATGAGATTGCTAATGCAAAACTCGCAATTGTCATAAATCCGCTAGATAATCCATTTAAAATATCAATGGAGTTTATTGTATTTCCTGTAATAGGAATCATAAACACGATTAATGCCATATACAAAGAAGGTATTTTGACTGAACCGAATAGAGGAAAGTCTAGATTTGAGTCATAAGCTCCTAACAAAAGAATTGGAGCTGCACAAAATGCTAGTGCTACAGGCTTAAACCAACCACCCATCACTTTTCTGTCATCAATTATCCCTACAGCAAATCCCAAAATTGATACAATGATTACGGCTAAAATCTCTGATATTGGAAAAAATACATACAAGATAATCTCCGATGCCACAAGACCAACTACTATGGAAATACCTCCTGGTCGAGCTACCTGAACATTGCCCTGTTTGCCAACATCTTTTACGGTCATATTTCGCTTTTCTAAAAATTTGATTAAAATTGGAGTTAAAGCATACACTGAAAAAAAAGCAATTGCTGAGACAGCTATAGCTGCTATTATTTTTTCTTCCAATTATCTGACCTTTAGTTGTGATTTTATGTTATTAGCGACAGTCATACCAATTTTATCTATTGCTGCTAATTGATTAACAGAAGTTGCTGCTAAATCTTGACGAGTTTTAATATTATTTCTATACAGCCTTCTTGCTCTCACACGTCCAATTCCCTTAATCTTGACAAGATCTATTAGTTCCTCTTTTATACCATAAATTATTCTCTGCCGTAAGTCATCAAGCTCTTTGATTAGATCTATTCTTCCTAGTAATCTTGATAGTTCTCTAAGAGAATATGCTAACCAATTTGCAGTTTCAGCCATTCTGTGTATATCACCAGATTCAATGTTTAGTTGATCTGACAAGTCAATTTCAGTTCCTTCGTTAATCCATAACTCCATTGCAAGTAAGCTTCTTGTACAATCTTGCACATCAATATGTTTAATTTTTGTTTGTATGTTATTTTCTAGTACAATATCCAACCTTTCTTCATCCTTAATTCTAAGTCCAAATTTTGGAAAAAATTCACCACAATCAGTGATTAAATGTAAAAAACCAAACGTATGTTTTCTTCCTTTAGAAATATCATATTCAATGGCATTACGAAAATCTCTTGCAGTCATCGGGTCAATATATAATCTAGAAACCATTTGGCCAAATTTCGTAGCTATAAACCCATTTCGACTTTTAACAATAAATTTTTCATCTATTAGAAAGTGTTTGGCATTTTCTAAATTCAATTCAATTGTTTCATCTTCTACTTGCATTCCACCAAGCGTTTGTGAAAAAAATTTGTTAATCCTATCCTCTGTGATTGTTGGTGATGTCACAATCAAACTAAGTAAATGAATTCTTAGAGAACTTGGTTCTATGATTTTTGATTCAATGGGCTCCGGTTCACCATCTACGTAATGATCTAGTAGATCATCTTGGGGAATTTGTTTTGCAATAATTATTGATTCTCCCTCTTTATCATATTGTGGTCTGCCGGCTCTTCCACACAGCTGTTTGTATTCTAAAACACTAATCGGAGTATTTCCTGCAAATTTTGCGTTATATCTTAATATGCTTGATATAACTACTCGACGAGCTGGAAGGTTTACGCCAGCAGCTAACGTTGGAGTCGCAGATAACAGCTTTATTTTACCACTTCTAAATTCTGTTTCAATTATTTCACGACAGTTTTGATTAAGCCCGGCATGATGAAAAGCAACTCCCTGTTTTACCAGATATGCTAGTTTTTTAACCAGTTGTGTTTGTTCATTATTTGATAATAGTTTTTTTGAAATTTTTTCAAGATCCGCTAATTCGTTGTTGCTTAATATTCTTTCAATGTATTTTCCAGAATCCGTAGCAAGTTTGGCACAGCTAGGTCTAGTCATAGCAAATAGCAAGCTTTGGCCTCCGTTTTTTACAGAATCTATACCCAAACCAATTGATGGTAACCCTATACTGTCAAAATTTACTTCGTAGGATTCTCTTTCTTGGTTTTTTACCATAAAATCATCATATACTGCTTCAGAAAGAGGTACAGGTCTCCATTTGCTTTCAACCGGTTTACAATCTAACCATTCTGCAAGTTCATCAGAATTTGTTATGGTTGCACTTAATNCAATAATACGAGGCTTATTACCTGCAAGTCCAAGTTTGAATCTGGTTAGGATCATTTCTAAAGTTGGGCCTCTTCCTTCGTCTCCAACTAGATGAATTTCATCAGATATTACCAGTCCTATATCGTCAATCCATGCCGGACCATATCTCATTAAGGAATCCATCTTTTCGTTTGTGAGAATCAAAATGTCAGAGTTTGCTAAGTTGCCAGCTGAATCAAAATCTCCTGTAGAGATTGATACTTTGATTTTACGCTCTAATTTCAGAGTTTCCAGTTTCTTAAATTCTGAAAACTTTTCAGCAGCAAGGGCTCTCAAAGGACTAAGATAAACAACTTTTGTCTTATGTTTTATGATATGCTGAATCATTGCCAAAGTGGCAATCAGAGTTTTTCCACTTGCGGTAGGAGTTGAAACTAGAATGTTTTTTTCATCAAGTATTCCCGCATTAACAGCATCTTTCTGTGGTGGATAAAGTTCTGTGTAACCTTGTGATTTTAAGAAATCAATTATGCGTGGATCAATAGACAGTTCATCAATATTCATACCGTGTTGTAATAACCGGGTTTTGACTCATAAATAGACGCTTCTCGGACCATTCTACGAATATAATTTTTAGCTTCTACTTCATTAAATTTCTCTGACTTTACAAGCTCATCAATGAATGTTTGTTCCAGTACAGGTGACTTGGGTTCACCCTCAAGAGATTTTAGAACCTCCATAAACGTAGCTAATTTTGAAACTTCACTACGAGGACGACCCTGGAGTACCCCAATGTCAACTTTTCCTGTGTTGACATCTACACCCGAATTCTTCAACATTTCATTGAACAAATAAATTGCTCTCTCTGCATCTTCCCCTTCAACTTGATTTTTCAGCAAAAGCCTTGCTCGTGCAGTAGATAATCTAATTAGTCCTTCTAGTTGTCTTGGTGTTATCGTGATCATTTTTTCTTTGTCTTCACCTTCAACACTTCTCATCTTAAGGTAGAATTCCATTATCTTACTTTCAGCTTCTTTTGTAAGAACAGGATCAATTCGTTTTGCATATGCCAAATATTTTGTAAGAATATCAATATCCACAAGTGAAGTAGTATCAGTTCCATACGTTCCATGCTGACTTAAAATATGTTGTGCTATGTCTCTATCTTGTTGAGGTGTTGGGATATCTCTTACAACAAAAATTAAGTCAAATCTAGTAAGAAGCGGTATAGGGAGATTTACATTTTCATGTATGTTCTTGAATGGATCATATTTTCCATATATTGGGTTTGCTGCAGCCAAGATTGAGGTTCTGGCATTAAGTGTTGCAACAATACCACCCTTCGCTATGCTGGCAGATTGCTGTTCCATCACCTCATGTAGAGCACTCCTATCTTCAGGTCTCATTTTATCAAATTCGTCTATACAAACTAGGCCTTGATCTCCAAGCACTACTGCTCCAGCTTCTAGCATGAAAATTCCAGAAGTATCGCGTACAACAGCTGCAGTAAGACCAGCTGCAGTAGAACCTCTTCCTGAAGTATATAATCCTCTAGGTGCAATCCTCGCACAGAATTTTAGCATCTCACTTTTTGCAGTACCTGGATCTCCTACAAGAAAAATATTGATGTCTCCTCTAACCTTGGTGCCATCTGAGAGTGCACGTTGTGTTGAACCTACAATCAACAAAAGAATTGCTTCCTTGAATAGCTTATGGCCTCGAATATGAGGAGCAAATGAATCAATTAGCCTTGAATAGATATCAGTGTTTTTTGCCAAAGATTTTACTATTTTTTCTTCATCTGGGGAAATTTGCTCTCTTTCCGTTCGTCTTGAGCTTTTTACACCTCTACCACCAAGAAATTCAATATTGTTTCCATCCATTCGTAATCTGTAAAGCGCGCTTGCAGATTTATCAACTCCAGATATACGTTCCTGCTCAATTCGAACTATTCCTGTTAAAATAATTCTATCTCCAGGACGAGCAAAATCAACCAAGTCCTGCTTCATGTTAACACTCACGTAGTGAGGTAATTGCCCAGGTGGAAGATCCTCAGGTAACTCTTGTAACCGAACAATTTGAAAATCGATAAATCTACTTGCTTCCGGTACTATAGCTAAATTTTTATGCGGACATTTTGGAGTTTGGCACTTTACAGCGTTATCCAAGCTCATTCCATCAATTAAAGTAAATTTTGAGATGTGTTTATCAAGACATTTGTAAGTTACCTCCTTGGCTAATGGTTTTACTTCTGATGCCCTTACTACCATTCCAGAAACACTTGTCATCTTGGTTATCACTTCGGAATTAATCTGACGTAAACTTCGTTGAACTGGAAAGTTCGCTATACGAGCACGTATCTCGTGTTTGATCTTTTCTGCATAATCTGGGAAACGTTCCTTTAAAATTTCTTTAATAGCTCTAGAAAATGCATTCAGAATTTCATCTGGATTTTCCATAAATTTTGATTCAATAGCTGGAACAGATACTAGATCGTTATAGTCTACAGAAATATATTTCGCACGTTTAGGCATCATTTGATCAATTTGCTCAACATATGAAAAAGACCCTGTAGTGTCTTTGAACTGTGTCAAAAATTCCTTTACTTTATCTGAAAGTGCTGACTCTGTTAGAGATTCTTCCGTCGTCATTTTTTACTACCTATAATTTTTTTAGAAAACTTTGTACTAACATTATGGATTTCATTATAAAAATCATATTCTTCAACAGTTAGTTTCTGTGAAATTTCAGCCGATAGTTTTGATGAATCTGCAAGACGAATTATCTTACTTCGTCTTGTCCTAAGGAGTTTGTTTAACATGCTTTCCGTCATATCATAATCCTTTTCAGTCATTCTTTGCATGTATGATTTTAGTTTGATGTAAAAATAAGGTTCTAATACTGAGAGATCAAAATTACTTTGAACTTCTTCTTTCATTACTGCTTGTTTCAACTCTGTAAGTATTTCAGAATCTTGAATTTCAACGTACTTTTCTGATTCTAAGACATTTGCAATCCACCTAGGAATATTAAGAATTTCGCCTTGCTTTCCACCAATAGTTAGATCTGAAACATTCAGTTTCAAATCTTTGCTAAATGAAACTTTGACATCTTTTAGACCATATCCTATGGAATGTATACGTTCAAAATCACTCAAATTCAATATTCATCAAACAACGTTGAACCATTTAATGGATACGATCGATCAAATCAATTTACAAAAAGCTTTGATCATTTGATCCTTTATGTCATTTATTAATAGGAATTGGCAGGTTAAGATCTGATGTCATTATCAAACGTCATGTGGGTAGAAAAATACCGCCCAAAAAAAATTTCTGAAATAGTAAATCAAAAAGATATTATTAATAGCATAAAAGCACTGTTGAAAAATCAATCCGAAATGCCTCATCTGTTATTTACAGGTTCGGCGGGAGTTGGCAAAACTACTGCCGCACTTTGTATATCAAAAGAAATCTTAGGTGAACATTGGCGAGATTACACACTGGAGCTTAATGCATCCGACGAGCGAGGAATAAATATGGTAAGAGAACGTGTAAAAAAATTTTCGCGGTTTGCAGGCTTGGATACAAAAATCCCATTTAAGGTAATAATTCTTGATGAAGCGGATGAAATGACAACAGATGCACAAACCGCACTACGAAGAATAGTTGAGGATACGGCAAAAATTTGTAGGTTCATTTTAATTGCAAATAATTTATCAAAAATAATTAGGCCCATTCAAAGTAGATGTGTTATTTTCAAATTTTCCAAGATTTCAGATAACGATATTATTTCTCAATTAAAACTCATTGCAAAAAAAGAGAATGTCAAGTCTGATGAAAAAGGATTGAGTGTTATTTGTAATTATACAGAAGGGGATCTACGCCATGCAATAAATATTCTCCAAGCTACTGCGAGTTCAGGAGATGTAACCGAGCCTGTTGTAAAGTCAGTTGTTGGATTAACTAAAACAAAAGATGTTCAAGATGTTCTAAAATTAGCACTTAATGGAAAGATTTCTACTGCAAGGGATAAAATGATAGAGTTGATTAAGGTTTATGGAATGTCCGAATCAGATTTTTTAAAATACATAAATCAAGCAGTTTTTAATTCCAAAGTCAATAACCTTGAAGGAATACTGGAAACAATTGCAAAATATGATTATAGAATTTTAGTAGGATCTAATCCTGAGATACAATTAACTGCACTATTAGCAGAGTTAGCAAAATTTGGAAAATAACAAGCGCAGAGAGAGGGATTCGAACCCCCGCGTGCTTGCGCACACAGGCTCTCAAGGCCCGCGCTCTACCAGGCTAAGCGACCTCTGCAAAAATCGATTATAAGAACTAACTAAAATTTGTTTTAAAAAAAAGAAAAAACGTTAGAAACCGTTTTCTAAACTATTCCTTTGCTCGGTGGTGCTGCATGATCTGAGTGTGGATTTGCCTGTCCAGAACCTAGTGATTGATAAGTTCCTGCAGCTTTTTCGTGAAATTCCTGTAAGCCTTGGTCCACTAATACCGCTTGTGGAGGACAAACTGATACACATGCCATACACCAGATACAATC
>JGI26063J44948_1000329_pt1 | contig 12494 bp, 10 predicted proteins | sample MarorgKNORR_S2LV_4_FD_44948 | JGI IMG/M metagenome (IMG submission 44948) | reverse complement strand
GAGTTCTCATTTGGGTAAATGAGCGGGCTGAACAGCGGACTTAGAACGTGACTACCCTCACTCTCTATGGCCATTGTTTGGTTGCCCGCACTCCTGCCGAAATCCTCGAAGATCCAGAAGTCGGCCTCCATGAAGCCGCGCCATGTGGCGTACACGATCATAATCCCGAGGTAGGCGGCCATCGCCGTCGGCCCCTTCCACCAATCATCGACTCGGTCGGTGGCGCCGAATCCCTTCTTCATCGGGAGCGGGAGTTTGATGCCCTCACTCATGGTCCATCCCTGATGTCCGCATCGCGTAGTCCTAGCCCCATAAGGGATTGCATGAGTCCCTATGGGACTCAATCGATGATGCAAGGTTCAAGGCACACATCTCCAAGCGTCAGACATGTTCGGAGGGGACATCGAGACATCGATCTGTCTGAACTGCGGGCACATGCCCGGTGCGTGGTTGCCTGGGCTGCCTTGCCCTGAGTGTGGCGAACCCCTGCTCTAAGCGAGACCCGCGTAGTCAGCGTCGGCTTCCTCGATATGGACTTCGTCTACATCCATCTGAGCCAGTTGTAGTTTGCCGGAGAGCTCATCATTGACAGCATGCCAGTACGAGTAAGCCTCGATGACCCATATGCCGGACTCGCGGGTGCCGTTGCCGCTACCTTTGACACCACCGAACGGAAGGTGAGCCTCAGCACCGGTGGTGGAGTTGTTGATACCAGTCATGCCGGCTTTGATACCGCTCTTGAACCGGTATGCCTCAAGTCGATCGTTGGTGTAGCAGGCGCTTGACAGTCCATAGGGAGAGGCGTTAGCGAGGTGGAGGGCGTGGTCGAAATCCTTAGCTTTCACTACGGTCACAGCTGGTCCAAAGATCTCTTCGTGGAAGCATTCCATGTCCTCAGTCACATCAGCGTAGACGTGAGGCCACATGTATGCGCCCTCTGAGGCATCGCCGACGAAGTTGGTAGGCTTGCTATCATCGGTTATCATGCCCTCGCCCCAGAGCTTGGTGGCTCCGCTTGACTCACACATGCCGAGGTCCCTCAGGAAGTCCTTGGCGTACCTCCCGGAGAGCATCGGACCGTACAGCACGTCGTCGTGACGCATTGAGTCGCCAATTTTAGTGGACTCAACCTTGGCCATGAACTTCGTCATGAACTCGTCGTAGACATCCTCGTGGATAATCAGATTGCCGAGGCTCGTGCAGCGCTGGCCAGCGGTTCCGAAGCCAGACCAGTAGGCCCCCTCTACGGCGTTGTCGAGGTCGGCCGAAGGCATCACCACGAGCGGGTTCTTGCCGCCCAGTTCGAGCGAGCACGAGACTAGGTTGCGCCCACAAATCTCGCCAATCATCTTGCCGACCGCGGTCGAACCGGTGAAACTAATCTTGTCGATCAGTCCTTCGTCGACGGCGTCGACGAGGAGCTGACCCGCTCCGCTGCCCTTGCCGTGGATGAGGTTGATGACTCCATCTGGAAGTCCGGCTTCGTGAATTATCCGGGTCAGCATGAATGAGAGCAGCGGCGAGTCCTGCGGCGACTTCCAGACGCAGGTGTTGCCACACATGATGGCAGGTATCATTTTCCAGAAAGGCACTGCTGCAGGGAAGTTACAGGCGTTGATGATACCACAGACTCCTAGTGGCCTGCGGTAGGTGAAAAGCTCTTTGTCAGGCAGCTCGGAGTTCACTGTCTGGCCGTACAGTCTGCGTCCCTCCGATTGGAAGAATAGGCATGTGTCTATGGCCTCTTGAACCGATCCAGCCGATTCCTTCAGCGTCTTGCCAATCTCCCTCGTCTCTACTCGAACGATTTCGTCTTTGTACTCCATCAGGAGCCGTCCCATGTTGCCGATAATCTGCCCGCGCGTGGGCGCGGGGGTGGCCGCCCATCCAGGGAACGCTGCTCGAGCGGCGTGAAGCGCAGCGTGAACATCGTCCTTACCGGAGAGGGGAAACTCCCCTAGACAGTCCTCTAACCAAGCCGGATTGCGACTCTCAAAGGTACCACCGTCCTTGGCCTCGGTCAGCTGTCCGTTGACGATGTTGTAGCCCCTGACCTTAGGGCTCCCGTTCGGATTGTCTCCTTCCATCACTTCGAAACCAGCCTCAAGCACATGGGTCATGGCCCACGCGAATCACCCTTACGCCATGAATCCTACTCATCCGCTCCCTTCGTTCCGATAACCGTTATCGTCCTAGGGACATCTCATTGTTGGTAGGTTTAACTAGCCTCACAACCGAAGAGTGTCTGCTAGGAGCGTGCCGTTGTGTCAGAAGACTCGCCTGAATCACTAACTCTCAGGGTGGCGAAGGCCATCCCAAGCGACGTGGGCCACGGTCGTGCACGCGTCCCATTCGATAACGAGCTTAATCTCAAGCCAGGTGACATAGTGGAGATTACGGGTGAATCAAGCACAGCAGCCATCGTCTGGCGTTGCCGTCCCGAGGACGCTAATCTGGGTGTTATTAGAGTCGACGGAATCATCAGGAAGAACGCCGGTGTAAGCCTAGGCGACCGAGTCAGCATCACCAAGGTCGAGACCCAGCCCTGCCAACGCCTCGTGCTTAGCCCGGTGATGGCAAAGCAGCAGAAGGTCCGCTTTGGCCCAGGTATCGAAGGCTTCGCACGACGCGGCCTCAACAAGCGCCCGGTTGTAGCAGGCGACCGTATCTTCATCCCCGGTATGACGCTGTTCGCCGAAGCTCTGCCCTTCGCCATCGTGGCGACCAATCCGAAAGGAATCGTCCAAGTCCTCCCTGACACTGAGATTGTAATCAAGGAGGAACCAATCGATGAGGAGGAGAACGAACAGGAACAGATCATCAGCTACGAGGACATCGGCGGTGTCGACCCACAGATTGAGAAAATTCGTGAGATGATAGAACTCCCACTGAAGCACCCTATCCTGTTCAGGCAACTGGGCATAGACCCCCCTAGGGGAGTGCTGCTGCACGGACCACCCGGGACCGGCAAGACCCTGATTGCGAAAGCCGTGGCGGCGGAAACCCAAGCTCACTTCACCTCGATTAACGGTCCCGAGATAATCAGCAAGTATTACGGCGAGAGCGAGAAGCAACTCAGGGAGATTTTTGACGAGGCCGCAGCAAACGCTCCAGCCATCATATTCATCGACGAACTAGACAGTATCGCGCCCAAGCGTGAGGATGTGACAGGCGAGGTCGAGCGCAGGGTCGTGGCCCAGTTGCTGACTCTGCTCGACGGGATGCAGGGACGCGACAACGTCGTCGTCATCGGAGCCACCAATCGCCGTGACGCCATCGATCCAGCTCTGCGGCGCCCCGGCCGCTTCGACCGCGAGCTTGAGATTGGCGTACCTGACAAGAACGGTCGCGCCCAAATAATCCAAATCCACACCCGTGGAATGCCAATCAGTGACGACTTCGAGATTGAATGGCTGCTGGAGAACTCATACGGCTTCGTTGGCGCTGACATCTCAGCGCTTGTACGGGAGTCTGCGATGAAGGCCTTGCGCCGTTATCTGCCCGAGATAGACCTCGACAAGGAGCAGATTCCACCTGAGGTGTTGGAGAAGATGGAGGTAAAGATGTCCGACTTCCGTCAAGCCATCAAGGAGATTGAGCCGAGTGCATTGCGCGAGATTTATCTTGAAGTACCAGAGGTATCTTGGGATCAGGTCGGCGGTCTCGAGGAGGTCAAGGAGAGGCTGAAGGAGAGTATCGAGTGGCCGCTTACAAAGCCCGAGATGTTTGAGCACTTCGGAATCAACCCGCCGAGGGGAATCCTCCTGTTCGGAGCACCTGGAACCGGTAAGACCCTAATCGCCAAGGCGATAGCCAACGAGGCTCAAGCGAATTTCATCTCTATCAAGGGCCCGGAACTGATTTCGAAGTGGGTAGGAGAGTCGGAGAAGGCCCTCCGCGAGGTCTTCAAGAAGGCCAAGCAGTCAAGTCCCTCAATCGTGTTCCTTGACGAGTTCGAGAGTATAGCGGGAATGCGTCGATCCTCCGAAGGTTCTGGCTCCGATGTAATGAATCGTGTAGTCAACCAGCTCCTCAGTAGCATGGACGGCCTCGAGAGCATGGAAGGCGTCATTGTTGTCGCGGCGACAAACCGTCCCGAGATGATTGACCCGGCTCTACTGCGTAGTGGTAGGTTCGAACGGGTCCTGCACATTCCTCCTCCTGATGCCGCCTCAATCAAGCAAATCCTCAATATCCATACCGCGGACATGCCCCTAGGGAGATTCAAACTCGATGATCTGGCTGCGAGTATGAATAATTACACCGGCGCCGACATCGAGGCGGTATGCAGAGAGGCCGCACTCATCGCCATGAGGGCCGAGCGCAAGACCGTCTCAAAGAAGCACTTCCAGGAGGCAATCGGGCGCGTGCGCCCAACGGTGACCGATGAGATGATGCAGTATTACGGTCGCATGGAGGCCATGCTCACGAGCGGCCTAGAGTCAGTCCGCCGTCGCCCTGACGGGCTCTCGGGCATCGAATCGGTTTGAGGTGGAAGAATGCCGACGACCTTCGGCCGGGAGATTTTGGGACGGGAGGTCGTCGACGAATCTGGCGATCGTCTGGGCCATATGGCTGACTTCCGACTCGACACTGACACGGGCAGCATAGTGTCCCTATTGGTCTCCATCGAACCGGATATCGATCCCACCATGCTGCCTTGGCCGACTGTCGACGGTCTCATCTCCGTCCCTGTCGAAGACGTCGCCGGTATTGGCGCGAGTGTGCAGTTGGCACGCTGACTACTGATGCACGACCCGTTCACCACCACATAACGGTCTTAAGACGAAGTTCAGGCTCGTTAGCCGTTCCTACGGAACGGAGGCTCTCAGGGTGGCGGATCGGCAGGAGATAGTGAACTTCCTGAAGACCCCCCGTGCGCGCCGCAGTGCACTCATTTTCGCCTTCTGGGTGTTGCTGTTGATTCTAACTTCCACAGTTGCCATGACCTATATCGTCCCCGGGCAGACCCACCAGTCTGCCTATGGTGATGACTGGAACGATCTGGGTGCTTTCAGGGCCGATATCAACAACATGGGAATCGAGACCACGGCTCTGGTATCGAGCCCTCTTCTGCTAAACGAGATTGACCATCCCGAGGAAGCCATATTCATCGTCTCTGGGGTGGAGCGTGATACTATTTCTCTGCCTCGTTTCACCGGAGATGAGAGCATCATCGAGTTTTCCGAGGGAGAGGGCTACACAACCTCAGAGATACTGGCCATCGAGGCCTTCGTCGAGAGTGGCGGCACAGTCCTGCTGATGGATGACTTCGGATACTCCAGCAATCTCGCCAACCAGTTCGGCCTACAGTACTCCGGCCACAGGCTGTACGACGAGGGCTCGTACGCCACCGAGTTGGGTGCGGACTACATCTGGGTCAACATTGGCTCTGCGTTCAACTTCACCACCAATTCAGGATCCCTCGCGACCATCCACCCCTGTCTGAAGGACCTCGATAACGACGGCGTCATCGATATCCTTGACCCGGAGCCTCTGGACCCAGCGATCTCCGCCTTCGTCACCGAGGCCGACGCCGGTTTGTGCGCGCACAGATACTCCTCCGAGGGATGGGACTTCTCAGAGAACTATCACTTGCTGACCAACACTCCCTCTGCCTTTGAGAAGGCGACTTCGTACAATCCCGTAGAAAACCGCTACGCCATCGGCAAGTCGACCCTCGACTCTTACCTCGACACCAACGACGATGGTAACTTGACGGTTGGCTTCGAGTCACTCGGTATCCAGGGGGATGAGCAGGGTCCATTCGCTGTCTACGTCAGATACTGTGAGGACAGGCTGTGCTTAGACGCCGACTCGGGAAGGGTCCACTTCGTCGCCGATGGCTCGATTCTCATCAACTCCCTGTACGATCCCGACTCAATGGGCTTTTTCGCTGCAGGAGGTGGCTCGACCCAGTCCATCTCCATCCCCGACACGGACAACCGCAAGTGGGCCCTAGACATCATTGCCGAGTCTCTGCTGGTCAACCCCAACTCTACCGAGGCCAGCTCAAACGCCATCGTCATCTTCGACGAGAGTCGCCACCAGCAGCCCACCCTGTTCGGAGACACCTACAACCTGCTGTACTACCTACTGATCTACTTCACCAACGACTGGATGGCCATGCTGCTGCTGTTCCTGACGCTGTTCATAGTCCTCGAAGCAGTCCTTATCCGCAAGGAGGATCCCGAGGACTGGCGCCACGTCTTCCGCATCATCTACTATGGCTTCGGGGATGCCAAACGCTACGCGTACTACCAGCGCCCTGAGAAAATCCGACAGGTCCTGCTCTCTCGCGTCCGCAACCTCAACACGTTATCGCGAGAGGAATTTGACGCACTGCCTGCAGTAGAGCTGCAGCGCATGATTGAGGATCCGATACTCGTGAACTTTATCTTCGAGGACAGACGGTACAAGGCTGATGAGCTGGTTGGCATAATCAAACGAATCAAGGAATGGGGCAGAACCGATTCGGAGGCGGAGGCGTAGGTATGTGGACACGCAAGGCATCCCTGATGGTGACCAGTGGCATCAGCCTGATTCTAATCGGGATGATGATATCCAACTTCCAGTTGATGATTGTCGGTCTGACATTCATCTCGTTCCTCGCCATCAATGGGTGGGTTTCGGGACACTCCGAGCTCGAAGTCACCCGGACCATCAATGGCACTCAGACCAATGACATCAATGTCTACAAGGGCGACGATGTGGTGATCGAACTAACGGTCACGAACAACTCCTACCGCAGGACTCAGCAGCTCGAGGTCTTCGACAACGTGCCGCACGAGATGAAGATGCGTACAGGCATCAACCAGATGCGCATGAACCTCGGACCCGGCCAGACTACGCGCATCAAGTACCGGGTCCGTTGCCCACTGCGCGGGCACTACACAATCGGTCCGATATCGGTACGCTACCGCAACGCGTTCAATCTCTACGTCAATGACTCCCAGATTGAGGACCGGACTGACGTGACCGTGTTCCCTCAGGTCAGGGAGATTGAGGAGGCGCTGCTGCGCTCCGATGTGCCCAAGATGTACACCGGGGCGACCACCCTCAAGACTCCTGGGCAGGGCATGGAGTTCTACTCCCTGCGCGAGTATCTGCCAGGTGACTCCTTCCGTTCAATCAACTGGAAGGCGTACGCCAAGACTGGTGAGCTGATGGTCAACGAAAAGACCAGAGACGCGGTCACAGACGTCTTCATCTTCCTAGACACAAGGGATGTCTCGAGAATCGGGACCGTCCTCAAGAACCCACTCGAGATGGGAACNGTCGCCGCCGCTTCGGTTTCGACCTATTTCATCCGACGGCGTGATTCGGTGGCTCTAGTGACCTACGGCGAGAAGATGGATTTCCTGCTGCCGGAGACTGGAGACAAGCAGGACTACAAGGTTCTGAGCAGGCTAGCAGCGGTCGAGGCCAAGGGCTCTATGCCACTGCAGGCGGTCACCAACGCGATGTCCGCGAGGATGAGCAGGGGCTCACCCGTGTTCATCATCAGCAGCCTTGAGGGTGACGGCACAACTCTGCCTGCAATACGTCATCTCGCGGGAAAGGGTCACGAAGTCATTGTACTCTCTCCAAGCAGCATCGACCTCGAGAGGCTGGTCAGTCGCATACCCAGGATGTCCTACGAGGTCCTCAAACTGGAGAGGCAGAACAGGCTCACGGCGATTTCCGGTTACGGTGCGAAGGTGATTGACTGGATGCCAGATGTCGAGCTTTCGCAGGCCCTGCTGCAGGTGAGGTCGGTTTAGGAGGCTAAATTATGGCAATGGAATCAGTTCCCGAATCACAGACTCTACACATACCCAAGTTGCGCAGGCGCTGGCAGGTACTAGTCCTGCAGCTAATCTCAACCGCCTCACTGCTGTTCTTGATGAAGCGGATGAACAGCGTCTTTGGCTCATGCACCGACCAGTTCATCGCGGACTCAGGAGGCCCGGAGTCGACCTATTGGTGTCCGGCCTACGAGCACACTAGGGGCTTGCAGTACTGGACCGACTCTGACTCTATCGGCCTATTCTTGCCAGACTTCGTTCACGGCCTCGTCGATTTGTCCGGAAACATCCTGTCAGGGGACGCCACCTTCGTCGCGCCGGTACTGCTCTGCGCGGTTATCACAGCAATATGGGTCTACATTCTACATCAGAGCGAGAAGATTCAGATGTGGGTCAACAGACTGATCTCCTTCGGTTTTGTGGGTTGGATGGTNCTGCCTTTCCTGCTCTCATGGATCTACGCCATGGTGGTTTCAGGACCCCACCTTCCATTCGGTCATGAGAACCCAGCCTACAACCACATTGACCATCTCTGGGATCCGTTCATGTTCATCTTCGAGATGATATTCCTCGGCATTGTTTTCGCCCCTATCTTGGCCGGTCTGATGGGCATATGGGGACTCTCCAAGAGGATGATTACATGGGCTGTTGGCTACTTCCTGATGGTCGTCGGGATTCATGCCATGCTGACCTTCGAAGGCATCACCGCCGCAGTCGACGTCGGACTGCAGCCGCTGCCCGCCCAGATTGGCGACGCCACCTTGTACGGAGGGTTGGTATCGCCGTTGTCCCTGACGCTGATATCAATAGCCATTCTGATTATCATCTTCATGGAAGCAGGACTCGCGGTAATCAATCACCTAGAGTACGCCGCGATGTTGCCTGAGGAAGCCAAGAGGAACCCCGAGTACGTCACCCAATTCAAGAACGTCATGAACTCGCACATTGTCCACATGGTTAGCATCACCGCGGTAGTTGCTCTTACCACTGCGATCGCTCTCGAGTTCGATGACTTCCTNATCTCACTAGTGGGCCTGCTTGAAGGCTCTCAATGGTCCGGTCAGGTCCGCGAGTCGCTCGAGCTTCAGCTGACCTACGGCAAGGTCATCTCGGCCAGTTTGTTCCTGTTGGTGGTGGCCGGCATGCGCTTCGTATTGCCATGGCAGCGCGTCACTGGTATCATCGAGACTGGGATGAGCAGGATTCGCTCGACCGACTAAGAAAAGAGCTCGAGTCGAGCTTTACCTCACAACACATCACAGTTCAGGTTCGACGAGTGGGTTCAAGCCAAATTGCATCGAGCATCGAGCATGGTGGACGCACTCGCAGTCGAGAACTGCAGTCGCTGCAACGTTCCCTCAGTCATCCACCAGGCCTACAGCGGCCAGCACCTCTGCGACAGGCACCTGTTTTCCTCGATCCGCAAACGCACCTCCAAGGAACTCAGGCAGCAGCTCAGGCTGCCCAAGGACGCGAGGCATGAGGACGGCTCACTGTATCGAATACTCGTGGCTATCTCAGGAGGTAAGGACTCCGCGGTCTTGCTTACTATGATGCACGACATACTCGGCCGCCGCCGCGATGTTGAGTTAATCTCTGGCTGCATAGATGAGGGCATTGACGGCTACCGCGCACCCTCGCTCGAGTGCGCAAGGCAACTGGCCGAGAGTCTAGATGTGAGATTCGAGACTCTGAGCTACGAGGAGATGGGTTACGAGCGCATGGATGAGGTCGTCACGAGGATGCCGGCGATGGGCGAGAATCACGACGAGGCCAATGGACTGATGCCGTGTTCATACTGCGGCGTATTCCGCCGCCAGGGGCTGAACGCACTGGCGCAGAAGGTCAACGCGGACGTTATGGCCCTAGGCCACAACCTCGACGACATGGCCCAGTCCATCCTGATGAACCTGCAGAATGGAGAAATCGATCGATCAGTCAGGTTGGCCCCACACACTGAGAACCCGATAGAAGGAATCGCACCTCGAATAGTGCCTTTGCGATGGATTCCAGAGCAGGAGATTCACGCTCACGCTATATGTCAGAGCTTGCCTATGTATCACGGCGACTGCCCACATGCTCCTGGGGCGATGCGTCAGCAGAGTCGTGGAATCGTTGCCGATATGGAGTCGATAACTCCTGGTGCTCGACACGGTCTACTTCACTCTCTTGATGAGATACGCAGACTGCACCGTAAGGCCAATCAGAACTCAAGATCAGAGGTGAACAACTGCATAGAGTGTGGAGAGATCACCAGCCGAGAAGTCTGCCAGGCATGCACGATGAAGCAGTGGCTGGCAGAAACGGCGTGAATCAGAGGGCACCCTCTCTGATTCAGAGGATATTCTCTACGATTTCTTCCATATCTTGACCGCGCCCGCAGTAGGAACAACGAATCTCTAGCGGCTCGATGTTGATTACTCGCAGCTTGTGCGGTAGTGGTTCGCGGGCATTTTGAGTTATACAGTTCCAAAACGAGCAGCGGGCGATGTTGACTAGATCTTCTCCGAGTTCTGCCTTCAGCTTCTTACCAACTCTGTAGTTTCGGATGATGGCAACGCTCGCTGCAGGTGCGATGAGGGCTAGCCTGTCAAGCTCCTCCTGACTGAGCTCGCGGTCCTCGATTTTCAGTACATCCTTGCGCCCGAGTTTGGCGCTCGGCACGTTCATCACCATCGAAATCGGGTTGGAGCGCCCGATGTCCAGCCTGAGCATGCGCAGGACTTGGATTGCGCGACCACCGGGTATGTGGTCGACTACCGTGCCATTGCAAATCGCGGTAACACGCCTCATCTCGCTCATCACTTCACCTTCTTGGGAACTTTTACGTCGAGGCAGTCACACAGTAGAGCCATCCTCGCGACCACACCATTGAACGCCTGCTGGAAGTATCTAGCGTGATGAGTCGAGTCGACGCTTGGATGGATCTCGTTGACCCGAGGCAGTGGATGCATGACGATCATACTCTCCTTGGCGCCGGCCAGGTCAGAGGCCGTCAGCATGTAGATGCCGGCAACCTTGGTGTATTCATCCTCATCGGCAAAACGCTCCTTCTGTATGCGAGTCATATAGATGACATCGGCTTAGCGATGGTTCCGGCGAGGTCAGCAGTCTCAGTCACTTCTGCCCCCTCTGCATTTAGATCGGAGACTATCTCGGAGGGCATTTGCAGTGATTTAGGCGATACCAGTGTCAGTGTCACGCCGAAGCGAACTAGGGCGTGAGACAGGCTGTGAACAGTGCGNCCATAGCGTAAATCACCCACTAGGACGACGTTAAGTCCCTCGAAGGTACCGTACGCCTCACGGATGGTGAAGAGGTCGAGGAGAGTCTGGGTCGGGTGGTTGCCCGCACCGTCGCCCGCGTTGAGTACCGGGATCTCGATGGCATCCGCGCTGTATTGCGCTGCACCCTGTTGTGGATGGCGAATGGCAGCCACGTCGGCGTAGCCGTCAATCATCTGCATGGTGTCGTACAGCGTCTCGCCCTTGGCCACAGAGGAGCCGGCGGAACTGAAGTTCAGCACCGATCCACCAAGCCTTTTCATCGCGGACTCGAAGGACATCCGGGTTCTAGTNGAGTTCTCAAAGAACATGTTCGCGAGGACCTTACCTTCAAGCAGAGGGAGGTAAATATCGCCCTTGGCGGCAGGAAGGAGACGCTCGGCGTTGTCTAGGAGACTGGTAATCTCCTTGTTNGTCAGATCGTCCATCGTGATGAGGTCGCCCATCGCCTTTCCTCAGCGAAGCCGGGAGCGTGCCGGTTATCTGTCTTACTATGGGCCCTCTGGACCCTTTGACACGATACCGTTGGCTTGATGTGGGGCAATTATACCGCGCGACTGATGATAATCAGCCGGACCCCGGTCCGAGTCTCGTTTTGCGGCGGTGGAACAGACGTCGATTGGTTCGCCTCGTCCGAGCCTAATGGGGGCATGGTCGCCTCATTGGCACTTGACAGGCACATCCACGTGACTGTGAATCGGCGTTTCGACGACAGGGTCCGGGTGTCCTATTCCTCAATGGAGATGGTGGAGGACTTCGAGGACCTCGAGCACGAGCTGGTTAAGGAGGCCATGAGGATGACAGGAGTGACCTCCAGTGTCGAGATTACGACCATCGCCGACATTCCCTCCAGAGGCACTGGCTTGGGCTCCTCCTCTGCAGTCACTGTGGGGTTGCTCAACGCATTGCATAGGTTCGCAGGGCACAATGCCTCTCCCGAGCAGTTGGCGGAGGAGGCCTGCCGCATTGAGATAGATATCCTCGGACAGCCAATCGGTAGGCAGGATCAGTACGCAGCCGCCTTCGGCGGTGTCAATTCGATTAGCTTCGGCCCCGACGGCGTCGATGTAGATCCGGTGAAGATATCTCCCTATGTCGTCGAACGCCTTTCAGAAGAATTCACACTCGTATTCACCGGCACGTCGCGAAGCGCCTCGGAAGTGCTGAGCGAGACCCCTGAAGACCCGGCTGATAAGCTGACCAGACTTCGCGTCATTCGCGGACAGGCCGACGCAGTTCGAGGTATGCTGGAGTCCGGAGATCTTGCCGGACTGGGTTCGTTGATTGGCGAGGCTTGGGATTCCAAGCGTGGCATTTCCCCAGGTATCAGCAGTGACGAACTCGATGCCATGCACAACCGCATCATGGCTATGGGGGCCACCGGTGCCAAGCTGCTCGGTGCAGGCGGAGGGGGTTTCTTCCT
>JGI26063J44948_1000328_pt1 | contig 12497 bp, 12 predicted proteins | sample MarorgKNORR_S2LV_4_FD_44948 | JGI IMG/M metagenome (IMG submission 44948) | reverse complement strand
ATGCATCTCACACAAAGGGAAAAAAAACAGTTGTAATAAATTTAGAAAAAAAATTCATCACACCTGGATTTGCAGATTCTCACATACATATAGACCAGTTTTTCTCACCAGCGGAATTTGTAAAAAAATCTCTTTTATGTGGTGTTACGTCACTTTTTGCTGATTCAGTTGATATTGTAAGTACTTGTGGTTTTAGTGGTTTTAAGGAATTTATTAAGATGACATCTGGGCTTCCAGCACGTTTTTTTCACGTCGTCCCAGGCGGAACTCCTGTTGATAGGAAATTTAGTCACGTAAAATCATTGAGTCCCACTGAAGAAAAGTCTGCATTGAGAATGCCTGGTGTCCTTGGTCTGGGCGAAGTATTTTCATGGACCAAAGTAACAAAACGTGATTCTAAAACAATGAAGACATTGTCAACAATGCTTGAAAATAATTGTGTAATTAATGGTCATACAGCTGGCATGTCTGGCAAAAAACTTAACGCTTACGTATCATCAGGCATTTTATCATGCCACGAACCAATCAACTTTGAGCAGGTGATAGAACGATTAAGATTGGGTATGTGGATAATGATAAGAGAAGGCTCTATTCGTAGAGACATTAAGGATATCATACCATTAGTGCTTGCAAACAAAACTAACAAGGATAGACTGATGTTTTGCTCTGATGGCCTTGATCCCATTGATATTACAAAGTTTGGCCACATTGATCATTGTATAAGGGAGGCAGTAAAACTAGGTCTTAATCTAACAGACGCAATTTCAATGGCATCAAAAAACTGTTTTGATTATTACAACATGGGAATGGACTTGGGTGGTATAGCTCCTGGGAAACTTGCGGACATTTTAGTTTTTGATGATCTTATGAAATTAAAACCTAAGAAAATTTTTGTTGGCGGCATGCTAGTACTGTCAAATGGCACTATTGTTTCCAAAATAAAAAAGCATCCAGTACCTAAATGGATGACAAAAACTGTAAAGCTAAATAAATTCACTGAAGATAATTTCTCAATAAAATCTCATTCAGATTTAGTCGATGTTAACGTAATAGATATGAAAACAGAAATTATCACAAAAAAAGGACATGAAACGTTATCAGTTAAGGATGAAAATGTTATTCCATCTTATGATAAAGATGTATGGAAGGTAGCAGCTTTTGATAGAACATTTGGCTCAACAAAATATGCAGTGGGATTTTTGAAGAATTTTGGTCCTAGGATAGGAGCTTTTGCCTCTACATGGAGTTTTCACGAAAATAACATGATTGTAATTGGTTCTAATGAAAAAGATATGGCAATAGCAGCAAACAGTCTTCTTAGGACTCAAGGTGGGATGATAGTGGTTTACAAGGGAAAAATTCTCTCTTCCATGCCGTTGCAAATGGCTGGTATTATGTCTACAGATAGTTTTGAAAAGACATCAAAAAATTTTTCAGATATCAATAATATGTTACTTGATTCTGGCTGTAAATTCAAAAAACCACATTTAATACCATTATTTCTTCCATTTTTGGCGTTGCCTGAAATTCGAATACTGCATCAGGGCATAATTGATGTGAAAAGTCGCTCATTTTTGAAAACTATCGTTTAATAGAATATTAAAGGGGGATTTTAAACTAAAATCTGTAATTAAATGGCTTCAATTCATCAAACACCAAATGGACCAGTTTTAGTATTAAAAGAAAGCGCACTACAACAAAAAGGTCGTGATGCACAAAAAAACAATATAGCTGCTGCAAAATTGGTAGCAGACTTGGTTAAAACAAGTCTAGGTCCACGCGGCCTGGACAAGATGCTTGTGGATTCGTTGGGGGATGTAACAATTACAAACGATGGGGCAACAATTCTAAAAGAGATTGATGCTCAACATCCAGCTGCCAAAATGATGGTTGAGGTTTCTAAAACAATTGATACTGAAGTTGGTGATGGAACTACATCTTCAGTAGTTTTTGCAGGTGCATTGTTAGAAAAAGCAGAAAAATTGCTTGAAAAAGATGTACATTCTACAGTGATTGTTGATGGATATCAGGCAGCATCAGAGAAATCTCTTGAATTATTGGCAGATTTTGCAAAATCTATCAAACCTGATGATCAGGAGTCACTAATTAAAATTGCAAAAACTAGCATGCAATCTAAATTGATTTCTGAAGACAGTGAACCCATGTCAAAATTAGTTGTGGGTGCAATACTAAAAATTGCAGAAAAAAATGGTGATGCATACTCTGTTGATCTTGATAATCTTAAAGTAGAAAAAAAATCTGGAGCTTCTATTCAAGATACTGCGCTAATCAAAGGTATTGTTCTTGACAAGGAAATAGTACACAGTGGTATGCCTACTAAGATTCAGAACGCCAAAATCGCACTTGTTAATGCGGCACTTGAAGTTGAAAAGACTGAGATGAGTGCTGAAATCAGGATTTCTGATCCAACTCAGATGCAGATGTTCTTAGAAGAGGAAAATAGGATGCTAAAAGAAATGGTATCTAAATTACACAATGCGGGTACGAATGTACTGATATGTCAAAAGGGAATTGATGATATTTCACAGCACTATCTTGCCAAGCATGGAATTTTGGCAGTACGAAGAGTAAAAGAAAGTGATATGACTAAACTTGCAAAGGCAACTGGTGGAAGAATTACTACTAATCTTGATGATATTACAGAAAAAGACTTGGGTCATGCTGATTTAGTTCAGCAGAAAAAGATTGAAACAGACAAGTGGGTCTTTATTGAGGGATGCAAAAATCCACACTCTGTAACAATTCTCATCAGAGGAGGCTCTCAAAGAGTGGTTGATGAGGTTGATCGTTCGATACATGACTCGTTAATGGTTGTTAAAGATGTAATTGAAACCCCGTCTATTGTAACTGGAGGCGGTTCAGCTGAAGCATATTTAGCTGGACAGTTAAACGAATATGCGGATAGTTTTGATGGAAGAGAGCAGCTTGCTGTAAAACAATATGCTGAAGCACTGGAATCAATCCCATTAACAATAGCAGAAAATGCTGGAATGGATCCAATTGATACTATCATTTCTTTACGTGCAAAACAAAACAGTGGTAAAAAAGCATCTGGGATTAATGCAAGGGAAGTAAAAATTGGTGATATGAATTCCCTGAGTATATTAGAACCACTGGTTGTAAAAGAACAAATTATAAAATCAGCAACAGAAACAGCATGTATGATTCTCAGAATAGATGATGTAATAGCAATTTCTGGCGGTCCTTCATCTGGCGGTCCACCAGGCATGACCAATGTGATAATCCTAGTTCAAATTATCTAAAACTTCAAAACTTACTAAACATACCAACATTATGCACAAAATAGGCATAGATCTAGGTGGAACTAAAACTGAAGGAATTTTGTTAGATGAAAAATATGACATAATTGAACGTAAGCGTATCAAGACTCCTCAAGAAAATGGCTATGATTCAATTGTAAAATCTATTACATTTTTGATAAATGATTTAAAGAAAAAAACCAGTGAGAAAACATCAATTGGGTTGTGTACACCCGGCGTTACTGATCCAAATTCGGGATTGATCAAAAATAGCAACACTCAATGTCTAATAGGAATGCCGTTAAAAAATGACCTTGAGAATATTCTAGATCAAAAAATTTTAATGGAAAATGATGCAAATTGTTTTGCTCTTGCAGAATCATTGTTGGGATCTGCGAAGGGTCATGAGGTAGTTTTTGGTGTTATCATGGGAACAGGTGTAGGGGGTGGAATTGTAATCAATGGAACTATACACAAAGGCAGATCAAACATTGCTGGGGAGTGGGGGCATCATATACTCCATCCTAATGGAAACGAATGCTATTGTGGAAAACAAGGGTGTGTTGAGACGTATATTAGCGGCCCAGCCTTAGAACGCCGCTGGTTTGAAATCACTGGAACAAAGGAATCATTACAATCCATTACTCAAAACCTCTCATTTAAAAAAGCTGAACAATGGAAAAGTGAATTTCTTGAGAATTTTGGTGTGGCTCTTGCAAACGTAGTTGACATTTTAGATCCGGATGTCATTGTTTTAGGAGGCGGAGTTTCAAATGTTTCCTTCCTATATGATGAAGGGAAAAAAGCGGTCTACGAAAAGGTGTTTAGCGATTTAGTTAATACACCAATATTAAAAAACAAACTGGGTGATTCTGCAGGCGTCTTTGGTGCATGCCTTTTGAATAATTCATAGTTATTGTGGCTCTATTGTGGCAGGCGGTTTACTTGAAACTACATAAGATACCCATGTAACTTCATCAATTTCATTGGTAATTCGATTACTAATCTTCTCAATCAGTTCATTTGGAAGTCTAGTCCAATCTGCAGTCATAGCATCAATGGAATCTACAATTCTAATCATAACAATATTACCATATTTTCTTTCATCTCCAACAACACCCACAGCTTTGTCATCACCCACTGCAGCATATGCCTGCCAAACTTTATCATACAACCCTGCATTTTGTAATTCTTCTTCAACTATGTTACTTGCAATTCTAGTAATGTCTAATTTCTTTTTTGTAACCTCACCGATTATCCTAACAGCAAGACCAGGTCCTGGAAACGGATGACGNATAAGTAAATTTTCTGGGACATCAAGAATCTTTGCAATATTTCTCACTTCATCTTTGTACAATTCACGTAATGGTTCTAAAACTTTCAAGTGTAACCAATCTGGTAAACCACCAACATTATGATGTGTCTTAATCACATCTGCGGGTCCCTTTGATACACCACTTTCAATTACATCGGGATAAAGTGTACCCTGAGCAAGCCAAACAAATGGACCATTGTCTTTTGCAAAATCTGTAAAAACTCTTACAAATTCTTCTCCTATAACCTTCCTTTTTTCTTCTGGATCAACAACTCCTTTTAATTTTGATAAAAATTGTTCTTTACCATCTATCTTTGTAAAATTAACTTTAAAATTTTTGGCGAACATAGCCTCTATCTCTTTTGCTTCACCCAGTCTCAAAAGACCATTGTCAACAAAAACGCATTTCAGTCTATCACCAATTGCCTTCTGAATTAATAGTGCCGTAACAGTAGAATCAATCCCGCCACTGACACCACATAAAATATTGCCCTCTAATTTAGAAATATTTTCAACAGTATTTTCAATAAATGCTTCCATAGTCCAATCTTGATTGGCGTGGCAAACTTTAAGAACAAAATTTTTCAGAATATTAGTTCCATTTTCTGTGTGCATAACTTCAGGGTGAAATTGAATTCCGTACACAGTTCTCTGCTTGTTTGCAATTGCTGCAGCATGTGCATTTTCAGTATGTCCAATTATTTCAAAATCTTTTGGCACATTCTTTGCTTCATCTCCATGGCTCATCCATGCTCTAATAGAGTCACCAACTTCGCTCAGAATATCTGATTTGTCATCAATTGAGAGTATAGCTGAACCATATTCTTTGTTTGCGCGCTTTACTTTCCCTCCAAAATTATTAACAATTATCTGATGACCGTAACATATTCCCAAGATTGGTATTTGCATCTGGAAAATTTCTTTTGTAGGCATCGGTGCATCTGAATTAAATACACTTGATGGTCCTCCTGAAAAGATAATTCCTTTTGGGTTTAGTTTGTTAAGTTCATCTAAAGAAATATCATACGGAACAAGCTCAGCATAGACTGAAAAATCTCGAATTCGCCTGCAAATCAAATGGCTATATTGTGAGCCAAAATCTAAAACAACAATTTTATCCATAATATTATTCCGAGTTCTCAATCATTCGTGTAAGCGACCATGTGGCAGTGTTAATAATCTCATCGACTCTTTCTTTTTGACGGTAATTTTTAATTATAATTTCTCTAATTGCACTTCCGTTGTTGTTTATAATACAATCAATAACATCATCTCTTCCTATTTTACCACTTTGAACTTCCTGACCATCCTTTTTTTTCATTTCACCAATAATGCGTTCGATAAAAAAAGTCTTCAGTGGGGGTGTTTCAGAGCTAAGTGTAACATTTTCTTCCAAAATAATTGAAACCTTATCATCCTGAAACAAATGCATTTGCAATAATTGTTCCATCAGAATTTTTTGTAATTGGAATTGATACTCTATTTACTTCCTTTTTTGTATCTGAGGAATTGGAAATAATCTCTGAAGCTTTTGTAAAACTTGATTGTTTGAGTATTGTATCGACAGCGGAAAGACTTCTCTCAAGTTTTTCAATTTGTTCTTGACACTTCACTATTTTTTCGGTAATCTCTTCTTTCAATTCTAAAATATTACGAATTTCCTCGTCTGAAAACTTCATACACGCTCTTATCTTGAACGATATTAAAACGCATTCTTACTAGTAATTATATTATCAATCTCTCTATACTTGATTTTTGTAAATCCTTTCATTGCAGTTGTGGAATAAAGTTTAGATCTACTTTTTTGTGCAAGCCATTCTAGTAATTTCTTTCCACAGCGTAATTTTGCAATTTTTATATTTCGATTAATAACACTAGGCTTGGAGTACTTTCCAATTGTAGTTCCAAAATCCATTCCAAGAAGAATTATTTTTTTGGCTTTAAAGTGATTAGCCAAAAACACACACCTATCTCCGTCTGTAAATCCCCCAAAATTGTGAATCCTTCCTGTCTGTTTTGTCTGTGTTGTTCCTATACAATTTTTGAAGTTTTTTACAAGGTATAACTTATCAGAATTGTCCCCATGTGCATGAACAACCATTATAGTATTTGTCCTACCAGTTTTTTTTAATGCATTAATATCACCATCAAGGTCTGTGACTACAATATCAGGTCTCAAACCATTTTCTATAATGGCTCGAACGGCGCCGTCAGCTATAATTTTTGTAATTTTCTTATATTTTTTTAAAATTGGGATACAAGAAAGTAATGAAGGACCGGCACCAACTACGAAAACAGGCTTATTCTCTATCAGATCTTTTATTGCCGCAGTTCTAGTTTTTTCTGTTAATAACAAATTCAACAACTTGCATGATTGAGAATCCTCCTTTCTTGAATAGCCAAACTCTTTGAGAATGTCTCTATATTTTGACTCCCAGCCTAAAATGGTCATATAACTCAAATTAGTAGGGTTCATGATAAATTATGTGAATAAACTAGGAACCATTCCTGTAGGAGATTCGAATCCTGTTAGATTTATGGGGATATTAAATACAAGTCGTGAATCATTTTACAAAAAATCTATTTCAATTAGTAAACAAAGAATTTCAGATGCAGTTTATAGAATGGAAGCAGAAGGTGCTGATTTTATAGATGTTGGCGGCATGTCTACAGCACCATATCTTGCAACAATGATCTCAGAAAAAACAGAGATAGGCCGTATCATGAAGGCAATTAAAATTATTCAGCAAATATCTAACTTGCCTATTTCTGTTGACACATGTAGAGCAGGAGTAGCAAAAGAGGCCTTAGAACTTGGAGTTGATATAATAAATGATGTTACAGGATTGAAACATGATCCTAGGATGCCAAAAACAATTGAAAAATATTGCCCATCGCTAGTTTTGTGTGCCTATAGTAAGAAAATCATGACTGGAAACCAATTGCATAATGTAAAACAATTGTTGAATGAAAGTTTGGAAATAGCCAAATCTGTAAACATTCCTAAGACAAAAATTGTTTTGGATCCCGCCATAGGATTTTTCAGAAAAAAAGGAATGGGTGCTTTTTTTACAAAGATTAACTCAGATTGGTTTAAAAGAGATTTGTTGATTTTGAAAAATTTAAAGTCAATAAAATCAGCAAGACCTATTCTTGTGTCAGTATCAAATAAATCATTCATTGGGAAAATCCTAAAAAAAGAAAATCCATCGGATCGACTTTTTGGTTCATTAGCAGCTGAAGTAATATCTGTCCTAAACGGTGCAAATATTATTCGCACTCATAACGTAGGTAAATCAAAAGAGGCTAATGCTATAGCACAAGAATTATCGTAAAGACAGCAAGGCTTATAACGGTTTTTTTTTCTAATGTATGAGGTTCGTTTGGGTATACGTGAAGGATTAACATTTGACGACGTTCTACTTGTACCCAAATTTTCAGATATAAGTAGTCGTTCTCAAACTGATCTCTCAACACAACTTTCTAGAAACATTTCCTTGAATATTCCGTTAATTAGTGCTAATATGGATACGGTTACGGAAGCTTCAATGGCAGTAGCTATATCTCGTGAAGGTGGAATAGGGATCATACATAGATTTCTAACAATACAAGAAGAAGTAAACGAAGTTCTAAAAGTCAAACGCTCTGGAAGTATAATCATAGAAAATCCATACTCTGTTGATCCTGAACAAACTATACAGAATGCTTTCAGCTTAATGAATGAAAAGGAAATATCAGGACTTTTAGTTACTGATTCCAATTCTAAACTAGTAGGAATTTTGACTGAACGAGATGTATTATTTGAACCATCAGATTGTTCTAAATTAGTTAAGGAGTTAATGACAAAGGATGTTGTTACTGCAAAACTGGGTATTGATCTACAAAAAGCTAAAGAGATTCTAAAAAATAACAGAATTGAAAAACTACCTCTAGTTGATGATAATAATTGTGTGAAAGGTCTAATCACTAGCCAGGATATTTCAGATTTGGAAAAATATCCGAATGCATCAAAGGATAAAAAGGGACGCCCACTTGTTGGGGCAGCTGTTGGTGTGAGGGGTGATTTTATGGAAAGAACAGAAGCCTTGATTGAAGCAGGAGTAGATACCATAGTTGTGGATATAGCTCATGGTCATAGTGAAAATGCTATAAACACAGTACAAAACATCAAAAAGGGATTCCCTAATTGCGACCTCATTGCTGGAAACGTAGCAACAGCAAAGGGAACTGAAGATTTGATTAAGGCAGGAGTTGATTCGGTGAAAGTTGGGGTTGGTTCTGGTTCTATTTGTATAACTAGAGTTATCACAGGTTCAGGAGTTCCACAGCTTACTGCTGTTTTGGATTGTGCTAAAGTTGGTAAGGATTATGGAATACCAATCATCTCAGATGGCGGAACAAGAAATTCAGGTGATGCAACCAAAGCGTTAGCTGCTGGTGCATCTTCAATTATGGTGGGAAGTATTTTAGGTGGAACTGATGAGACACCTGGTACTACAATCACAAAAAATGGTAAACGCTTTAAGATTTATCGAGGAATGGCCTCTCTTGCTGCTTCAATGGGGAGGAAAACAAAGGAAACTGGTAGTTTTGAGTTAACTGATGATCTTAATGATTATGTAGCCGAGGGTGTAGAAGCTATGGTTCCATACAGAGGAAGTGTGACTGATATCATCATTCAAATCACGGGAGGAATTCGTTCAGGACTTAGTTATTGTGGTGGTCATAACATAAAACAAATGCAGGATAATGCAGAATTTATAAAAATTTCAAGAGCTGGATTTGCTGAAAGTCAGCCACATGATGTTGAATTAATGTAGCTAGTTTTTATTAAACGCTTCAGGATTTTTTTTGTGTTAAGCAAATATACTATAATCGGATTAATTGTGGGTATTATAATTTCTGGACTGGGAATATTTTCTGCGATAGATTATTTTACAAACCCAATTGAATTCATGGATTTTAATGATAACTTTGGTGTTGGGGAATCAACTATTTTTCAATTTGAATCACCTGAGAATTCTCTCCAAAAATTAATGATTACGGGGGATTCTTTTGATGTTAAAATTTTAACGCCTGGCAATAAAGAAAAATTTGATGATAGTTACAAGAATAAAGCAGATCTGTCATGGTTTAGTACTGCAGGCAAAAACACTATTAAAATTCAAAACACTGGCCAAAGCGAATTAAATGCACAAGGAACTTTGGAAAAATCACGTGATCCATTGTTCTTCACATATCATATTTTAGTAATTACAGCGGGTGTTGTTGTTATTGGATTCAGCGCAGCTTTTAGCGCAAAAAAACCACGAGGATTCTAGTCTAGTTTCGCTATAGGGTACGAACCTAAAATTTTTAGGAAAGAAGAGTTTTCTTTTATTTTCAGCAGCATCTCCTTGATTGAAGTATCATCTTGATGACCTTCAAAATCAACATAGAAATTGTACTCCCAAGATGTACCCCTGTTAGGTCTAGATTCTATCTTTGTTAGGTTTACCTTGTACTGATGAAACTCGTTAATAATACGAAACAGTGCGCCAGCTTCATGTTTGATAGAAAAAACGATTGATGTTTTGCTATTTTTATTTTTGTCACTTTTTCCTTTAGAAAATATAAGAAATCTTGTGTAATTATTGGCATTATCTTCAATTCCCTCTTGAATTACAGCGACACCAAAAATTTCTGCTGCATTTCTACTTGCAATACAAGCTACGCTATCCTTGTTCAAATCCTTGATTGTCCTAACACTCCCAGCAGTATCATATGATGGAACAGTTTTCAGTGAATGGTCTTGAATGAATTGTCTACATTGACCTAAAGCTTGTGGATGTGAATATACTGTATCAATATCTTCAATAGAACCAGTTCCGATTAGACAATGTTGAATTCGGTGGTAAATTTCACCCATTACAGTAAGATTTGTTGTTAGCAACAAATCGTTACTTTCGCCTACACTTCCTTCAAGCGAATTTTCAATAGGTAGTATAGAATAATCACCTTCGTTATCTTCAGTATTTTTCAATACTTTAGCAAAAGTAGGACATGGAATTGTCTTTATTTTATCATCAAAAAAGGAAACAGCTGCAGCTTCACTATACGCACCTGGTTCACCTTGAAACGAAACACGTTTCATATTCACTCTCCCACTTTTACAAAATCACTTTTTAAAAAATCGCTTGACAGTTTTCTATCATCAGTCCATCCACATTCAGTACATTTTATGATATCGCGAAGTGGTTTAACATTCTTGCCGCATTTCCTACATTTAGTAAACAATACGCCTAATTCTGGACCATTAAGAGTTGCATGTATCGCCCCATTTAATTTTCCAATAATCTTTACCTTGACTAGATCTTTTACCAAAGCAATGTTCCTTTTTCTAATGTTTCTTGTTGAACAAATACATTCAACATGTGATTTTACAGGTTTAGAATTTATGAACATGATCAACACTGCAATCATTGAGCCCATTACAGCTTCAACAGTACCAATAATAATATCGTCTGTTTCTGGAAATTTTCGAAGTTCTTGATTTTTTACATTAACTACGCGTTCATTTTTAATTATATCGCTTTTACCAACAATTGTAGATCTTATCATCTCACCATCGTCATANGNATTGTTTCCAGCTGCATACTCTTCAATTGTGGCTAATGTATCGCCGGGTAAAACTGAATCAGGCATGTGTAACTTGTTAAATTATAACTATTATTTGTTTACAGCCAATGTTTAATTTGAAAATACTCATCAATGTTTTCCTTTCTTAATACCTTCACGAGTGCTGTGGCTTGAGGTGTTGATAATACTGGCTTGTCAAATCTGTTATCAGTTGAAATTCTAGGACATGCAACTTGAATAAAAGCATCAATGCCCTTTAGATTTTTCATTCTTTCATTTGTAATGTCAGTTAATGCAAAGAGATGAACTGTTTTACCTTGGTCTTCTAATTCTTTTTTAAACTTGAGTGCAGTTAATTTGGATAGCTGACCCTCTTTTAACCCGATAATTATACCAAAAGTTTCAGCTTCAGCAGCTTTGTAAATTGCTAAAGTAGATTGTTTTTGTAATTTTTTTGCCAGATCTGTAACCTCTCGTATTTCATTAAAATATGGATCTAAGATGTAAGTTGGTTTGTTTGTAGCCATAGCTATTCCCGCAGCATGGAAATCACTCTGTCCCAAAAAAACATTGACATCCACTATGTCTACTGTTTCCATAGCTGGATAAAATTCACATCCAAAAACTTGTCCGTCATTTAGTTGACCTTGCCCTTTTCCGATTTTTACATCAACTCCATTTTCTACTAATGTATCCTTAACGGGTTTAATTTGATGAAGATGTTGACTGTCTGTAATTAATGAAATAGTTTTTCCCCGGAACATTTCAATGCATTTTTCTGTTACACTATCAAAGGAAATATCATCAAATGCATCAATCATTATTACATTTTTTTCAATTATTTCCATACTGCTTGTATGTCCTATATTGAATTGTATTTCAGCATTCAAGACTTTTGCACCAATAGAATTGAGATCACATGTACCCCATGTGGTATCTGCAAGAACAAATGCGGGAATTCCAAATTTTTTGCCAACNCTCAGAGCCAAGTCTTGTACTTTATGTAATAATCCATCAGGGCCATTTAGTGCAACAGAAGTNGGATTNCGTTTTTCTATAATCTCAAATANCTTTTTTTCATCNATAACAATCATTTCTAATCTGCCAAACTATCTGTTTTTAATTTAAACTAATCTAAACTTCAAAACCCAAAAATGTAGGATGTACCAAAAACTAGTGTTGAAAAATAGCACAATTCTTCACATAGGCATTGATGATACGGACTCGCCCAAGGGAATGTGTACAACTTTTCTTTCCTATAAAATTGTAAAATTCCTTGAAAA
>JGI26063J44948_1000327_pt1 | contig 12503 bp, 9 predicted proteins | sample MarorgKNORR_S2LV_4_FD_44948 | JGI IMG/M metagenome (IMG submission 44948) | reverse complement strand
TCATTTTGAATATGAGTATCAGGATTTATAATCTTCCCCGTCATCCAATAATACAATCGTCCACGGGGATCTTCTCGTTTTTCAAAACTATCTTTGAAATAAATTGAACCCTGTTGGGTTATCTGGTAGCCTTTAAATTCATTTTCTGGAATATTCGGAACATTTACGTTTAGTAGTGTTCCATTAGGCAGTTCATATTCTAAAACTGATTTGACTACTTTTTGAGCAACCATTTTTGCCCCTGACCAATCTCCGCCTTTAAGTGAATTCAAACTGATAGCAATTGAAGGTATCCCCAAGAAAGTACCCTCCGTTGCAGCGGAAATTGTTCCCGAATAAAGTAGGCTCTGACCAATATTCGCGCCGGCATTTATTCCAGAAATAATAATATCTGGTTTTTTATCCATAATTGATTTTACCGCAATCTTGACCGAATCTGCTGGTGTACCATTCACGGCATAACCACTGAATCCACCAGATCTTTTGACTTTTTCAATTCGAATCGGATCAGAAAGTGTAATAGCGTGGCCCACAGCACTCTTTTCTGTATTAGGCGCAACAACTGTTGTTTCTCCGATTTCAGCCATTGCTTCCCACAATGCATAAATTCCATCTGCGAAAATGCCGTCATCATTAGCGATTAAAATCGAAATCCGCTTCATGAAACAAGTAGCCCAATTAAATTTGAAAGAATTTCTTTCATATTTTCTCGAGGAACAATGTGATCGACAAAACCCTTTTCCTGCAGAAATTCTGCACGCTGGAACCCTTCTGGTAAATCTTCCCCAATGGTTTGTTTAATCACGCGNGGACCGGCAAACCCAATAAGTGCTCCTGGCTCAGCAAGAATGACATCACCCAGCATACCAAAACTGGCTGTGACCCCACCCGTCGTTGGGTCAGTCAAAATTGGAATGAATAATCCGCCTTCTTCCTGAAAGCGTGCTAATTTAGAACTGGTTTTTGCCAACTGCATAAGAGATAAAGCCGATTCCTGCATCCTCGCTCCTCCTGAAGCACAAACGAGGACAAAGGGTGATTTTTGCTCCCGAGCTATATCTACAGATCGGGACACCAATTCGCCTACCACTGACCCCATACTGCCGCCAATAAACTCAAAATTCATAACACCGAGAATGATGTCTTTACCATTAATCTTTCCAGAATAGCAGTTAATGGCATCATTCTGGCTAGTTTTAGACATAGCAGTTTNCAACTGATCAATATATTTTTTTNCCGATTTAAATTTGAGCGGATCGGCAGATTTTACAGTTGAAAATAATTCTTGGAAAATTCCTTGATCCAAAATGAGATCGCGGTGGACTACTGGAGACACACGAAAATGGTGCCCACAATGTCGGCATACCGAATGATTTTTATCCAGTTCGGGCTTGTACTGGATTTCCGTACAGGTAGGGCATTTTGTCCACAATCCGCTGGGAATATTTTTTTTTCCCAACTCTGCAATATTTTTATCTTTCCGACGAAACCAAGCCATGGGTTTTTTCCCTTTTTACCATGATGACCGCATCTTCACCATTTGCATAATATGCTTCACGAATATCAATTTCTTCAAAACCAAAATTCAAATACAAATTTATAGCGGGAAAATTAGATCGTTTCACTTCCAAATATANATCAGCATATTGCAGATAATTTTCTAATATTTTTCTAAAAAATTGATTTCCATATCCTTGATGCTGATAAGTAACATCAATGGCAATATTTAAAATATGCACTTCATTATCTAGAAGGTGAGCGAAAAAATATCCTATAATTTTTTGATCCAATTCCGCAACTAGATTTAAGGCATTCATATCTCTTTTTAATTCATTCCGAATTGATTTATTTGACCATGGATTATTAAATATCCGTTCTTCCATTTTTTGTATTGAGACTAAATCGCTCAAAGTTGCTCTTCGGATTTTCACTTTATTGGGCCTAATTCAAACGGAGAAATATAATTTGGTTCTAGGGCATAGGGATTTTCTAAAACCCAATCATTAAAGTTTTTTTCAGCCAATAGTCCAGTCATTTCAGCAGATGGGTGAGTAGATGGATATGTTTCATTCGCCATCAGTTTTTCACATCCATAATGAGTACCTGATTCGGTATGTTCAATTGAATTCCAACTACCCACTTTTTCCTCATTGATTGGTTTATATCCAATATTAGAAGATGTGAACCTCTGATAATATATAATATCCCGATGTGAATACATCATGACGGTAAATTCATCTTTAATTAACCCACTGTTTGCTGCCATGATTTGTAAAGTTGGAACAGGTATAATCGGTAACTCTTTTGCAAAGGCCAACCCTTTTGTGAAACCCAAACCAACACGCAATCCTGTAAATGAGCCAGGCCCAATTGATACCGCTAAAGCATTTAAATTGAGTTCATCAAGATTAGTTTGATCCCTTAGCGATTCATAAAAACGAGGAAGTTTTTCTGCGTGTTTTCGGGGAATTTGTTCTTCTATATTATATTTGCATTTTTCATTTTGGATGAGTGCGATTCCACACCAATCCGTTGATGTGTCAATGGCAAGAATATTCATTCAAACTTACCTAAAATTTTGATTGATCTAGAATTGGGTTTATCCGGAATATGATTGAAATAGATATAAGTCCAATCATTTGACCAATAAAGTTCAATTCGTTCAGCCCATTCGATAATTGTAATACCTTTAGGGGGATTTAAATAATGTTCACCGTCAATATTCAAAAACTCTTCTGGTGTATTTAAACGATAACAATCAATATGATAAAGAATTTGATGATTATCATCATATTCACTTACCAGCTTAAATGTGGGTGAAATCACATGATCTTTAATCCCGATACCTTGAGCAAATCCTTGTGTAAAAGTCGTTTTTCCTGTACCAAGTTCTCCTATTAAAGCAACTACAGATTTATCTGGTATTTTTGCTGCAAGATTTTGTCCAAATTTTTGTGTATCAGCTGCAGAAGTAAAAATATGTTCTGTCATTTTGGATCCATAATTAAAATCGGAATCATCATTTCTTCCATGGAGATACCCCCATGTTGAAAACTACCTTTTAACTTATTTTTATACTTGCGCTGTTCATTGGGGTATAGAAAATAGTAATCATCCTTTGCTAATAAATAATTTATCTTGTGGCCCAACGCCGGCAAGTGATAACTGTTTAATTCTCTGATATCGACCGCACTTTTATTATTGGCATTTATATTTCTTCCATATTTGTAACGGATCCCTGTAGAAGAATGTTTATCAGCTGCCACCAGGGTACTACGTTTTACCATTTTACTACCATGATCACTGGTCATTACTACCTTAAAACCAGCGGATCCCAGTTTTGTTAATACAGCACGAATCCAGGAATTTTCATACCAACCTTTTACTGCTTGGCGATATCCGGCTTCATCTGGAACCATTTCTTTTAAAACATCAGATTCCGATCGCCGGTGAGCCAACTGGTCAACAAAATTCACTACAATTGCTAACAATTCAAAATTGATATATTGCGAAACTCTAGATTGAAATTTTTGCCCTTCATCAACCTGCCATATTTTATGGTAATGGAGGGATTTATTACCCAGACCTCGTCTTTTTAATTGACCGATTAAAAACTCTTCCTCTAATTGATTTAAACTTCCTTTATCGAGTGACATTGCTTCAACTTGTTTTGGATATTTTTGACAAAATGCATCTGGGAGTAATCCCGAAAAAATTGCATTTCGACTAAATGGTGTTGCTGTAGGAAGGATTGAACAAGAACTTTTTATCTGAATAGAATAAATTTCAGCCAATAGTGGATAAAGTGCCATAAACTGATCTAGTCGCATAGCGTCCATAACTAGAAGGCAAACTTTTTCATTATTTTCTAGAAGAGGTTGAATAGAATTTTGAAAGATATCACTTGACAAGATTGGCCGATCTTGTCCGGATAACCAACTTTTATAATTATCCTGGACAAAGTGGGTAAATTTTCGATTACCCGTTTGGATTTGTTCATCCAATATTTGATTTAAACTTTCTTCCTTTTGTTCTTCAAAATCCAATTGCCATTTGACAAGCCGATAATAAATTCCCCACCAATTTTCAAAAGTCGATGCATCCTCTATATTTTTTTCTATTTTCTGGAATTCCTGCAAATAGCCACTAGTGGTTTTTTCACCACGAATTTTTGAATTTTCAAGTACTTGTTTACAGGCAATAAAAATTTGGTTGGGATTTACAGGCTTTATCAAAAAATGTGCTATTTTTTCTGAAATGGCTTCATCCATCAGCCATTCTTCTTCACTCTTGGTAATCATGATTACCGGCAGCGCCGGATTATCATCTTTAATTTCACGAAGTGTATTCATGCCATCTAAACCAGGCATGAATTGGTCCAAAAGAACAAGATCAAAAATTTTATCTTTCGTTTGTGATATTCCATCTCGACCATTGGAACATGTAGCAATGGAATATCCTTTTTCTTTTAAAAAAAGAATATGTGGTTTGAGATGGTCGATTTCATCATCGATCCAAAGAATTTTTCCGCGGGATTTTTCCATAATAATTAGATGTATAAATTACAGCAAAGCTGGTTTGCTTCAGAATAGGAATCGATCTTATTTGGTTGTCATTGTCCAAACACCATCCCAGTCTTTTTTTGGAGGATTTTTTTTGAAATGTTCGCACCGTTCTATATAGACTGCAGATGGTGTTGTTGGTCTGTATGGAAATTCTTCTTCCAAACTCAATGCATCCTTAAAGCGCTTTTTCGCTTTCAACCAATCCTGGTTATGGTATAAATCTATTCCTTCATCAAAAGCCTTAACTAATTGCGCTTTTTCATCTGGCAATTCATTTTTTAGCGATAAAAGTTCGTAAGCTTTGACGGGGGTTTTCTTTCCCTTCACACGAAGATAATCCAAAAAGCGCCATTCAAATTGGTCTGCAACGACTTTTTGGGTGTTCTCTGCTACAAGTAAATAAACACCATAGTGTTTTGCCGCCGGCTCAAGACGTGCAGCCAAGTTAACAGTATCCCCCATCATAGTATAATTCATCCGCATGGCTGAACCCATATTCCCTGTTACCATTTGACCAGAATTCAATCCTACACGGTGACGGATATTATGAACCAATTTGGGCCAATCTTCTTCTGAAGCCCATTGACTTCTCATCTTTTCAAGTTTCTTTTCCATTTCGAGAGCCGTTAGGCAGGCATGGTATTCATGGTTATCCAAAGGAACTGGTGCACCATAAAAAGCTACAATTGCATCACCGATATATTTGTCCAGGGTACCCTTATGCTCGAGAAGAATATTAGTCATTTCCGTTAAGTATTCATTCATGAGACTCACCATTCGTTCCGGTTCCAACACTTCCGAAAATGCGGAAAAACTTTGAATGTCAGAAAAGAATGCGGTATGATATCCAGCAACGCCACCCAATTTTGGTTCTTGTTTATCTGAATACATCTGATCAATCAAATCAGGAGAAATATAGGCGCCAAAGGTGCTTTTTAAAAATCTCTTATCTTTTTGCTCATTGATAAATTTGTAAATCACATTTCCTGTGTACGTAACAACTAAACTGATAATTGGACCGACGATTGGTATTATATACGATTTCCCAATTTTAGGAAGCGATGATTGAAATAATTGTGGATTTTCTGCCACCGTTGAAACCGGCAAAATTGATGCCAATGTGTTTTTAACAAACCAGAATAAATCATCAACAAACAGACCGCAAGCAACCGCAAAATAGATAATTCCCTCCGCAATAATGAGAATCCCTGCATAGACGGGATTGAGAAAAGACAAAATCAAAAATGCGATAAAACTCATGAGTGCGATTAATAAAGAATGGCTCAGAAGTGTTCGAAGAGAATATGGATAATCATAAATCAATTCAGTGAGCTGCCCACCCAGAACTTCAATATAATTATTATCCAATAATGTCTGGATCGCGTTGCCATGGGTTTCCATTCCGGGCGTCAATTGTTGAATTCCCCAAAAATTATAAAATGGTGTCTGCTTATAATCGTGATGTACTTCTACAGATGTACCAATCACGACTATTTTATTATAAAAAGGTGAATTTGTGATATCAAACTCTTCACCAATACCCAGGGCATCCATCATTTCTTTTTGTTCTTGCGGATCTTCAATCGCCTGGATCCATTCAGGCATCTCTCCCGGCAGAAATTGACTCATCCAATCTAAATCTTCCACCGGATCACGAAGCGTTACATCTTCTGTATCAATCACATAAGATAATGAATATTTTGGAAATGTTCCCCATGCAGGGAGGTCTTTTTCACTCTTGTATTTAGTTCCTGACGGGGGACCGTAGTAATTCACAAGAAATGTATTTCCAGCGCCATAAGCTTTAATTGTTTGGCCGCCATATTCCCATGTCAAATTATCCTTATCAAAATAGGGCTTGGCAGTGTCAGGAATTTCTTTGAATGCTTTAAACGCTTTCACCGCTAAGCTCAGATAATATTTTTCTGGCTCATGGGCCATAACTCCAAAAATGGAATACCGGCGTGAAAATCCGTCGATATCCATTTGGTCATTTATTAAACCCATTTCTGGGTTTGCATTTTTTATTGGATCAACAGGATAAGCGATATATTGAGGAGGGACTAATGTTGCTTCCGTCACCATTTTTACATTCATCACAACTCTAGTACCGAACATCTGTGCTTCGGTGATGGCTTCCCCCAATATTTTATCCCCATGGCGTGGTATCATATAAGGTAAGGCCTTCCAGACATAATTTGCCTCGGTAGTATCCCGAATATGGGGTACCTGATCAATAATATATTCTGGGGAGGTTGATTCAATTAAATCCTGATAAATTTCAGATCGATTTTCAGGAGCGTCAAATTGTATATCAAAAACGATTACTTTAGCACCTGCCTTATAAAGATTCCGTACGACCCTGCCCCATACACTCCCTCTTGGATAGGGCCATTCTTCCGGCATAAGACGCCAAGCCTCATCATCAACTTCAACTAAAACAACATCCGTACCACTGTTGATATATGTCGAATCGGAAGCAGTCCATCCTGTAAGCGGTCCTCTGACACTATTAAAACGATAATCGTAGGTTTTTAGCTCGATTGTATCAAATACACCGATCCAGTGGAAAAGGGAAACGACAATGATCGCACCTAAGGTAATAACCCAGCCAACCCAGTTTTCCTGAATATACTTTTGGATGCTTTGAGGGGTGACCTTCACGGTTAAAAGTTATATCGAAGCGTCAGTATAATACCTGCTGAATTTATTTCCACAACTTCACCGGCATTATCCACTTTTCCATTCCCATCATTATCCAGTTTATCTTTTTTATAACTTGGAATATAATTCAACCTGAATTGACTCATGACAGAAGCAGTAAGATTGTTCCTAATCTGGTAATCGGCTCCGGCCCTTAAACCAAATACCTGAGATTTTATTTGGCTTTGGCTATTTAACAGGGATATTGATCCNTTNGCTAGCATTTTGTCCTGNAGTAGCCAGTAATTTGCAGAAANAGAAATATTGGTCCATGTATAGGGTGTTTTTATCANTTTATTGCCGTCCATGGAGGGAATTTCCAGTTTCGTTCGACTAAATTGAGTAATTGTTTTTAATTGGCTTGGGAATGTAGAAGAAAGATTGATTGAAATAGTTTTTGAGTCCGTTTTGGGGAACAGGTATCCGGTACTTCGTTTTTTAACCAGTTGATCCATATTAGTCACATTACCCATGTTGAGGGTTAGGTTTTGTTTTATATCACCACTGTTAAATGGAATGGTCACAGCCATCATATTCATTGCCGCTTTAGAATCTTCCCGCAAATCAACAAGACTGTTTCCAACAGAATCCAGTTGAGTTTTTTCATTATTTTTTCCAATAGATTGATAATTCACAATAAAAGATGGCATGTCTGGACCGAGTAGGAAAGTGAAATTTAAAAATACGGTATTTGTATTTAACGGATTCACTGTCGACCTGAGAATTTTATTATCTAAATGTTTAAATCCAAAATTGAGAAACAATTTTCGTTCCAATAATGACACACGGTCCGAAATTATAAACTGACGAGCATTATTCCTTAGAAAAGGATTCCCTAATGAAACAAATTCAGGACCTACCTGGCGGTATTCGATTAAAAAATTGTTCAGTGAATAATGACCTCTAATACGAAAGTTAAAGGCAGAGGAAGGCATATTGATTATTGAAGATATTGGGCGCTTTTTTATTGCATTCAAATCGAATGGTACGAATGGGGACATATTGATATTCATAATAAATATATCTTTAAATTTTATCGGATCAAAAGGAATCAAATCCGTGTCAATATCGAAATCAGCCAACATAGTATCTAAATCAGATTTCGACGTAGCGCCATCCCATATATCGCGATTGAACATGCTCATGTTCCAATCGAAATCAAACTTCAATTTTTTATCATCAAATTCTCTGCCAAGATTGAATCCAAAAACAAAATTGTCCAGAGGGGTCTGTCCTTTCCAATGAGATTGGGGTGCTTCCAACGAATGACCGGCAGCTGCAAGTGCTTGACGAAATGAATCAATATTATAATTGCCTGGTGTCACTCCAAGGATTAATGTATCCGCATAAAATTCTGCTTTTCCTAAAACCCGATTCACAGAAGTTGTATCGTCACGTATTTGCAAGAAATGAACACCCATTTTATATTTAGAAAACAAATCTACTGACATTTTTAAACCAAATATTTTTCTTTTGAATGCAAAACCGGTACGATCCAAATAATATGTTTTTGAGCCGTCTTCATTAGTATCGGTAAGATCGGCAAGGATTTGATAACCACCATTAATTTTATTCTGCTGATGAACTGCTCGATTTAATTCCCCTCTAATGTATTGAAATCTCACCCATTTTAGATTGGCGTCAACACCAATGCCTCTAACACGTTTCCCATCAATAGTAAATGGGCTAAATCGAGGATAAAAATCACCCACATCCATATTCATGATATTTCCAAATATAAATTGTGCACCAAATCGGTTCTGAGGTTGAACATATTGAGATTCTCGCGAGGTTAAACGCAGGTTGGTATTTAGTGTTGCCCACTTCACATCCAAAGATATGTCACCAGCAATTTCAGCAATATTCAGGGCATTACCTGAAACTTTTTCCGATGATAATCGACTGTTTATATTTCCAAAATATGTAAATAATTCTGAAATATCTTTTTGGGCAGCCCCAACTATGAAAGACCATCTTACCGGCGCTATATCTTGCTGATCAATATCTTTCATTATTATTTCAACCGTATGACCCCCAACATCCAACGCCCCGGGGTCATAAATAAGGATACCTTCTTCATATATCATTTTTGAAGAAACATCAACCCCGTCTAAAAGGAGATGTACTGTAGCGGCATCTACCTCATTTGCATTAAAAAATGATGCTGCAATAATCAGGGAATTTTGATCAATAATATCATTTGGTTCCGGTGATAGAATTAACACTTCTGCCGGAGGGAGTTCACCAAATTCGCTTAATTGAATTTGATTTTCTGGTGGAATCGTGTTCAGAAAATGAGGTTCGTTGAATGGATCTAACGCTGGGAATGATGCAATTCTTCCATCCCAAAACTGAAAAGCAACCACATATTCCAAGCCATCTTCAGTGAGTCCAAAACCAGGAATAGTCGCTTCCCAGTTAAAGCCTTTTTTCTGGAAGGGGATTTCTTGATAAGATTCACTACCCGGTAAACGGTAATAAAGTGTTGCATCTAATTGATCCGAATTTTCTAAGGTTGATGCGGAAAGAATTAAATCCTGACCGATAATTCCATTAGGTGGTGGTATATGACTTAGAATCTGATTTTGAGCAAACCCGAAATGTAAGGATAAAAGAAAAGGGATTATAAAAACCCCTATACGAAAAAATGACCATCGGAATTTCACTAATGATGTTATTTATAATCGATAATTAAGGTCTTCTTTTTACCGGAAGCATCTTCAAATTCAATTATAAGTTTCTTACTGTCCCCTGCTGAACCTATTGGATCAACCGGGATAGTTTTTGGATCTGTTTTAAATGATTGTAATGAACCATCCATAGAAGATAGTCCGGTAAAACCGCTGGTAACATCCAAAGTCTCACCTGAAATCTGGTTCAATAGCGATACAATTCCTTCCAGTCCTATGACTGAATCACCCACCTTTTGATCTGAAATGAGCCAAAAGTCCGTTCCTTTTACGGATGCAACAGATACGGAAGTACGTATAACGAAATCCCCTCTCTTTTGTTTCCCAACCTGTGCCCGTATTGTTCCGCTATCCAAATTAATTTCTTTTGCAATGGCTCTCGCTGTTCGCTTACCAGAAATGATTAATTCGGAATTTTCTTTAATTTTTAAAGCTGATTTATCATCAATAAATATTAGTGCTGCAAATCCGCCTTTTTCGGTTCTTAGTACATCTCCGCTTTCAAATATATGCCCTTTTTTGAGTGATTTGCTTGCATCATTTCCACGGGTATAATTCACGGATCCAATCACTTTCGTTACAATAGCAATCCGATCACCACCTAATATCACAGATATAAATAACAGACTCATGCCAATTTGTTTTAACCGCATCATATTCTTAATCAACCTTCACAGAATTAATGGTCAGATTCTTTTTGGCAAGTTGGCTTAATATCTGCTGTAGTGTATTTTTGTCAATATTGGTATTATTCAGCGAAATATTACCTGTTGACTTAAATCCTTCCAGTGCACTTCCCGGCCCAAATATGGCATTAAATTGGTCATCCCCAATAGCCTGCCTTAATTGCTCCAAAATGAGATCTTCTGTAGCTGGAGTCGTAGACTGTGATGGATTGGCTATTTTAAAAGAATAAATGGAGGAAACTTCATCTTTCATGCCACTTGTGGTTGGTATCCTCGTTTTTATCTGCCAAACATAAATTTTTCCATATTCCAGATTCCGCGCACCAGATATTGGATATTGATAGGTACTTACATCATCCAATTTCATCCACAAATCAGACTGGTTAAATGGCAGCATTCTTTCATCACGGATAGCCTCTTCAGTCGACGAATGATAACCAACTTTGAATTCTGCCACTCGAATATATGTTTCACAATTACGGCAGGATCCTTTACTCCAGTTAAAAATAGGGTAGGTAGTATAAACAACATTAAATGATGTATCAGCTAACGCTCCTCCTGGAGATTCAAGATTTATTCCTGAGGGAGATTCAACAATCATTGATTTTGAATCCTGATCCGATAAAGAAAGATCTGCTTCTGAAGAACCAGAATATAATTTTAATTCGAAACGGTATTCTCCTGGCGCTAATTGCCCTGTTACCAACAAATTGCTTATCATTGATTCAAATTCAGAAATCTTCATTGAAGCCTTGGNCTGAATGTTTACAGAAATAATATTAGGAGGATTAGCTTCATCTAAAAGCGTAGAAGTAACGGTGGAAAAATTTCGATTATCTATAACAACAGACTCTTTAATCTCAACTGGATCCATTTCCAATTCAATCAATGTAGTTCGAGTATTAATATTAAGCGCCGGTGATAAGATTGAGGCACGAAACCAGACTTTTACAAATACGGGATATTTATCACTGTATATCCGATGTCGAAAAAAAGGTACATCTGAGACACCAGTCTGAAGATCAATATTACTCATATAATAAGTAGTATATTCAAAAAACTGACCGTCCAGTTTTGCTTGAGCAGATACCGATGACCAGCTAAGGATAAAAGAGAAGATATGGGTTAGAGTGATTCTTTTCACTATTTCAGATACCAATTCAGATTTACGCAGTCAATTTACCGAAGAGCAGAAAGAGCCTTCAAGGAATTTTGCTATCTTTGTGTTATGAAACATATGATTTTTTCATATGGTTAAAAAGATTAGTCATTAATATACTAAAGACAATATTAAAAATAAAAGCCCCGATAAAAATCGGGGCTTTTATAAAGTTCCCGGCGACGACCTACTCTCCCACGCTAGTTGCCCGCGCAGTACCATCGGCGCAGTAGGACTTAACTTCCGAGTTCGAGATGGTATCGGGTGTGACTCCTACGCTATTGTCACCGGAGAAATTTTTGGGAACTGACATGGATCTTCAACTGATCAAAAATAGATTGATAAAGCCTTTCGGCCAATTAGTACCACTCAGCTGAATACATTACTGTACTTACACTTGTGGCCTATCAACGTTGTAGTCTACAACGAGCCTTATTATCATAAAGATAGGGAGAACTAATCTTGGGACAGGTTTCGCACTTATATGCTTTCAGCGCTTATCCTTTCCGAACGTAGCTACCCAGCGATGCTTCTGATGAAACAACTGGTGCACCAGCGGTTCGTCCACTTCGGTCCTCTCGTACTAGAAGCAGATTCCCTCAATTCTCCTGCGCCCACGGCGGATAGAGACCGAACTGTCTCACGACGTTCTAAACCCAGCTCACGTACCACTTTAATGGGCGAACAGCCCAACCCTTGG
>JGI26063J44948_1000326_pt1 | contig 12503 bp, 8 predicted proteins | sample MarorgKNORR_S2LV_4_FD_44948 | JGI IMG/M metagenome (IMG submission 44948) | reverse complement strand
CGGATATCATCATCCGAAGCGACGATATCTCGAAGATCAAGCTCGTCGGCAGAGTCCTCGAGATCGGCGGCGAGGGCAATGTCATCGACGAATTGGATATCGTCTTGCTCTGGAACGGGGTTCCCGAGCCCGCGACTGTGACCTGGGAGTCTGCAACCGGACATTTCTCCATCAATTCACCAGCCCGCTCGACAATGCCTCCAGGCGACCTTACGCTCATCGTGCAGGTGGAACCGGACGGTGCCCGCTTCCTCAACGGAGTCTCGATCGATCATGTCGTAAACATCCGAGTACCCGTACGCTTCGAATTCAATCCTGACGGACACCTGATTCGTGACCACACACGCTTNATCANCGGCAATGTCACCATCAGGGCTCAGGACACTGGTCTGCCGATCGAGGGAGTATCCCTCGTNGCCCGCCTCGTCAATGGCTCGACCGTTCTTTTCCAGACCGTCAAACTCACAGACGGCGATGGAGTGGTGGATTACCGATTCGAGGTCCAAGAGCCGGTTCCCGGCTTCTATGATCGAGGATACTGGGGGGAGATGGGATTGATCTTCCACACCGATTCCCAACTTCTTGACCCGACAAACAGATTCTGGTTGGCCAATGAACACGGCGGCGTGAACATAACCTACGAGAAGCAACAGACCGCCCTTATTTCGTGGCAGATGGCTTCGCTCATCGGCGCTCTCCTGATTCTAGGCACCCTGCTTGGACTTGCTGTGGTATTGAGGCGCCGCCGCCAAGCAGCGATCGATGAATTGGCGGATATCTTCAGTTATACAGCTGAGTTGCTAGCAGCTGGAGACGAGGTTCGTGAAGCGATTTTCAATTGCTACGAGAGTCTCTGTCAGATTCTGATGCGGAATGGCTTCCTGCGAAGAGATTTCGAGACAGTACGTGAATTCGAGATGGCGATTCGTAAGGCCTTGCCGATAAGTGAGCAGGCTTTGATTGCCCTCGATAGAATCTTCGAGGAGGCTCGATATTCTTCTCACAGGCTGGGTGAAGGTCATCGCCAGAACGCCCAACTGGCTCTGCAGTCAGTTCTGCAGCAGATCGATGAACTGAATGAGATTCCTGACAGAGATGCCTTCGAATTGGCAGAGTTATCGGCTTGAGTCGGCTGTCTCGACCGGCTGCTTTAGCGGTCTGATTTCGAGAACACTGAAGATGAGGAATCTGACTCACTCGAAACTGAAGTGCAACACACCTTCGCTCAGGAATGCCGCCTGTAATCCTATGTTCGGTGGCAGTCGGAAGGTCCGAATCGATCCGCCGAATCTTTCAGCAGCGATGATGCGAATCATCGTTCGTTCGCCATCGAACGATGATTGAACTGAAAGATCGGATAACTCGGTCAGGCTCAGGTCCAGATCGAAACCTCGCCGTGCCGAGGTCTCATCAATCTCCTCGATGGTGACTGATGGGGTGCCGATGGACCTGACCTGAGCCAGAGCCGGTTCAACAGTCTGGGAAGATTCTTCGACCACTCGTCGGTGGTCGGTGATTGCATCGTCAAGGTGAGGGAGGTCTGCGAGGAATCTATGGTGCATGGATTGTGCGTCGATATCCAAACCGACTTCATCAATCTCCTCGAACAATCGGGGAGATTGTGACTCGAGGCCTTGGATACGCACACTCTCCCACATCTCTACCGAACCTTGCCACGCACTCATCTCGGATGAATCCATTGATTCATACTGCTTCAATCGCAGGTTCTGGGTGCCGCTCGAAGAAGCGCTTGACATGCCGAGCGGTTCGACTTGCGTCGGGAACTTCGATTGCAGACATGGTGCTGGGAAGGCAGTGCCTGTATGGACGCCGAAGCAGGCGTCTATCCAACAGAACCACCAAGGCTCGGTCTTCCCTCTTCCGAATCGGGCGACCCAGAGCCTGCAGAAGGCTGTTTACAGCGGGTTGGGAACTTGAGTATCTCCAAGCCAGATCGCGCCCGAATCGGTCTTCACAGTACTTCTTCAAGGCATCCTGTCTAGCGCTCGGCGGTGGAACTGGAATCCCGACACAGACTACCGCATCGAGAATGTTCTCAGGATAATCGACACCTTCTGCCATCTTTCCGCTCAAGACTCCTGCGAGCAGAGCTCGATCCTTCGTCCTCCTCTTCTGGTACAATTTCTCAATCATCTCATTCACCTGCCTCTTCGACATCCTCGATCTCTCGATCAAAAGATGTCGTCTTATTTCCCAAGGAAGCCAATCCGCCTCGCCGATGATCTCTTTCAGCAAGGCGTAACTGGGGGCGAACAGGGCGACGTGTCCTGGTGTGTTCTCGATGACTGAGAGAATGTGATCACGGATGCGATCTGTGTTCGATTCGCTGCGATCGGTGAATTTCGAGGTGGCGTCTTTGGCGATCAAGATCGGTCTTCTTTCAGTTGAGAATGGGCTGGTGTACTGCCGACATCGAACCAATCGGTTCGCTGTCGGTAGCCGTAAGAGGTCAGCATACATCTGTGGCGGCACNAGGGTGCCAGACATCAGAATCGAGCCTCCGCAAGCATTGAAGAGGTCGCCACTGACTACACCTGGATCCAATAGATGGCTGCTGATTCGAGGCTCGTCTCCAATCAGGTCGAAGACCAGAACTAGGGCTGGGCTGTCGCGATATTCCAAACAGACTGAGAGCATCATCGCCAGTCTGGTCGAAGCGGTCTCCTTCTCGTCTTCATCATCGATTGAATCGTCGGTCTCGACTCTGACTCGGAGGAGTTGGGAGATCAGACGAGTCAGACGGCGTGAATCACCTCGATCCTCTATCTCGATGCTCTCGAGGATGATGGAATTGACCATCTCAATGAATTCTGCAGTGGAGATTCGCATATCATCGACCCCGAGGCTGGCCAATTCCTTGAGTCTCGATTCGAACCATTTCGGCATTGACTCATTCAATCGAGTCAGCGCACCAAGGGCGAATCTGATTTCCCGAAGTTCATCTCCATCACTGAGATCCTCTGCAGACCGAGAAGCGACTTTCTTCTCCTCGGTTCCCAAGTGCTCCTCGAGTTCGGCCTTCGCATCTCTGAAGACCTTCATCGTGGCCACTCGTTGCAGACCATTGCGTACTCGATCGGGTAGATTGTGTGCTTCATCGACGATGATGATGGTCTCGGCCAGATCGATCCCCATCACGGGCAGTGATGCCTCGCGAACATTCTCGATGAAGACATGGTTGTANTCACAGACGAGGATGTCGCATTCTTTCGCAGCCTCTCTGGCCGCGGCCCAGGAGCAGATTCGCATATTGCGCCCTCGGCGTATCATCTCATCGACATGCATCGGAACCCGAAACATCGCCTCCTTCAGGTCTGCGCGCCTCTCGACTCGAGCCTCTGGTTCGATATCCTCTTCACAATCGCATCTGCCTGTGACACGGTCCACAGTATGGCACATTCCTTCCCTGCCNATCAGATCGACGAGTTTGAGATCNAGAATCCCATCAGGCAGGCCTCGATTGATCGCCCTCACCGTTTCGACGACTATACGATGCTGCGATTGCGTGCCGGTCAGGAAGAGTATTCTCGGCGGTGACGGCATGGACCGTGCCACTTCCAGAGCCGAAGCCAGAGCGGCAGCGGTCTTGCCTATGCCCGTNGGAGCTGCCGCGAGCAGAAATCCCCCTTGCGAGAGAACCTCGATTCCATCCCACATCATCTGAGATTGTGACTCACGCACCTTCTCGTGCGCGAACCATATCGGAGCCGAGCCGACTTCGCCTCCTGTCATGGAATCCTGCCTGCGAATCGAACGGCCAAGAAGATTGGCCTCTCAACGCAGTACGATTGCCTCGGAATCCCTGCTGTCGAGTACCACCTTCAGAGGCGATTCAAGGGCGATGTGTCGAAGTGGTCCNATCTCAGTCTCAGGGNTCGATTGAATCGAGCCAGTCGAAATCTAGCATATCGTCACCGGTGATAGTCAGATAACCGATGTTGAAGGTGACAATATTCTGGTAGAAGTGTGTGCCTTGTGATGGCTCGAGATGAATGTCAGACATCGGCACCTCAACGATGGCCTTCGCACCGCTGATTTGTTCCCAAGATACTGGAATGCCCAACGAAGGGTCTGATGATCCCCAGCGCCCAGGTCCGATGAGAAGGTAAGAACGGCCCTGACTGCGCAAGGTCGCATCAATCGCCTCGACACCGTCGGTGAGGTCTGCCGTCCTCAGTCTGTCTAGGCGGTCGGGATGGATGTAGACCACATCCTGTATATCGTCGATTACTCCATTCCCAAGAGCCTTGCTGCACATTATGATCGCTCTGGTTCTGTCAACTTCACTCATGTCGATGTCGATGTCGACCGATTCTTCCAGCATCGGTCGAACCTGGAGAATCGCGAAAATCTTTTTTCCACTGTCTTCGTCAATCACGAGAGCGAATTCAATTTCGATCGGCGAGTTCAGATAGGATTCACTTCGCTTCAGAACATGGTCGAGGATTTCCGCCAGAGGAATGCGAGAATGTTTGAGAATGGGGGCGAATGTGACGACTCTCGGGCCTCCACTCGCTCTCACTGAGTCGACCACCCTGTCGTCTGCCACGACATAAGTCGAACCGACCAGAGCCAACCGTCCATCCTCTTCAGCCTCTCGCAGACCAAGGTTTACCAGATTCTTGGTTTCATCGGCTGAAAGAGGTGTTTCTGACCTTCCCATCGGTATCGCCCAGAAACTCGTCTGAGATGTGTCTAGCATCGTCTCAGTGCTGTGGAATTGATGAATTCGACGAGGTTGTCCCGGGCTGAATCGAAGACATTTCTCGCCCGAAGCAACCTGTCTACCCAAGCCGATACAGACAGCAGCAATCCCATCCTCTGCAATCAGCGGCGACACAGGATAGTGATTCCGGCTGCGCGCCGCACCAGCGATGTGCGGATAATAGCGGCCATTTACCTCTCGGCCGACTATCTCTTGAATCACGACGGCCATTCTCTCGTCTTGGATGCTGCTCGGTGTCGCCGCGACGTATGCCTTGGCGCCTTTGTGATAGGTTGAGGCGAAGACCAATTTGATCGCCTCCTTGAGTCTCGCAAGCCGAACATCGAGTTTGCTGTGGTCGTTCGCTATCATGTGAGTGGCATAGACGCCAGCGAATGGCTGATGGCTCGCATCTTCCAACAAGCTCGAAGATCGAATCGCCAGAGGTCTCGTCATATGACCGAGCATCGCTGTGAGTTCTTCCTCGACATCTTCACTGAATTTTGAGGCGAGGAATTCGGCATCGACCTCGGAATCATCGTGGTCTTCGTGCGCGAAACGTGAAAGGCCATTCATCTCGATGAACTCCTCGAACAAATCCGTCGCCAGAACGATCGAATGCGGAACGATGAATTCAACGTCAGGAAATTTGTCTTGCAAGCCCAGATCCGGCATTCGACTGAAGAAGAAAGCCAAGCCACGTCCCTTTCCACCGAGGCTACCTCGTCCGATTCTGAGGAATCCCTGATCCGAATGAGCAGAATCATTGTCTCGAATCGAGCGATTACGAACCCTGTCGATGTGGCTGCGCATGGAATTCAAGATGAAATCTCGAATTGCCTCAGTCGATTCGAAATCACCGATAGTAAGGGAGCGGAGACTCGCTGCGAGGGAGAATTCCGTCCGCGTGCGAAGCCAGTGAGAGAAGTGGTTTCGAGTCGCATGATACTCAACCGATTCGATTGGAGCTCGAGATAATTCTTCAACCAATTGACGAAGATTCGCTGCCCTTCCAACCTCAGTTCCATCGGGTAATTTGAAAATGAAATCTCCGAAGCTCATCTCTTCAAGCATGAAGTCCGCAATGCGCCCATAGAGTTGCGTATCCTCCTTGTGCAGGAAACGAACACCAAGTGCCTCCGCCTCCTCCTTCAACTCAAGATTCTTCGATTGGAAGAGGATTGGCAGATTCGAATCTCGGGACCTGACGTATCTGACTAATTTCAGGCCCGCAGTGTCTCTTCCACCTTCTGGATCGGGAAACTTTCCGTCGGTGAAGACTCCGATGATGTTGTGATGGTATTTGTCGATTATCGACTTCGCCGTGGGGTAATCTGAAGCGAGCAGGATCTTGGCTCGGGCGCGAAGTCGCAGCAATCGCTCGTAGAGGTTGCCACCCTCGCCCATCAGACGCGTCGTCTGATTGACCAATTGTGAGTACAACAGAGGCAGGTAGGCTGAGTAGAATCGGCGACTGTCTTCGACCAGCAGAATGACTTGGACGTCGCCATTCTCGACATCGTTCTCAGCATTCTTCTCGTCCTCTATGAGTTTGCAGATCGACAAGAGGATTCTGCTGTCGCCGGTCCAAACGAAGATGCGATCTATGCCATCACCTGTGTGGAGAGTCGCCAATTCACGCGTGTTGTGGCTGAGCATGATCACCGGCAGGTCGGGATTGTCACGTTTCGCCCGCCTACCGAAAGCATAGGGATCCATGGTACCGACGCGGACCATTGTGATGATTAGGTCGAAATCTCTGTTTGCGAGTAGTTCTAGTGCGTCATCTGCGTCGTGACTGTGAATTATTCGCGGTGCTTGCGAGAGATTCAGATCGGTGTATTCACGCCTCATGATTTCGGCGAGGTAGCCCGATTCCTCGAGCAGATAATGATCGAATGGGCTGGCGACAAGAAGCACATCCCTTACTCGGAATGGCGTCAGCCGCTCGAAACTCTGCAGGTCGCTGATGCCCACCGCCATGACGGCTGATTCCGCACCTCACCCATCAAGGTTCAGCCTCAGAGGTCAGTCAGAGGATGGCTGGGTCAGAAGGGTGCCCCGCCCGAAATGGGCGGGACGGTGTGTGTGATGATTCTCATTCGTCTCTTTTATCGAGGTCTTGATGTGGGTTGTGGATCGAGCCTTGGTTCGATTCGCGGAGTGACTCCATTCCACGTTGTGGACGTGGAGCATCGCGAGGACTGTAGCCCACCGCGTTGGAGAGTTTCGCTCTGCGGCGCAAGCCGGCGAATCCGACCTTGATCATCGCTCGTGAAGGGTGTGTTGCAGGGAGGCGGCGATGCCGCCCCCCCGCTTTTTTCGAGTGCATCCCATTCTCACCCAAGTCTCTCGCCTCATTGGTCGGTCGNTTCAGAACGAGCTCTGAGCTCCTTCATTCGCCGCTGTAGCGCAGCATCGACCGTCACATCGTCAGCGGTTGCGCGAGCGATGTGCTCGCGCGCCGCATATCTCAGAACGACATCAGCCTGCTCGCCTTGAATCCGACAGAAGTCGGCCAGGCGTGCAGTCAGGTCGGGTCCGAGATCAACTTCGACGCGTGTGCCGGAGGAGAGGGGGGGCACAGACAGGTAGTCCCTGATCGCGTCACGGATAACATCAGACCGATTTCGCATCCCATCGAATCCGACCCTGCGCTCGAGTTCGAGTAGGTAATCCTCTGGTATCCTCAGTGAGACCATGGGGCTGTGACCTGCCATTCCGCCGCTCCTCCTGAATTCTCACGTAGGCGGGGGGGTCTTAAGTGTATTGCAATTGAAAGACAATTGAAAGACAACGGCAAGTTCAGCCGGATCGGATATGAGTTGAATCAGCAGCCGGAATCGAGCGAGTTCGACCGCAGTTCAGTTGAAGGGGGAGGGGGTTCTCGGCATCGCGCAGGGTCGAACATGAAGGTCATCAATGACGCCATTCATGGGCAGTTCAATCTCGATGGAGTCAGAGCCAGCCTGCTGGAGACTCCTGAGATGAACAAACTGAGTCACATCAAGCAGCTCGGTCTGGCGCATCTGGTCTTCCCTGGAGCACATCACACTCGTTTCGAACACTCTCTGGGTGTTTCGCATATTGGTGGAATGATGGCCGACTCGATTGGTTTGGATGAGCATGAGAAGACGCTCGTCGAAGTAGCGGGAATGCTGCACGACGTCGGCCATGGACCATATTCGCACACGCTGGAACACATTCTGCACGAGCGAGGAGGTCTTGATCACATGTCGATCACCGAAGGAATCATCCTCGGAGAATACGATGTCTTGAGAGAAGGCGAGGAATCATCGGTGCCGAATCGAAGGCGAATTCCCGACATTCTCGAGCGCAATGACATCGATCCCAAGGATGTCGCAGCTCTGATTCGTGGACCTGATGCCCGAGGCACCGAGCGAACGCTGCTGGCGTGGACNGATGGCAAGGAGGATCTNGTTGCTGACGATCGCACGCTCGCGAACCTCGTCCACGGTCCGGTCGACTGTGACCAACTCGACTACCTGCTTCGCGATGCCCATTTCACNGGCGTGAAGCACGGTATCGTCGATCATCGCCGNCTCATCGCCTGCCTTTCTCGTCATGGCGGCGACCTCGCCGTCGAAGAAGGCGGACTATCTGCACTCGAGGGAATGCTGGTCGCACGAGGTCTGATGTACAGCGCAGTCTATTTCCATCGAGTCACCAGAATCACCGAAGTGATGCTGAGTCGCGCCGTCGAGCGCGGCGCAGACAAACTGCCGGACTCNATGGATCTGCAGCGCAGGGTGGATGCCGAGATTTGGCAGGCGCTTTACGACGCTGGTGATTATCCTCGTGATATAATGCGTCGTCTGAAGTACAGACAGATGTTCAAAGTCGCTGCCAGCCGCAGGCAGGATGAACTGACTGCAGACCAGATTCAGCGACTCATCGAAATTGCCAATGACTCGACCAAACGGCGCGAAATCGAAGACGACCTAGCACATCGCGCCGGTCTCAAGCCCGGATACGTCGCCGTAGATGTCCCAAGCGTCAAACTCCTACTCTCAGAACCACGCATGGCTCAAGTCGACATTCGCATNATCGGTGACGACGGTCGCACCCGCTGGTTCCNCGAACACACACCGATCGCAGAAGCTCTTCGCAAGCGCCAGGTAAGCCAAGCAGCCGTCTACGTGATGACTCTGCCCGGCCACGAAGAAACAGTGGCTAAATTGGCCGAACATCACCTGTTNAGTTGAGCATTTGACAGCCCCAGAGGGGCTGAACGAATCAGTTTCAGTNGCCATACCTTTCAAAAGGGGNTTTCCTATCGGCAAGGCCCCGTTGCTTGAGTTGAGAATCGGGATACCACGTCGGTGAACCAAATGGACAAGACGATGAAGACAGTGTATGATAGCGTAGTAGCAAGGGATCCGAACCAGCCTGAATTCCATCAGGCGGTCGAAGAGGTCCTCGACAGCCTCGGGCCAGTCATCGAAGCCCACCCTGAATACCTCCCAGTCGTGAAAGCGATGGTCGAGGCGGAGAGAATCATCCAATTCCGTGTCGCCTGGTACGATGATGATGGCAATCTGCAGGTCAATCGCGGATTCCGTATTCAGATGAACAGTGCCATCGGTCCGTACAAGGGCGGATTGCGCTTCCACCCCTCGGTCAACCAATCGATCCTCAAGTTCCTCGCTTTCGAGCAGGTCTTCAAGAACAGCTTGACACAACTGCCAATGGGTGGCGGTAAGGGTGGTTCGGACTTCGACCCCAAGGGCAAGTCCGACAACGAGGTCATGCGCTTCTGTCAGGCGTTCATGATGGAATTATGGCGTCACATCGGCGCCAATACAGATGTACCCGCCGGCGACATTGGTGTCGGGGGCCGCGAAATCGGCTATCTGTTCGGCATGTACAAGAAACTCCAGAATGAATTCACAGGAATTCTGACCGGCAAGGGACTCGCCTATGGCGGCTCTCTGATTCGCCCGCAGGCGACAGGCTACGGACTGGTTTACTTCGCCCGAGAAATGCTTGCTACAACCGGCAAGTCATTCGATGGCGCGACCGTCTCTATCAGCGGCTCGGGCAACGTCGCTCAGTTCGCTTGCGAGAAGGTCCTCCACCTTGGTGGCAAGCCGGTGACGTTGTCTGATTCATCCGGCTGGATCCACGATCCTGCCGGCATCGACCCCGAGAAACTGGCTTGGATCATGGATCTGAAGAACAACCGCCGCGGTCGAATCAGCGAATACGCTGAGAATTTCGACGGCATCACCTACACAAAATCTGAGCCGGAGCCTGCATCAAATGGTCTCTGGGGGGTGAATGTGGACATCGCTCTGCCATGCGCGACCCAGAATGAGATCAATGCTCAGGAAGCTGAGATGTTGGTCGCCAACGCCGTAATCGCCGTCGTTGAAGGTGCGAACATGCCTTGCACACCCGAGGCGGTCGAAGTCTTCCAGGATCATGGCGTCCTCTTTGCACCTGGAAAGGCCAGCAACGCAGGTGGCGTTGCGACATCCGGACTCGAGATGAGCCAGAACAGTCTGCGTCTATCATGGACTAGTGAAGAGGTCGATGGCCGCCTCGATGCTATCATGGTCAATATCCACAAGCAAGCCTATGAGACGGCCGAGAAGTATGGCATGCCCGGAAATTATGTCGCCGGTGCCAACATCGCCGGCTTCCTCAAGATCGCTGAGGCGATGACCGCCCAAGGTATGGTCTGAACCTCAGAACCGATCAATCGACGGAGTTCAATTCTCCTCGTTCATCGTTGAGAGGAAGCGCTGCATTCTCTCGGTCTTCGGTTCATTGATGATTGAAGATGGGCCCTCTTCAGCGACCAGACCTTCGTCGAGATAGACCACTCGATCGGCAACATCGCGGGCGAAGTTGATCTCGTGCGTGACGATGACCATCGTCATCCCCTCATCGGCGAGACCTCGAATCGTGTTCAGAACCGATCCGACCAACTCGGGGTCGAGTGCACTGGTCGGTTCGTCAAAGAGAATCACCTCTGGCTTCATCGCCAGCGCGCGGGCAATCGCCACACGCTGCTTCTGTCCACCCGAGAGATTGCCCGGATAGGCATTGACTCGATCGAGTAAGTCAACCCTCTCAAGAACCTCCATAGCAACGATATCGGCCTCTTCTTTGCTCATCCCGCGAACGTGAATCAAGCCGAGAGTGATGTTTTCNAGCACTCNAAGATGAGCGAATAATTCGAAGGATTGGAAGACCATGCCGATGCGTGAACGAATATCGTTCACATCCGCATNAGGCGTNTTGATCTGCTCACCTCGAAGTTCNATCANTCCAGCAGTCGGCTCGATGAGCCGGTTGATACAACGTAGAACAGTNGATTTTCCACTTCCAGAAGAACCGATGATTGCCACCGATTCGCCTTCGTGGACATCGAATGAAACNCCTTTGACGGCGTGAACTCCGCCAACATACATCTTCTCGAGGTCCTTGATAGAAAGTACGATGTCCGGCATTCAATCACCTCCTGTGATTCCCAAACCCGGAATCNTCGTCTTTTCCTCAAGCCTTCGCAAGAGCAACGCCAACGTCCACGTGATGACGAAGTAGGATATCATAACCATGCCCCAGGCCCAGAAAATCTGGAAAGTGACAGCGATGATCAACCGACCTTGCCTGGCCAACTCCGCATAGCCGATGACCATCGCCAATGAGGAGTTGAGAACCAGATTCACCATTTCATTACCCAACGGTGGGATGCAGATTCTGACCGCTTGCGGTAGGATGACGAGGCGCATGGTTCCCATGTAGGTCAAGCCGATGCTGCGACCGGCTTCCATCTGGCCAGTGGGAATCGCTGCTATCGCGCCTCGAATCGTCTCACACTGGTAAGCTCCTGAGTTGAGTCCCAGCGTGAAGATGGCACTGATGAATGCGCTTTGGCCGAAGAAGAAATAGTCGAGGCCGTCGGTGCCCATGTCGCCGAAATTTCCCTCATAGGCTTTCTGGATCTTGAGACCGATTCCAACTCCGAAATGAATGAACATGAATTGAACAATCAAAGGTGTGTTTCGGAAGAAATCGGTATACAGTGTTGCAATTGAGTTGAGAGGCCTAACATTCCATGGATTGAGAGTGATTTTCCTACCTCTAGTGATACTCGCCAAGAAAGCCGCGGTACCGACAAGCGCGAATATTGCTGATTCCTCCCCTGAGGCTACTTCATTCATGAGGTCAATCTCTCCGAGTCGAAATCTTGCTTGCATGATGTCGATTTCGAAATGTTGGAAGAATACAATCAGAGTCAGAAGGACAATAAGAGATGATGCGGGATTCACTAGGCTTATCTTCCGAGTGGCGAAATTTCCCAGAGCGAACATCGCAGATGAGAGAACAATCAGAAAAATCAGTGTATTGAAACTGAACTCCAACTCATGGCCTGAAATCAGGGAATTGAGAAGATCCACAACAGAGTCATCACCGGATATGGGGTACCCACCTGCAACGAAAATCATCGTAATAGCAATCGGGGGGATGATTTGCAGAGGCATCTTCTTGGCGGAGAATTTACCATCGAAGGACAAGAAGGTCATGCCTAGTAGTACCAATGATAACCCCAACAGGATGAATACGAAGGCTCCAGAATCGCCTACTGGGGTGTAGATTCGTTCCCAGCCAAGCAGGTTTAGAGCCCAGACATCATCCAAGATCACGAGGATAGCTCCAACACCGACTGACAGCATTACCAGTCCTGATTTTCTTAGTCTAGGAGTGTTAATCGTTGAGGATATTTCAATGGATTTGGCTCGCAATG
>JGI26063J44948_1000321_pt1 | contig 12579 bp, 10 predicted proteins | sample MarorgKNORR_S2LV_4_FD_44948 | JGI IMG/M metagenome (IMG submission 44948) | reverse complement strand
ACATATAATGTAAAGAACGTTGAAATCACCATTCCACCTAATATTGTTGCTCCAACAGCCAACCTAGATCCTTCACCAGCTCCAGGGCCAATATTTCCAATAATTAACGGCATCATTGCTATCGTTGTGCTTAAAGAGGTCATAATGATAGGTCTAAATCTAAGTGCACAAGCTTCTTGAACAGCGCTTTCAATATTTTTTCCAGTAGTTCTTAATTGATTTGCGTAATCTACAATAAGTATGCTGTTCTTTGTTGAAATTCCTATAAGTATTACTAGTGCGATTTGAGAAAATATATTGATTGAACTATTTAATAATAAAATAAAAACCAATCCACCGAACACAGCTAGCGGAACAGTCAGCACGATAATAAAAGGGTGAACAAATGAATTAAATGTTGCTGCCATTACAAGATAAGCTGTTAGAAGAGCTAATGCAAAAATAATATACAACTCCTTACTAGTTTCCTTTAATTCTTCAGATTTACCCTTCCAAGTGATTTGTTTATCAGGAGCAATTTGAGACATAGTTTTTTCTAAATATTTAATTGCTTCAGCTAACGTATAGTTTTCACTTATATTAGCAGATATAGTAACTGCTCTTTGTCTATTATATCTTGATAGCTTGTTGGCAGATCCTTCCTCTTTAAAATCAACCAAATTTGCTAAAGAAATTAAAGCACCTGTATTTTCTGATCTCACATAAATTTTGCTTAAACTTTCTTTGTCTTTTCTGTCTTTTAAATATNGTTGTAAAATAATTGGATATTCTTTTCCAAGTTTATTGAATTTTGTTACAGTTTTTCCTCCATAAAGAGTCTCTAGAGTTTGGCCAATGGATTGAGTAGATATACCTAAGTCTTTTGCTTTGTTTTGATTTATAATCAATTTTACTTCTGGCTTATTTCTAGAATAATCAGATTCTATTCTGGATAAATTTCCATTTCTTCTCATCATCCCTAATACTTTGGACTGAGTTTTTTCCAATTCTTCATAAGTACTTCCCAATAAAACCATTTGAACTGGTTTATTATAATTTGATACTCTTATTGTTTGTGGCGATATTGGAAATGCCAATGTTTGAGGAACAGTCACTATTTTTCCAATAGCTTGTCTCATAATTATCTGAGAATTTTGTTTTCTATTTTTCCAATTATTTAATAAAGCAATAATTATAAAGCTATTATCACCTCCGAAGCCAGGAACTATCATAAGAAATCTATTGTAAGGGCTATCTTCTGCTTGCAAAAGTGGAATAAGTCTTTTTTCTACATCTTCTGCTCTTTTCTGAGTGTACTCAAAAGAACTGCCTTCATCTGTAAAACCTATAACCAAATAAGCTCCCCGATCTTCCATTGGAAGAAGCTCTTTTTTTATAAAATTATATAACAATCCAGAACCAACAATCATTAGTATGATAAATAAGACAACTGTTTTTTTTTTATTTAACCAAAANACAAGTGTCTCCTGATAAAATTTTGAAAAACCTTTAAAAAATTTGTCAAATTTTACTACAAAAAAGTTTGTCTTTGGTTTCTTAACCAAATACTTGCTTGCAAGCATTGGAGAAAGAGTAAGAGCAACAAATGACGAAACAACAATCGCAAAGGATAAAGTAATTGCTGTTTCTCTAAACAAAGTTCCGGCTATTCCTTCAATAAAAATCAATGGTAAAAAAACAGCTACTAAAATTAATGTCGTAGCAATGATTGCAAAAGTAATTTGCTTAGAACCTTTATAAGCAGCAACTAATGGTGTTTCGCCATTTTCAATTCTTCTATAAATTGCATCAGTCATAATGACAGAGTCATCGGTGATTATGCCTATGGCCAAGATAAAGCTAAGTAATACGAAAATATTTATTGATAGACCAAATATATAAATTCCTAAAAAAGATGCAATTAAACTTACTGGCAAAGCCACAGCGGGCACGATTACTGCTTTAAGATTCCCCAGAAATAAATAAATAATTATTACTACTAAAACAAAAGCAATAATTAATGTTTTATAAACTTCATTAATCGCTGCTCCAATGTAAGTTGCTCTATTAAAAGCTATTTCTAAATTTAAGCCTTCTGGCAAGGTTTTTTTTACTTCTTGAACCTTTTTTTTAATTTCTTTTGAAAGCTCAACTGTTGATGCTCCGCTTCTAGCATAAATACCAATTCCAACAGTCTTTAGATTCAAAGCATTTTTGCTTTGAGCTCTAAACAAAGCCTTTTCTGATACTGGACCAAATTCAATGTTAGCAACATCTGAGAGTCTAACTAAATGATCTTTACCTTTTTTTATTGGCAATTGTTTTAGCTTTTCCAAATCGTTATATGATTTATCTAAATTAATGGTTAGATCTATGTTGCTTGCCTCTAGTGTACCAGCAGGCAAACTTACATTTTCATTTCTTAGAGCTCGTTCAACTTCTTGAATAGTTAAATCATTTGCAGCTAATTTTATTGGATCTATCCAGACTCTTACACTTAATTCTCTTAATCCTCCTATCAAAATTCTTCCAACATTTTTAATGCTAGAAAATTGATCTACTAAATATCTATCGGCATAATCTCCAAGCTCTAAATCACTCCAAGTAGGTGAAGATAATGCTAACCACATTGTAGTCGTGAATCCAGCTGCCTGTTTAAGTATTTGTGGTGGATCTGACTCAGAAGGTAAGCGGTTAACTACTCTTGCTACTCTTTCTCTAATATCATTTGCAGCATCATCTAAATCAATTTCCGTATCAAATTCTATATTGATAGTACTTTNCCCCTTTTCTGATTTTGAATCGATATTTTTTATTCCTTCTGCTCCACCGATTACATCCTCAATTACTTGTGTAACTTCTTCATCCACTATTGGTGCTGATGCAGATTTATAGTCAACTTTAACTTGAACAACAGGTGGCTGCAATCCTGAAGGTAACTCTCTTACTGGCAACTGCCAAAATACAAATATTCCAAATACAATTAAAATAAGAGAGCATACCCAAGCAACTACAGGTCTTCTAATACTTAAATCTGTAATATACATTATTTATTTATGGGTTTGATTTTACCATTTGGTCTAACTTTTTTTAGACCTTCAGCTACAATCGTTTCACCTTCATTTAAGCCCGATGTAACTTCAAGATAACCTTGATTTCTTGCGCCTATTTTAATTTCTGTTCTTTTAGTAATGTTTTCTTTATTAACTTTATAAATATAAACTTTATTACCCTCCAATAACACACTGGTATCAGGTATACTTAAAGAATTACGTTCATTATATTTTATTGTTATCTCTAAAAGCGCTCCAGGCAATATTTCTAAATCCGAATTATCTAATCTAATTCTTACTGCCAAAGATCTTTTTTCCGTATTAATTCTACTTGCTATGGAATCTACAATTCCTTTATAAATCTTTTCATTGTTGCCTGAAAATTTAATATTTACATTTAATCCTTGAGTAATAAATGGCGCATATATTTCAGGTATATCGACATCAACAAATAAAATAGATGCATCCTCTAAATTAATTACTATAGAACTTTCTGATACTTCTATATCATCGGAGAAATCTCTTTTTCCTATTACTCCATCGAATGGTGCAATAATATTTCTAGTTTTAAGTTTTGCTATTACTTCTCCTTCTTTTACTTTTTGATTAAATTTAATTGGTGAAATAATTTCAAATTTTTCTATGTTATATGCCTTTCTTCTTATTGGTATAGCAGTTCCAAAAGTTTCAACTTTATTTTCAAATTTTTTCTGATTAACAGTTGTTACAATTATTCCAGGAGGAGGTCTTTTGCCAAACTTTTTCTGAAAATGCATTCCTATCATTGTTCTTGCAACAATGACTCCAGCGATTATTAAAAATAAAATTATAATTATTGAAGTAATTTTAGTTGATCTTTTCATTTAAACTATTTTATTTTGCCATACTCGGCCCAAGAACCATCATAAATTTTAGGCAAATACTTATCATTAATTATAGAATAAGCTAGACTTAAAACAGTCGCTGTAATTCCTGATCCACATGAAAATACCAAATCAATTGGTAGTTTTTTAGATCCTAAGACTTCTTTAAATTTTAACAAAAGTTGCTCCTTATTTTTAAAAGAGTTGTCTTCATTAATACATTCTTTAAATGGTAAGCAAATTGAATTTGGAATAGAGCCACTTTTTAATTCTTTTCTTGGCTCAGGTTCCTTTCCTTCAAATCTACCTCTGCTTCTTGCATCAATAACTATAAATTCTTTTTTTATTATATTTTCATCAATTTGTTTTTTATTTTTTACACGATCAATATTTTCATGAGTTTGGTAACTATCTATTTGTTCTATTTTTTCTATTTTTTTTGTTATAGGTTTTTTTTCTTTTATCCACTTTTTTAAACCTCCATCTAGTACAGAAACTTTTTCATGTCCAAAGTATTTTAAAGAAAACCATAATCTGCATGAACTGTAAACATCACTAAAGTCATAAACAACTATATGATCGGTATTTTTAATTCCAAAGGACCACATCATTCGATTCCAATAATCTGAGTTAGGAAGCATATGAGGTACAAGTGAGTCCTTGTCACTATGCTCTTCGATATTCCAAAAGATTGCTCCGANAATATGTTTATCTAAATATTCTTTTTCAGCATTTCTTTTTGAATTTGGCATGTGCCAGCTAGCATCAAAAATTCTAACCTTGCTCAAATTATTATTAAGCCATTCAGTTGAAACCAAATTCATATCAGTGATTTTTTTTGAAAATATTTTTGGTGATATTCTTCTGCTTTACAATAATTTTTTTCTTTAGATATTTTTGTAACAACTTTACCATTTAGTTTTTGATTAACTTCATTTAATACTTTTTCTGCAATATTTTTCTCTTCGTCATTTTTATAAAATATTTCTGAACGATACTGATATCCTGTATTAGGTCCTTGACGATTGAGTGTGGTAGGATCATGAAATTTGAAAAACAATCTAGTTATTTCTTCGTATGTAATTATTTTTGGATCAAATTCTACTTTTACAACTTCTACATGTTCAGTATCTCCGTCGCAAACTTCTTTGTAACTTACGTTTAGACTTTTGCCTCCACAGTAGCCACATTCAGTGGAAGTAATTCCTGGAATATTTTCATATTTGGTTTCGTCCCAAAAACAGCCAATGCCTCCTATAAATTTTTGCATAATATTTAAAAATTTAGTGATAAATATAATTCAAAATATCAAAATATCAAAATGATCAAAAATCAAAATTATTTAGGCGCAGTTTATATGATTATGAGTGTTCTTTTTTTTTCATTCATGGATATTTTAATTAAAATTACCGATGAATATGATGTAGGTCAAACCATGTTTTTTAGAGCGTTATTTGGTTTAATACCAATATATTTTTTAATTCCAAAAAAAAGAATTAAAGATTTTTATAAAACAAAAAATATCAAGTTGCATTTTTATAGATCATTTTTTGGAGCCATTGCGATGGCATCTATTTTTATTGGATTGAGAAATTTACAACTCGCAGAAGTTACTGCACTGGCTTTTAGTGCACCTTTATGGGTAGTTCTATTTAGTATTTTTTTTTTGAGTGAAAAAATAAGATTAAAAAGATGGATCGCAGTTGGTCTTGGGTTTATTGGTGTAGTTATAATTTCAAAACCTGGTTTTGATAATTTAAATTTTTATTATATTTATCCAATAATATTTTGTTTAGGTTTTGCTGGAGTTTCTATTCTTATTAGAAAATTAACCCTTGTTGGAGAACCTGTTTGGTTAATAGCCTTTTACTTTAGTGTAGTTAGTGGATTGGGTGGCTTGTTAACCGTTCCATTTGGAAGATGGATAATGCCCAATACATATGATTTTATATTATTAATTTTGATTGGATTGCTAGGAAGTATTGCTAATTTACTTTTAACGCAATCATACAAGCTTGCAGAAGTCACTCTAACTACTCCTTTAAAATATCTTTCACTTNTTTTTGCAATAATAATTGGATTTTATTTTTTTAATGAAATTCCTACTATTTATACATTATCAGGAGCAGCATTAATTGTTGTTTCTTCAGCAATTATTTTCTTTAGAGAAAGTGAATTAAAAAAACCTATTACTTTACCTAGACAACAATGAAGAAACCCCCTGCTTATTGGAATAAGGCAAAGAGGATACTTTCAAAAAGAGACCCTGTATTAAGAAAAATTATTAATAAATTTAATAAAGGTTATTTAACTAGCAGAAAAGATCCTTTTTTTTCATTGTGTAGAACAATAGTAGGACAGCAAATATCCACGAAAGCAGCGGATTCTATTTGGTTGAAATTTGAAATGAAATGCAAAAAAAAAATAGTTCCTAAAACAGTGTTAAAATTAACTTCCAGTTCTTTAAAAACAGTGGGTTTATCTCGTCAAAAAATAACTTATTTAAAAAATATTGCCAAAAGTTTTAATAATAAATATTTTAATATTAAAGATTTGCAAAAAATGAACGATGAACAAGCAATTACTTATATCACTCAACTAAAAGGACTAGGTGTATGGAGTGCACAAATGTTTTTAATGTTTAATTTAAATAGACCAGATGTATTTCCTACTAAAGATATAGGTTTAATAAGAGCAATATCTAAAAACTACAAAACATCCTATCCACCAAGTGATAGATTTTTAAATAGAATTTCAAAATTACATTTGGGTTACAGAAGTGTTTTTACTTGGTATATGTGGAGAAGTATTGATCCTGTTGATGTTGAATATTAGGTTCCTTCAACAATCTGTAAATTTCTTTCTGTTGTCTTTTCAGCTATTGCCCATCCATCTTGATATTCTTTGGAATTATGACATTCCATTGCCTTCCCATAACTTGGAAATTCCCATATTACAGTTCTTGGAAAATCATCACCTTCTAAATTTACATATTTGCCACCCCTGACTAATGGTTTTCCGCCATAACTTTTAATTACAGGGGTCACTTTGGCCGCATAATTTTTAAGATTATCCATATCTCCAATTTTTTTATATAAAGCTATCCAATAACCTTTCATTTTAATCTAACCACTTCATATAATTATGTTTATTTTGTTGAATATAAATTGGTAATTTTTNAAATTTAATTTTAACAAGTTTACTCCCATCTCCTATTTTGTTTACTCTTTTATCAACTTTTAAATCATAAATTGCTTTTTTATTTTCAATAATATTTTGGATTTCTTCAACAGATAATGATTGCNNATCAAATTCTCTATGATGTAAGTAAGATTTCAATTTGTNTTCAATTTCTTCTGCAGTTTTTATGTTTGAAAAATGCCATCCACCATTNCTAATAAATTTTATACTACTATATTTTTTTTCTGAAAATAATATATCAATTCTAAAANGAAAATATTTTCTATCTTTTACATTTCTCAACCATTGTGGACTTAATAAATATTTTTTTCTGCAACCTTTCGTACCAGTCCATAAAAGATTAGGAATTTTTAAATCAAACTTATAATAGAACATATCTTGATGGAACATGATGATTTTTTCACTAATATTATTAAAATTGACTTCTGAAAGATTAGGTATTTCATCAACATCTGAAATTAATATAATGTCATTGTCCTCTGCTTTATTTAAACCATTTTGTATAAAATTTCTTTGTCCATTCTCTCTAAGTACAGCGTTTAGAATATATTTTCTAGATTTTTCACCTTCACTATCATTTTCATTTACAACTTCAATTCCTTTGGGCTGTTTATCATAAACTAAATAAATAATTTTATTCTTAAATTTTTCAAATTTATTATGATTAAACATTAAATTTTTATTATCTCCTTTATGAGTAAAACTACTTTCAACTATTACAAAGTAATCAACATATTTGTCCAAAGTATTTAATCTTACATCTAAAACAACTTCTTCATCGAAGTACATGAAACAGTCAAATATTTTCATTTATTTTTTCAAAATTTGATTAAGTCTTAAAGTAGCAATTTTTTTTACCTGAATTTTTGCTTCTTCAAATTCTTCACTAACATTTTTATTTATTCTTTGTTTAAAATTATCAAGAATTTCATTTTTATTCAAATTAGCTACCGCAATAATAAACGGAAAATTAAACTTTTTTTTATAATCATGGTTTAATTGAATAAACTCCTCAAGCTCTTCTTTTGTGCAAGTATCTAATTTAGATTGGGTTTGTTCTTTTTTTGAATGTTCTGTCATAATTTTTTCAATAGCTAATTGTGGGTGTGAATTAAAAATTTCTAAATATTGTTTATCATTACATTTATCATAAACTGACAAGAAACTTTTTTGCAAAGCTTCAAAATTCAAAAAAGGTTTTAAGTTGTAGGTTTTTTCTGAAATCCAACTGGTCTTTTCAAACACATTTCCAAAGATAGATATAAAATCAGATTTACTTAAATTATTAATTTTATCGACTTTATCCATGTATGAATTTTCTTGTCTTAGTTTTAATATTTTAATTATGCAATTATTGTATAATATATAAATAACTATTATGACAAAATTAACTACACATGTATTAGATGTTTATTCAGGTAAACCAGGCAAGGGTATTAAAGTCGATCTATATTATGTTGAAAATAACAAAAAAGAAAAACTTAACAGCGTTATATTAAATAATGACGGCAAAACCGATAAAGCTTTGATTGAAGGTGCAAATTTTAAAGAAGGTAAATACGAACTTGTTTTTTTTGTGGGAGATTATTTTAAAAAAATAACCGAGACACCAAAAATTCCATTTTTAGATGATGTAATAATAAAGTTTGGAATTTCTAATGCCACACAACATTATCATGTGCCTTTANTTGTCTCACCGTGGAGCTATTCTACTTATCGAGGAAGTTAAATGACTTCCAACATTATTAAATTTGTTCACAAAAATAAAATTGTAGAACTTTCTAATCCTGATTCAAATGAAACTTTATTAAATTTTATAAGAACAAAATTAAAAAAAACTGGAACTAAAGAANGTTGTGCTGAGGGTGGTTGTGGCNCATGTACAGTAGTACTGGGAGAATTAGAAAATAATAATATAAATTATAAAGCAATTAATGCTTGCATTGCTTTTGTTACAAGTTTGGAAGGTAAACAACTTATATTAGTTGAAGATCTAGTTTCAAAAAATGAGTTACACCCAGTACAAAAGGCAATGGTCAATTATCACGGGTCTCAATGTGGTTTTTGCACTCCAGGATTTGTGATGTCTTTGTTTGCGATGTACAAAAATTATTCTTCTTATAATGAAGATACTATTAAAGATTCAATTCAGGGCAATCTTTGTCGATGTACTGGTTATAGACCCATAATTGATGCAGCAAAAAGCTTAAATAAAGAAAGTGGGTTTGACCATTTTAGTAAAAATAAAAAAATTACTTTAGGTCTTTTAAGAAAAATAAAAAAGAGAAATATAGCTATAATTAATGATAATAAAAAATATTTTGCACCCAAGTCAGTAAGCGAATTAAAAAGCATCCTTAGACAAGAGCCAAATTCTAAATTAATAAGCGGAGGTACTGATGTTTCTTTAATTGTTACCAAAGAAAGAAAAGATTTAAATTCTCTAATTTATATGAATTCAATTAATGAATTAAATTATATAAAAGAGAATAATAGTTACATCGAAGTAGGAGCCACAACTCCTTTAATAAATTTTGAGTCTTTTGTAAAAAAATATTTTCCTGATTTTTCTCAAATATTAAAAAGATATGGATCAGTTCAGATTAGAAATATCTGTACAATTGCAGGAAATATAGCAACAGCAAGTCCTATTGGCGATACATTACCGTTGTTATTAGCGCTTGATTCACAAATTGTGATTAAAGATAAAAGCAAAACACTAATTTTACCATTAAATGGCTTTTTTATTGGTTATCGTAAAACTAAACTTAAAAAAGGACAATTTATTCATTCAATAAGAATTCCACTGTTAAAAAAAAATATTTTCAAAGCTTATAAAATCTCGAAAAGAATTGACGATGATATTTCATCTGTTTGTGCTTCTTTTAATATTGAAATCAATAATAATAAAATAAAAAAAATAAGAATTGCTTACGGTGGAATGTCGAGCATTCCTAAGAGAGCTTTTAACTGTGAAAAAATACTTCTAAACTCTTTTTTATCAGATAAAACAATTGATAAAGCAAAAAAATTATTAGAAAAAGATTTTAAGCCTATTACTGATACTAGAGCTAGCAAAAAATACCGTATGGAAGTTGCAAAAAATTTATTGGAGAAATGTTTTTTAGAAATTAAACAAAAAAAATTAATAAGGATAAACGCTTAAAATGAATGAAAGTTCTTTCATTGAACAAACAAGACCTCATGAAAGTGGGTCTAAACATGTTAGCGGATATGCTACTTACATAGATGATATAGTTGAGCCCGAAGGTACATTGTATGGTGCAATTGGATATAGTAAAAAAGCTCACGCAATCATTAGTAAATTGGATTTAAAAGAAGTATGGAAAAGTGAAGGAGTAGTTTCAGTAGTAACTTCTAAGGATATTCCTGGACGAAATGATGTTGGAGCTGTGCATGATGGGGACCCAATTTTTCCAAAAAAAGCTGAATATTTTGGTCAACCATTGTTCGCTGTAGCAGCAATATCAACCGAACTTGCAAGGAAAGCTGTTCTAAAAGCTAAAATAACTTACAAAACTTTAAAACCAGTTATTGATGTGAAAGATGCATTAAGAAAAAAACTTTTTGTTTTAAAAGGAAGAAAAATCAAAAGAGGAAATCCTTTAAGAAAAATTAGTAAGGCAAAAAATCATTTAAAAAATTCCTTTACATTGGGAAGTCAAGAACATTTTTATCTAGAAGGCCAAATTGCATTTGTTATTCCACAAGAAGACAATGATTTTAAAGTTTATTCTAGCACACAACATCCAAGTGAAACTCAGCAAATCATTGCCAAGATGCTTAATCAAAAAAACAATAGCATAAATGTTGAAGTAAGAAGAATAGGAGGAGGTTTTGGTGGCAAAGAAACTCAAAGTTTTATTTTTGCCTCAATATGCACTTTATTATCAAAAAAAACAAAACGTCCTGTTAAACTTAGAATGGATCGTGACGATGATATATTAATAACGGGTAAACGACATGATTTTCATGCTGATTATGAAGTAGGATTTAGTGACAAAGGAATTATAGAAGGTGTAAAAATAAAATTGTTATCGAGATGTGGAATCTCACCTGACTTATCTGGTGCAATTAATTCTAGAGCTTTATTGCATATTGATAATGCTTATTATCTTTCAGATGTATCAGTTGAAAATTATCTNTGCAAAACTAACACATCATCTTCCACCGCATTCAGAGGATTTGGNGGAAATCAAGGCATGATGATTATAGAAAATATTATTGATAATGTTGCAAAGTATTTAAAGAAAGATTCTGCAAAAATAAGAAAAATAAATTTTTATCAAAAAAATAAAAAAAATATCACGCATTATGGCATGAGGATTCAAGATAATGTTGTTAATGAAATCTTTAGCAAATTAATTAAATCTTCTAATTATAAAAATAGAAGATTAAATATAAAAAAATTTAACTTAAAGAACAAATACTTGAAAAAAGGACTTGCAATAACTCCTGTTAAATTTGGAATTTCATTTACTACAACTCATCTTAATCAGGCAGGAGCTTTAGTACATATTTATTATGCCGATGGTACTGTCGATGTATCTACAGGCGCAATTGAAATGGGCCAAGGAACCTATACAAAAATTGCACAGTTAGTAGCTAATGAGCTAGGTTTAAATTTTAATAAAATTAAAGTTTCATCTACTCGTACCGACAAGGTTCCAAATACGTCAGCTTCAGCAGCAAGTTCAACAACTGATCTAAATGGAGCAGCTGCAATTAATGCAGTGAGTAAAATAAAACAAAACTTAGCATTGTTCGTAAAACACAAATATAAATTAAAAAGCGATAATGCTATTTATAAAAACGGCAGGGTTAAATTTAGAGGAAAGACATTTTTATTTAGTTCATTAATAAAAGAAGCATATCTTAACAGGGTTTCATTGTCATCTTCAGGATTTTATTCAACTCCAAAAATACATTTTAATAATAAAACTTTTAGTGGCAGACCATTTCTATACTTTTGTTATGGAGCAGCAGTTTCTGAAGTTTTAATTGACACTCTAACTGGTGAAAACAAAATTTTACGTGTAGATATACTCCATGACCATGGTAGAGCAATTAATCCTGCAATTGAAAAAGGGCAAATTGAAGGAGGGTTTGTACAAGGCGCAGGATGGTTAACAATAGAAGAAGTAAACTGGAAATCAAATGGAGAGCTTACTACTCATTCACCATCTACTTATAAAATACCTGCTGTAAATGATATGCCAGAAAAATTTAATGTAAAAATTTTTAAAAATATAAATAAAGAAAACGTTGTAAATAAATCCAAAACAACTGGNGAGCCTCCACTAATGTTGGGAATGTCAGTTTTTTTTGCAATTAAAGATGCAATTNCTTCAGTAGGAAATTATAAAATTATACCAAATCTTAATGCTCCAGCTACTCCTGAAGCAATTTTATTAAGCATAAATGATATAAAGAAAAAATTATGAAAAATAAATTTATGCAAA
>JGI26063J44948_1000320_pt1 | contig 12604 bp, 9 predicted proteins | sample MarorgKNORR_S2LV_4_FD_44948 | JGI IMG/M metagenome (IMG submission 44948) | reverse complement strand
GCTAATGATAAGGTGATGAATCTATTATTTATTAATGATGGCTTGGGCCACTTTACGGAAAAGGCTTTGTTTACTGGTGTAGGATTTAATGAAAATGGGCGCGCTGAGGCTGGTATGGGCGTGGATTTTGGTGATGTTAACCGTGATGGTTGGCTGGATCTATTTGTCACCAACTTTAGCGGTGAAACCAACACATTATACCTGAACGAGAAAAATGGGTTTTTGATAGATGCTACATTTCGAACAGGTCTTGGATATCCAAGTATCCATCTCCTCGGCTTTGGGACGAAGTTTGTTGATTTAGATCTAGATGGCTGGCTTGATATCTTCGTTGTCAATGGTCATGTGATTGATAATATAAAATTGTTCAACCGGGACTATCAGCATGCACAGCAGAAACAGATATTTATTAATCAAGGTAATGAAACATTTTTAGACCAAACAAAAAACATCGGTGGTGATCTTCTTGAGCCAACGGTTGGTCGCGGAGCAGCTTTCGGTGATATTGATAATGATGGTGATATTGATATAGCTATTTCAAATAACAATGGGAAAGCCAATTTATTATTGAACGAAGGAAAACCTAAAGGACATTGGATTGGGTTTAAACTAGAAGGGAAAACCTGTAATAGAGAAGCCATTGGTAGTAAGCTGAAAATCACAACTGATTCTGGAGCTCAGATAGCCTGGGTTAACCCTGCAGCTAGTTATCTTTCATCCAATGATCTCAGAGTTTTATTTGGTCTCGGTCCGGATGAAATGGTCACCTCATTGGAAGTTCAGTGGCCAGGATTCGGAAAGGATTTGTTTGAAAACTTAACCTGTAATTCTTACTACAGGATCGTGCAGGGGGGATCATTATCAATAATCACCTATTAATTTTTACCATCTTTCTGTCATCATTTGGGTACCCTCAACTTTCTGTCGAAGAAGGATTTAGTTTAATTGAAGCCCGGAGGTATAATGAAGCCATTACACTATTTACCGCAATTGTTCTAAAGGATTCCAGTAATCTTAAAGCCTTAAACGGACTGGCCCAGGCCTGCAATGGTGCGGGGGATTTACCGCGCGCTATACAAACCTATGAATTGAGTTTGGATAAAGATCCATCACAATCCGATATATGGGTGGCTTATGGCAATTTGTATTATAACCAGGGGAATAGTAAGAAGGCTGCCAATGGTTATCGGCAGGCAATAGAATATGATTCTACTCATGTTAGGGGGTTTAACAACCTGGCTATGGCGTATAAAGACCTGGGCAACTATGATGAAGCGGAAACCCATTTTTTAAAAGCTATTTATTTCGATTCTACTTATAGTTTAGCAATGCGGAATCTTGGCGATATATATCTAAAACAGCATAAGACTGAACAGGCAATACTTTGGTTGGAAAAGGCAACTAGCGCTGATCCCCAGAGTCTTTATGGCTTGTATTGGCTAGGCCGAGCACATGTGCAAAATAATAACATTCAACAGGGGATACATTATTTTTTAGAGGTCTTAGCCCAGAAACCAGACCTACCACAAGTTAATCACGATTTAGGGAAAGCATATTTTGCGAACCGTAATTATAAAAAGGCGCTAGAACATGTCCAGTTTGCATTGAAACGAAATTCCTCAATGATTCCATATTATATCACCTTGAGCCATGTCTATGATCACATGCAGCAGGGAAAAAAAGCTTTTGCAGCGTTGCAGGATGCATTAACTATCGATCGCAGTGTAGCTGAAATTTATATTGAGCGGGGTAACATCCACAAAAATGCCGGTCGGTTTGAAGATGCACTGAAAGAATACAACCTTGCGGCTTTAATAAAACCAGAACTATGGCTTAGCCATTATAAATCAGGGGTAGCATTATATTATTTGACCCGCCTTGATGAAGCGGAGACTGCATTTCTAAAAGCAGAAGAACTGCATCCTGAAAGTGGTGCTACTTATCATTTCCTTGGAATGGTATCCCTGGCCAAGGAGAATAACAAAGCAGCAGAGAATTGGTTGCTAAAAGCGGCAGAGTTAGAAGGTACCAGTACAGACATTTGGTTCCATCTGGGCGAGGTGCAAATGCGGGCAGAGCAATGGAAAGATGCTGAAAAATCCCTATTGAAATCCTATGATTTAGATTCCTATAATGCAGAAACATTATACAGCCTAGGCCAGGTGTATAAGCAGGTAGGTAAACTGGACCGATCCCTTGAATACTTGTATAAATTTAAAGAGATCTCAGAATTCGAGAGAAATACTGAAAGTTTGAATAAAAAAATTCGTTTACACCCTAATGATATAACATTGCGTTTAGAGCTGGCCACTTTATATGAGGATCAGGAACGTATTGATCAAGCAGTAATGATCCTCCATCAGGCAGTATATCTAGGAAGTATGGAAGCTGAGAAAAAGCTTAAAACTCTTTTAGAAAAAAATCATCCATAGCATAGCAGCCGATATCTTTCATGTTTTAATCAGTTATATGATTACTGCATTAATGCTTGAATCGTCGCGTTGGATTTGGCCAGCCTATCGCTAAGTAATTTGACAATATAGGTGTGTAATTCAGCTGCTCTTTCTGGATCTTCCTTATTTAATTTTTCAAAATTTTCGTGAGATAAAAAATAGGTCTCACAAGCAGTATTGGATATTACTGATGCTGTTGCTTGAGTTTTTAAATATAAGCTTACTTCTCCAACTACTGTACCGGTACCCATAGATTTTAACCGAATTTTATTATTTGATGATCGTAATTCGACCGTAACTCTTCCTGATTTGATAAAATACAGTCCCTCTGGATCGTTCCCTTGTTCAATAAGGGTTGTATTCTGGTTTATATCTTTTGATTCGAAATAGGTCAACAAATCAGCAAATTTCTCCTCAAATAATTTTATTTCATCTATTTCTTCCTTTTGCTTATTACTACCAATTGTTGTTTCAGAAATTATTTGTTCTTCACACCATTCCATGCCATGGTCCAGATCATCAAACTTCAAGAAGAGGTCCATACTATCAGCAAATAAACCTTCCGCTTCAAACTGAGAGATAATTTGAGGCGTAAGATTACAAAAAAGAACTTGGAAATTATCGAGTTCTGCCAGAATTCGTAACTTGTTAAAACTGTTTATTGTGGAAGAATCAACACCTGTTACCTGCTTAAAATCAAAAACTAAGTATTTAAGATTTTTTTCATTTTGCGACTGCAGGTGTAATTTTATCCGTTCAAGTAAGCGGTTTGCAGAGCCAAAGAATATGAACCCCTGTAGAGGCAATATCAATGTTTGGTCCCCACTATCATCGATAATTTTTTTTAGACTTTCTGATCTTTCCACATTGCTATGGAATGTTTTACCAGTGAGTTCATGCTTGATTATTTCCACCTTAGAATAGCTAACTACAAATAGTACCACTGACATTAATAAGCCTGTGATTACTCCCTCTAGGAACCCAACTGTTCCAATTACTAGAAAGATCAATAGAATGATTGTATAATCAGTTTTTGGAACCCTCGACCAGGTACTGTACAACCAATCAACTAAAAATGATAAACCAAGATTAAAAAGCAGTCCACCAAGTATAATTCTAGGAAAAAAAGATAATACTTCTGAACCAAAGAATAGGGTAAGTGCACAAAGTAGAGCGATAATGATATTGGTTAGTTTGCTTTTTGAACCAATTGAAATAGACAACAATGTACCGCCAAGAGATAAATGACCTGGAGGCGCACCGCCGAGGCCTGCAATAATATTCCCTATTCCAGTGGTCTTTAATTCTTGATCAAGATCGAGGTCTTTTTTAATGATGATTTCAAGACCGCTGTAATTAAATAATACTGATATGGTATTCAAGATCATCATGGTGCCTATGGCCGGTAATTGCTCCAAAAANATTGACCATTTGAAATCGGAGAGATACTTTAATGGCAAACCCTGAAAAAGACCTCCTTCAGGAAAAGGACCCAGTAGATATCCATTGGATTCCAGATCTGTGTATGAAAAACCATAGAAAAACATAATTGCATAAAAAGATGTTATACCAATTGCTATCAGGGCAGGGATAAGCAGATAATGTTTGGTATAGCGACTCGATATAAGCATGATTAAGCCAAATATTAATCCTGGAAACCATTTAAGTAATGTTGCTTGGTCAAAAAGTGAAACAACGTTGTCTAACGATAATCCCATACCTGCAGTCATTATGAACGCAAATTTGACTATTAGCCAGCCGGTACCAGCTAAAAACCCACCTACAACAGGGTAAGGAATAAAACGAACCAATTTACCAAGTTTTAGAGTACCAAGAATAAAGAAGAATATGCCCACAAGAATAGATGTTAGAGCAATGGTAACAAATATAAACTGGAATGTTGTTTCCGCATCCCAATCTTTACCGCTGTTTGCCATAACTGTAGTAGCTATGAGGGCAATAATAGCGATTGGGATATCCTGCGGTGTATTAATATTCACTGGATAACTGGCTGTGAAAGTTGAAATGACAGCAAATAGTAAAAATCCGAATAATACTATACCTATTCCCTGAGGTAAGTAGGCAGCTAGTGTACCAGTGAATATTAGGGCACTAAATGCCATGGCAGCTACTATTTTAATTATACCGCCAATTACACCCGCTATAATACTGGGTACAATATTGGATTTTACCTGGTTTTCAGACATGTTAAATCGCGAAAATTATTAAAATAATAACCGACCTATTTGTAGCTGGAAGTGAATCAAGTTTTTCAATTCCTGGAATTGAAATTTAACCATTGTTAATAACGAGGTATGCAAACATTATACCCATGCTTTTTTAATAATTTGGGTCTGAAATTATTCCTTGCTTCTCAATAAAATATATTATTATCTTTAATGAGACTCAGTCTCATTAAAGATAAGGGATTCTTATTTCTTATCTAGAAAGTCCCAGCTCTCCTTTCAGTTCAAGGAAATAGCGGGGCTTCCTGACTGGGTATTTAATAGGAAAATAATAAATAAAGGGTAGATAAAAAGTGAAAATACGACTTATAGTGNTATTGGCTGTTTTTTCCGTTAATGCTCAGGATGAATTTTTTCANCCGACAAAGAGTATTGGGGGATATGGTGAATTACATTACAATAGCAGTAAACAAGGTGATGTAGACGGAACGAAAACACTCGATTTCCATCGTTTTATAATTTACTACTCTGCCAGCTTCACTGAAGCATGGTCATTCTTCTCTGAGGTGGAATTAGAGCACAATTTTGTAAATGATGGGGAAGGAGAACTCGAATTAGAACAGGCATTTGTTGAATACAGAAGTGATAAAGGAGGGTTTAAAGCTGGTGTCATTTTACCGACGGTAGGGTTATTGAATGAATATCATGAACCGCCGTTATTTTTAAGTGTCGAACGACCTGAATATTCTAAGTATGTAATTCCCACCACCTGGTTCGCTAACGGAATTTCCGCAAATTATAAGCCTATGGATGGCTTGAAATTACGGGTTGCATTGCTTGAGGATCTGAATGGTGAAGGTGTAGGATCAGGACTCAGAAGCGCCAGAGGTAAGGGCTATAAGACCACTGCACACGACTGGACCAAAAATTTTAGTGCTGAATATACCGGTTTACCTGGTTTGCGATTGGGTGGGTCCTATACAATGAATAATGCGCCTATAAATGATGATCCCGATACGACAGCGAATGTTGCGTTGCTGGAGCTGCATGCCAAATATGTAGCGCATAACATTTATGCTATATTTGAATATGGTAACATTAATTATGATGGCACCAATCATACGCCCAGTTACAAATCTAGCGGGGGGTATTACTTGGATCTTGGTTACAATATGGCCTCTATTTTGAACCTGAAGGGAAAACTAATGCCTTGGTTTCGTTTTTCAGATTATAATCAGGGGACCAATGATGATGGGGTTTTACCAAGTAAGCACTATACAATTACAAGATTTGGGGTAACTTTTTGGCCCGTAGATAAAGTGGCGTTCAAAATTGATTTCGGAACAAAGGAAACAGAAGATGCTGACATTGATGAAATATCTCAACTGAACGTTGGTGTCGGCTATAATTTTTGATTATTAGAAAATTGTTAAAGGCCCCCTCAAAACTATTTTTCAATGGAATGTCTTTAAAAAAGAATTACTTCATACCAAGGGGTCTTACTATCGTTATATTGTATATAACCGCCGTACCCTACTTTTTGATTGGCGGTATAAGGGAGGATGCGGAAGAATTAATTTTTTCCACTTACGGCGAAGATATCCGGGTTGATTTCAAAAAGTGGAATCCGCCGCAAGAAATAAAGATTTATTCTGAAAATAAGTCCCGCTCGAGGTTTATGTTTGACCATATTTATGTCTGGAAAATATCTGAATCTGATTCTTTGGTTGGTGTAGCCATTCTCGATAATGTGCTGGGGAAATCATTACCTATAACTTATTTAACTTGCTTTAATATGGATGGTCAGTTGATTAATGCCCATATTGTAAAATATCGCGAAGATTATGGTTATGAAGTGGGGAATAGAAGGTGGTTAAACCAGTTCCTTGGCCTAGATGTTAGCTCAGATTACAAGGTTGGAAAAAATATTGATGGTATAAGCGGTGCCACTATTTCAGTAAATTCTGTTACTAGAGGAATAAATAGGTCTGCAATTATTATAGAAAATTTACTTTTAGAAATAGATGCTGGATCCTTCTAAAACATTAAGAGAACAAAACGATCAAGTAAAACTGCTAATTGTTGCGTTTACAATATGTTTGGTTGTTGGGGTATCCATTGGCCTCGTTTACATCTATACAACCGAGTCAACGTCAGCTGCCGGTACTATAGAACACTACAGAGGATCAGATGTCACGGGTGATTTTGACATTCCAGATAAATACCCAAAAACATTTGAAGGTATGTTATTAACCACGCATACTCATGTAATTGCATTTGCAATTATATTTTTAATACTTGGCCTATTCTGGGCTATGAATTCTATCGTTGTCGGCTGGTGGAAGTTATTTTTTCTAGTGGAACCGTTTGTGTCAGTTCTGATAACATTTTTATCTTTGTGGGGAATACGGTATGTATCTGACAGCTTCTCATATATTAGCATGGTTTTCGGTATATTGACTTATACTTCTTTTTACCTTATGGCTTGGATAATTTTGTTAGATTTACTGAATAGACAGAAACGCTAACACACCACTAAAACTTTATTACCAGGATCTATTCATGATCGGTTTGAACCAAAAAGAGATTAACAAATATGTGATATTTTCATTTGTTGCAGTCTTTTTATTAAGCTGTTTTTATAAAAGAACACCAACCAAACTAAATCTTAACTTTAATAACTCTTTAATACTTCCTGGTGAATCTCATTTTAGGAATATGTCCCAGTTAACGTTTTCTGGGGAAAATGCGGAAGCCTACTTTAGCGCCGATGGGAAAAGATTAATATATCAAGCACATGATGGTGATAGCCTTTGTGATCAGATCTATACCATGGACATCGAATCGGGGTCCGTTGAATTGGTCAACCGGTGATGGTGTGACCACCTGCAGTTTTTTCAAATATCCGAATGATAACGGCATTATTTATTCATCCACACATGTGGATAATCCAGATTGTCCGCCTAAGCCCGATTTCAGCCGGGGCTATATTTGGAAACTATATCCTGGATTTGATATTTTCGAAGCTGGTTTGGGTGGTTCAAACCCGCATCCGCTTACATCATCCCCTGGTTATGATGCTGAGGCAACATATTCTTTCGATGGTGACAAGATAATCTATACCTCTTTAGTAAGTGGTGATTTGGATCTATGGTACATGAATCCAGATGGCTCAGGAAAACAGCAGTTAACAAATAGGCTCGGCTATGATGGCGGTGCGTTTTATAACTATGATGCTTCGAAGATTGTGTGGCGTGCTTACTATCCTGAAACGGAAAAAGAGATAGCAGATTACAAATCTTTACTAGCGGAAAATTCTATTCGTCCGATGGCCCTGCAGATTTGGACAATGAATGCAGATGGTTCCAATAAAAACCAGATTACTGATAATGGTGCCGCAAATTTTGGCCCATATTTTTATCCAGATGGCCATAAGATTATATTTTCATCAAATATGCACGATCCAAGGGGTCGTGATTTTGACTTATATTCAATAAATGTCGATGGTACCACATTGGAGAGAATAACCTATTTTGAAGGATTTGACGGTTTCCCAATGTTCAGTCCAAATGGGAAATACCTTGTTTTTGCATCAAACCGAAACCAAAATAAACGTGGTGACACAAATCTATTTATTTGTGAATGGAAATAGGTGTCATTTAGTATTTGACCTAAAATCCGGTCAAATTATTTAATATATATATTTTATTATATGGATACACTTAGCCATGCATTGTGGGGCCGGGGCCTATTTGGTTTCCGTGGTATGCCATGGTTGGCCTTATTTTTTGGCGCAATGCCAGATCTTGCATCTTTTGGTATTCTAATCGTTATAAATATTTTCAGCGGGAACATCCCCCAATTTGGTGGCCCGCCGCCTTTAGAATCGATACCAGACTGGGTTTTTCTATGTTATGATATCAGTCACAGTTATGTTACTGTATGCCTTGCTATTGGAATAGTTTATCGTTTTCAAAAGGATTTGGCCTTTGCAATGCTAGGCTGGCCGTTTCATATATTGTTGGATTTTCCCTTTCATACAAAAGCATACTTTCCAACAAAACTGTTTTATCCTATTACTGACTTTTATTTTGATGGAACACCATGGTCCAATCCCTATATCTGGTTTCCAAACGTGGCTGGTATAATTATTTTATTTATTTGGCGATATAGGTCAAATAATAATTAAGGGCTTAATCTTCCATNTTCCAGAAAGCGATTCCTCCCGCCTGTTTACCTACTTCAGCATGATCGACTAAGGTAAGATTTTCTAGGTCAAATACATCTACTGAACCAGGTTCACCGCGAATACCTTCAACAGACACGAAAGCNTAACGGCTGTCTGGTGATATAACAACGCCGTGAGTTACCCTTCTTGTATTTTTCAGACGGACAAGTTCCTGGCCGGTATTTAAATCCCAAATACCTGTTTTTGCAGCGGACTTGTAGGTTACAACCAAGTATTTACCATCCTGACTTACCTCGCAGTTATAGGGTCCCTTACCGGTCTTGAATTGGCGAGTAATTGCCCAATTACCTAAATCAATTTCAACAACATTATCTGTGCCATTGTTTACCACATAAACATGGGTATCGGCTGGGTGTGGATAAACCCAAGTTGGTNTCTCTTTAGGTATTTTATGCATAGTGTTTTTTTTCATTGAATTTTTATGGTCCATTGAGCCNTGCATATTCATTTGTTTTTTTCGTCCCGTAAATAGGGTCCTGCTAATGTCNAATTGAAGAACATCCAGTTCATAGAGCGTTCCAGACATCATGGCCACCGAATATTGTTTTAACCCATCATTCGTTAATCGTGAACCATGGGGCATAACGCCTGTTTCAACTCTCTTGACCTCGATCATTTCTTCTGGATCAACGATCGATATCGTACTCGGTTCATGTTCACCGTGTAGATTAAAATTCACCACGTATAACAGTCCAGTAGCAGTGGATATTTGCATCGTTGCAGGGAATAGGCCNAATTCCACCCGATCAACCATCTTGTCAGAACCTGTTTCATATTTATATACATGGCCGAATGGGAATCCGTGGGCAAGGGATAGGTACCAATATTTGCCATCCGGCGATATGGTAAGACCGTGGGGCCCCTCAATTTCCAGCGGCCATACGCCGACAGGGATGTCTTTAATAACTGTTGCTTTTTCGCCATCGAACTTGACCACGTGTACTTTATCTTGTGATTCAGCTGTAACATAGATATAATAATTCCTTCCTGTTACTGGACTAACTGTCAGTATGAGAAATAGAGTTGTAATTATTAATTGCTGCATATAACTGCTGTTATTCATCGTCTTCATCATAGTCGTATTCAACCAACTGGACTGCATAAAGCCCGCTATTCATATCAGAGAAGAAAATATGATTTTTGTAAGGCTGTGGGCCCCATACCATAGTTGCATTTGACATCCGGCCGTTCTTATGGTTAGACAAATAGAAGGCTATTTCACGACCCTGCTTGTATAGATCACCGAGCAACTCGCCAGAAATATCAACTACTCGCAAGCCGCCCTGGTAAAATGCGGTGTAAAGGGTGTCACCTTTTACCCACAGATTATGTGAGCCTGCTTCCGGGACTTGATAGATTGCTTCTTCTACTGGAACATTATAGTCATTCATATTCAAAAAGTGATATCCACCTCTAGGATTAGCAGGCTCCATATTTTCAATTTCACCAAGGCCAAAGGGGAAGTGCTCATCGCCAGCAATCACATAAAAGTCACCAGTGGATTTACTAAGGAAAGGGAAAGCAGCGTGGTTACGTCCAGTTGTGTCAGTTTTTGAGGACATTAATGTTGGTTTTCTGGGACTACCTTTACCAGCAGCTTGCAAGACCGGGTTCTTCATGATCGTATGCCTGTTCTGTTCCGAAAAGTTCAATCCACCAATATCAAAAATGTGAACACCATCGTTCCAATTGGATGAATAGGCAATTCCATTTTCAACCCATACATCATGGATACTATGCCCCGGAGTATTCAGTTCATAACTACCTACCCGCCAGGGATTTTCTGGGTCGGAAATATTAATTATATCATACTTTCTTCCGTTATTAACAGCATATACATGGTTATCATAAATGAATGCATTATGCACACCGCCGGTAAGCCCATCATTGAACTCTGATAGTATTTTTACATCATATGGATTGCTTACATCAAGGATAACAACACCATTTTTCCGGGTGGATGCTCCTTCACGGGTTAGAACTCCTATACGACCATCAGCCGATATTTTGACATCGTTAACAGTGCGTGCGTCAACTATAACCGTATCAATGATGATCAGGTTTGATGGATCTGTCACTTCCCAGAAATAAGCCTCGCCATTGGCTTCCCAGGTACCTGTAACTGCAAAATCACGCTCTTTGAACTCACCAACGCCCTGCCAGACCCATAGATCAGAAGTAAAAACATCTGTTATTAATCCATGCCCAACTAATTTGGCACGTTTTTGTATGTTGCGTGGTGTAATGCGTATTGTTTTCGATGCGGTGTGACCTCCTGAAGTTGCGAAAATGGTATAATCACCAGGATTTTCAGCTACAAACTTTCCTTGAAGTGTAATTTGTCCGCTAGCTGGCAAACCGATTCCATATACAGCTTTCCCCATAAAGGAAAATACAACCGGGGCATCCTCAACAGCTCGACCAGATGCTGTTAAGGCTCTAGCCTTAAAGGTAATGACATCCCCAGTTCGATAATCATCCGCTTCCAGTGAAAGTTCTATTTTACGTACCGGATTTCGCACTACTCGTAAATCAGTTGAAGAGGAAATTCCCTCTGCTGTTACAGTTATTTGAACCAGTCCCCGGCGATAAATAGTGAGGTGGCCAAACTCATCAAAGTCGGCTATTTCTGGGTTGGAGGATTTGAAGACCGGCTGAACATCCTGTCTGGTTATGTTGGCCTGATCTAAAACACGAGCAGCAAATTCAATTGTTGTACCTTCATAAGCCGTTCCTGGCGGATCAATAAATTCAGCTTTGGCGATAGGGGGGAATGGTACTGTAATGGGCATACGACCCCGTACACGCTTAAATCTATCTGGTGTGATACTACTGGCACTTAGTTTAAAAGAACCCGGTTTAAATACTTTTACTTGTACATTAGCAACACCTTTTTGGTTACTGATCCATGGNCTGACNTCAACCGCTCCCCATGCACCGGTAATCAGGAACTGGTTNTTCGATAAGGAACTATCTTCAGANAATAGTGTTATCTTCACATTTGCTGAATCACCGATGGCCAGATCGAGAGAATCGGGTTCAAACTGAAAATATAAACTATCATCATCCTGGGCTTGTAAGGTTATGCTTCCTAGAAGTAACGCAGTACATGTAAATACTAATCTAAAGCGATCCATAATATTAACCTTTCAGGTTTAATTATACTCGGATTCCGCCAATTTACTTCATTGCTTTTATGAAAGCAAAGTGAGTGGGGGTAAAAATTGTGAAATAAATGTTTTTAGAAAATTTTTCATCAAGCGACCTTGGTTTCCAAGATATTTGGCTGCCACCCTGGAGGTCTGAACCAATAACGCAATGCATTTGATAATTTTTTTGACGACCATAAATCCTTGAGCAACGCGATCCATTCGTGGAATGCAATTATGAAAACATTATAGGTATNTATATTGTGCCTTATTCCATAGGTAACCTGTTTTCCTTCCGGCACGAAGGTGCCAAACAAGCGGTCCCAGATGATGAATACATTGGCATAGTTATGATCGATGTATTCTTTATCCTTGCCATGGTGAACACGATGGTGGGATGGCGTNACAAAAATCCATTCAAAGATACCCAATTTATTAATGTGTTCTGTGTGCGTCCAGAAACCATAAATGGTAGCAANGGAGCCCATGGTNAGNATCATCATTGGGTTGAAACCAAGAATGGGTAAAACCCAATAGAATAATGGTCGCATGAACGGTCCCGTCCAA
>JGI26063J44948_1000319_pt1 | contig 12616 bp, 9 predicted proteins | sample MarorgKNORR_S2LV_4_FD_44948 | JGI IMG/M metagenome (IMG submission 44948) | reverse complement strand
GGGATTCGCAGACTGCTGAACTACGGCTGATTGATGCAATAGGGTCTGAGGAAAGTGGTTCAGCGCCCACGGGTCTAGATGTTGATAGACCGGGTGAGGACGGGACCTTGTATACCCCTGTGAGGGTCTTCAGATCGGCTCAGGCCGGTGATTACACCCTACACAACGACGGAAACACTACCCTGTGGTTCGTGGATGATGTATCTGCACAAAAGGCGCTTTTCGGTAGCGGTTGGTTCGTGATGATGTTCTTCGGGTGTTGCCTTGGATTGCCTCTGGGCGTCATCGCGCTCATACTGGCTCTCGCAGGACGGGGGCAGCGTAAGAAATCCGGAGGACCCGTNGTCATGTCCAAAGAGGGTANGTTGCCGACAACCGACGAGTTGTACAGACAGTACCGCGGCCTCCCGGAAGTAGAGGAGGAGGAATCGATAGCGGATCCCTTCCCTGGTCAGACAACGGTCGGTGAGGAATCCCATCAGACTGAGGGCGATCGAGATTGGCAAGGCTGGGACGAAGGCTGATTACTGTCTCTTTCTGATTGCTACCATGATTACTGATATCACAAGAATTGCCGCGCCTATAGCCAATCATCTGGCCAATGGAATCAACTCTGTCTCTCATATCACGGCCGTCTTGACACTGGCCCTCATCAGCACCGATAATTTCTCCAATTGTGCCTGTCTCGTCTTCGCATTCGTCGGCAATCCTCTGATCAATGGTATCAACTACTATTGAAGCAACAAACGACAAAGCCAGCATCAGCAATCCAGCTATGACTAGTACCGTGACTAGTACGGTCTTCCCGGTTCCCATGACAGTTTTACTAGTTCGTCGGATATTATCCTATGCTCAAGTTGGGTTTTTAGAAGGCCCCCACTACCCAACCTCAGGTTGGTAAGTAAATGGTAGGTTTCGACGAGGCGCTCTCGATACTCGAAAACCCTACTAGACGCCAGATTCTCAGGAAATTAGTCAAGGAACCTCACTACCCTCTGCAACTCTCCGAGTTACTGAATGTAAGTCAGCAAGCGGTAGTCAAGCACCTCAAGGTCCTAGAGGAATCAGGGTTCGTGGATTCCGAACGTANGCCATCGGAGAAGGGGGGTCCCCCGAAGAAGATGTACAAGGTCAACCAGTCCTTCTCCCTGCGTCTCGACCTCGGACCTGATTTATTCCGCGCAGAGCACAGGAAGATACCGGCTGGAGGGCCGATGCGTCTCTCCAACAGATTGCCGCCTGAACTGAATGGAGTGGTCGACAGGTTGGGTACCCGACGCAAGCTCCCGATGGTGGAGGCTATGGGAGTGCTCTCGGAGTTGGACTCTGCTCTCGAGCGCATAGACGAGCATCGTGACGCTGTGATAGCACTCCATCAGCAGGTGATGAGAAAAGTCTCCCCCAGCATCTCTGAGCAATCTGGATCATATGAGGAGAGGCAGTTGGCCCACGCTATCATGAACCAACCCCGCAGACCACTCGATTTGGATGCCTTCTCGCAGGGACTGAGAATCCAGTCAATGGACGCAGAGGAGATGATGGATACTCTGCGCGAGCGTCTGATGCGAGATTTCGCAGCTAGTCGTGGCCGCCTCGTCGCGGCACGCGAAGGCACACCGTTGCCATGGTGGCTAGCACGCTAATCAGAAGACCATGTCCTCATCATCAAGGTTCGAAATCATACTGGACTTCTCGGCGTAGCGGATCTTTGCCTCCTCCCTGCGTCCCCACATGACCACTGCGACCACTCCTACTAGGGCGAACGTCGCGCCTAGGATTATGGTCGGCACTGTGTATTGGGCTATGACCTCGATTCCGACATCGAGCAGTCCTAAATTCGAGCCCATCTTCTGCGAGACCGATTTGATGTTGTTGGTCTCATCGGTCTCGACAATTATGTTATCCGGATCCAAGACTACGACGACGTCGTGTCTTCCAGCCTTGACCATATACAGTAGAGCAATTGTGGGTGGGTCCTCGTTGGCACAGCCGGAACTAGGGTTGTCACAGGGCATTATCGCCTGGACTATTTGCCGGTAAACGATGTTCTCTTCGTCGCACCCGTTCTTCTTGATGTCAGATTTAGTCTGGTCTACGCATAGGATGATGTTGACGTCAGTAGCGTGAGCGTTGCCCTTGTTGAGGATTTGTACGTTGACGGAGAGCATCTCCCCAACCTCCCCTGTGTGGGTCGCAGCGAAGACATCGAGGATGAAGAGATCTGGTGCCCTGAGTCTCAGTTCAATGACTTGTTCGTTGGTATCACAATTGGGTCGGTAGTTATCCGGCAAACCGTCTCCATTCGCGTCGAGAGTGCAGGAGTCATCCCACACCGCAGTCTCATCGTGGTCACCGCCTGCTTCCGAGGAGCCGAATGCCGATACGACCTTGATTCCAATCTCTCGATTGTTCAGTGTAGCGGCTGGGTCAATCTGGATGATTACGACAATCTGTAGAGTTGAGTAAGCCTCCATCACCGGCATGGTGATTGCATTGGTCTGGGCGGACAGGTAGCAGCCCTCGGCAGGTGGGTCTTCACCCAGAATTTGTCCTACACATGGCCTCTCGATCGGATACTCAGTGTCGAAGTCCTCGAGCAATGCGTAGCTAATCGCCCAATTACCCAGCAGAGGCCCCATCGTAGGGGACGTCTGCCATGAATATGGGTCATCACTGTCATAGAGGGTGTGGTTGTGCAGTGTCGGTTGGTCGTCCATATTACCGTGGTTGGTGATGTTTATGGTGAATCGGACAATTCTGCCAGGAGCTGTGGACTTGATTCGGCTCTCAACCATCGGGTCAACCTCTATCCGCATGTCGTGAAACTCGACAATCTCGACCTGTAACTCGATGACGTCCCTCAGTTTGGTTCCCTCGTAAGACTCCTCGCTTAGCACATTCAGGATTACGGTGTACTGGCCGGCGTGGGTCCTCTCTGGCACGTTGAGAAGGATAGGTACGGTCTGCGACTCGTCACGGTCCAACTCAGTGAATAGGATTCGGGGGATATCGATGTCCCAGACGTGCGATGCCCCGAATGTGTCCTCAATCGAATGTACTGTTATGTCGTATCTGTCAGCACCGTTTCCTTCGTTGGAGACCGTGGTATCCAACTGGTACGTCTGTCCTGGATGCATGGACAAAATGGTTTCAGGAACGCTGGCTTCCAAGTCGTACTCTTGAATGACGTTTGTCAGAAGGACCACGGAGTCTCTGACACGCTGTGCCCCCTCAAGATGGGCCTTGACGGTGACAGAGTCGCCTAGGCCAGCAGTAGCATTGTACGGTGCACACATGATGGCTGTGACGGTGTATGGAGTGTCGATAATCGACCAGTAGCGTGGAGCGTTATCTGAGATTCCGTTCCCTCCGGGGGCTTCGGAGAAATCCAAATCCACCGTCCAGTGGTCGAACCTCCATGTCTGCTCGGAAATCTCAGGAGGTCTCTCCTCTGGGCCTCCTGGAGTCGTGAATAACAGATGGCCGGGTGTGAAGTGCTTGGTGACCTCGATATCGAACTCAGAGCAGTCACCAGGCAAGACGTACTGCGTCGTGTCTCCGAGATTGAAGACAATGTTGCCCGTGCTCTTGATCGAGACGTTAATCCAGAGTTCAAGAACATCAAAGGTACCTTGATCGATAGAGAGCACTGGCTCACCAGTGGACCAACCTTTCAGGTAGATCACAAAAGTCCCAGGATCCTGTGAGGTCGGGACGCTGACCTGCAGGTTCCTAGTCACCGACTGGCCGGGGTCCAATGATAGCGACGTTGGGAATGTGAGACCCCATCCGAACGGCAGGGCCCATTCGACCTGCCCCTCTAAGGTGGATGGGTCGTAAAACGCGAACGTATCGTATACGTTNCCCGTGTTGGTAACCGTTATCGAGAAGAATGCCGATTCACCCTGTTCAACATCCACCTGAGAGTGACTGGTGTCCAAGTTAATCCCGTGGACGACATCCATCAGCGTCAGAGTAATTCTGTCGTCCCTGATAGCCGGGTCCTTGTGGGATATTGCAGTCACCGTAATCGCGGCCAATTCGTCCGAATGGGCCTGATATATCGAAGGGGCGCGGACGCGCATGTACATCGAAACCACGTCGCCGCCACGCAGGAATACTGGTGTCGAGTCGAATATTGGTGTGTGATTAGTGGTGAAGAACAGTGTGGCCGTCCAATTGTTGGGAACGCCTTCCATAGTCACGGTGAAGGTGTCGGCCACGAGTTCGGCGGGCCCGGGTGTGGGGTTCGAGATTGTCATGTTGTAGGTGGTTTGCTCACCGGGCTCAATGGTGTGGTAGTAGGTCTCAGTCTCTGTGAGTGCGACCTCAACTAGCCCAGTCAGGACGTGGACGTAGCACAGCGTGTAGGATCCNCCATTGCTGACATCGTTGCACTTGTTAGTGTCAGACCAAGCGATATGGGCGCCNCTTCCAAGGTCATTGGCGAATGCCGGTGGCTGACCCAACTCNGGGACTGCAGGTGAGTTTGGGCCGAGCTTGTCGGACTGCCACTCGGTAATCGGAATGACTTCCCATGGGTCGAGGACCCCTACAGCGAGCGAATTGAGAGGAAAGCCCTCAGGATAGTCGTCATTGGTGTGATTCAGTCTACTATAAACGACAGTCTCGCCTTGGGTTTCGTTGGAGTTTTCCAACCATGTCAGGTGCACGTTATCGAATGAGTCGGTGAGGATGGCTGGCATGTGCGAATTGGCGCCGAAGGGCCGATCGGTCGGAATTCCTTCGATACCTTCGACTTCTGAGACAGCTGAGTCGATAATCTGCTTGATTCCGTAGGTAGGTAACCCGTCAGGGGCTCCGTCCCACNCGCCCGCTCCTCTAAGTCGTAGTCTGGTGTAGTAGATTTCGTAGTTGACATCGATATCGAATCCATAGGCGCGACCATCCATCCAAGCTAGATGGGTGTTACCGGAGGTGTCTACAGAGATTGCAGGATGTANGCTGTATGCGTCGTTGAGTGTGATTCTGGTGTCGTTGACCACTACGAGGTTGCCGTATCCTAGGCCGTCGATAGAGGGCCCGAGATCCTCGATGTACCTGTCGGCCGTGGTGTCGACAAAGGTCCCTGAATCTCCCTTCTGCCAAGTCGGAGGGGGGTTCTCCAGCAGCGACAGAGGATCGAGTATGGTCATGTAGATCTCACGCGAATTATTTGTGGATAGGTAGACCAAGGCCTCAACCATTAGCTGTAATTCGGCTGAATTGCCGGATGAAGTCGGGAAACTGTACATCAAACCTTCCGCATTGGTCAAGCGGGTGTTTGAACCTGGGCAGGTCCTTGTGTTCAGACTAACGAATCCGTTTGGGCACTGGGCGAGGTCCATCATGTGTGATCCTACGGGAGTAGACCCAGAGCCAAAGCCGGCTGCGAGCAGGGGCACTGGAATGATTCCGGCAATGACGCAGGCGTCGTGAGCCTCATTGATGCTCTGGGTGTCATCAGACTGTTGGGCGGGGTCACCACCATAGGGACCCTCGTCCGAGATTGGGATGACAATCTTGGTCGCGTTAGGGTTCCAGTGGTGGTCCAATTGAGTAGGTGGATTGCCGGGTACGTTGCCACCGGCGTCTCGCCATGACAGGCAGGCCCAAGTGGAGCCGGGGCCCCAAAATTCACTGTAGTATCCGCCATCCTGGGGCAAGTTGACTGCGCCGTTGTTGTAAACAACCTCAGTGAGCTCTCTGATACCACCTGACTCATCACCGGGGGACAGGCCTAGAGGAGTTCCTCTTGGGCCTTGACTGCCCGACCCACCGGTCTGGTATGCAGCGGCGCAATTGCCGCTGGTAGCCGCACTCGGCCAGTTGCCGCTGAGGGCATACAGGGTCTCGTAGACCGTCATGTTGGCTCGCAAGAGCATCGGCTTTAGTCCCTCGAAGTAACCACCGCTGGCGAAGTAGCCGCCATAGAAAACCACACACATGTCGGCCCACTCGGTGTTCATCGAGCCAGAGGTGTCTATCGGAGCAACCATCTCGACTTTGCCCCCGCGGGTATCATCCCATACAATCTGAACGAAGTCATCGGCATCGACAGCGACATCGGGATGCCCCTTGTGGCCGATGATTGGAGTGAGCAAGGTCTCGCCCACGGCGACTACAGCCTCACGGGACTGCAGGTCGGGTTCAATCATAGAGTAGTAAATCTGAGGTTGTTGGTAGAACTTGTCAAGCGGCTCAAACGAGTCCTCCCAGACGATGTGGGCATTGTTTTCAGAATCGGTGTCTATAGCTGGCCAGTCGCGGTTCTGTGTGTGAACCGAGACTTCGAAGTCGTCGATGAGCGAAATCACGNTGTCGATAGCCGAGTCGCCACTCTGATCATCCTGAGATGGATCAAGCATGGTGTAGAGGATAGTCCACTGAGCAGCTTTATCGGTCCAAGTGATATGCACATTGTCATTACTGTCAACGCTAATGTCGGGGTGCCAAGCCCGATGTGCACCGGGGTTAGAGATCTGGGTCTCGAAAATTAGTACATCACCTCTGGGATTGTGCATCTGGTACCACAAGTGCTGGGTGTTGCGGCTCCAGACGAAGTGCACGTTGCCCATCGAGTCGGCATCGGTAGCCACCATCTTATCGTTAGCTGCGCCCCCGTTGACAATCTGAATCGCGTCAGTCAAGACCACTTCGCTAGCCTCAGCCTGCGGGAATTCGATTACCGCGAAAGTGCTCATCATCATCAGAAGAACCATTGTTACGCTGTTTCTCATTTTTGCAGTTTCCATTTCCAAACCTCCAGCATAGCTGTGTATCGTCCTAGTTTGTCTTCCAGCGATACTTAACCTCGACCCTTTGCCGTCACCTGCGCGCGAGAGGGTGCACGAGTGAGAGAGGAGTTTTAGGCCCATTCTGAGGGATCGAAGTCGCGACCAAAGCCACCAGTCTCATCGGTGTCTATCTCACTCACCTCTGAATGCACTTCAGGTTGGCTGCCCCTGCTCTGGGCCTTCTTAGCGATCCAGTCATCAACCGGCCCGGGCTTGCCCACGCCGGGCCCGTATGCGAACTTAATCTTGTGAATCAGAGCGAGTTTGGTGAGCCAAAGATGGCGCATCGTGTGCATGAACTCGTTCTGTGTCAGACCATCGAACCAAATCGGACGAGAGAGATTGAACGCCTGCAGCGGGCCGGGCACACCATGCTTCTTCTTACCAACGTGAAGCACCCAGTCGAGATCTGCCTGAGTGAGATGTATCCTAGTGTCGTGGAGCCACTTCTCCCAATCCCCGTTCTCATTCTCGGAGTGTTCCGTCATTTCACTCTGCTGACCGTCATCGACCCTAGTGACTGAATATATCAGAACCAGATTGCGGTTCTTTGGAATGACGACGTTGAACACGTGACCCTGCTTCGTTGGAGGGTACCGGACATGCAAGTGGAGCATGGCCTGCTGGTCGACTACGTCTCGGGCTTCGAGGCGCTCGCTCTGCAGCCACTTGCGCACCCTGTCGCCGGCCTCGTGGGAGTTCATGAGGGGATTGGGGTGCCCGTCCTATTTGAGAACGCCGAGTCGGGGAACCAGTTGCTCCACAAGTTCCTCCAAACGACCGCCAGTTGCTGAGGAAGCCAGTCTCCTTCTTCTTCGGGCGTCGCCGAAATCAGTCAACATATCATAGCCCCAGAGGAAAACTAGGTTCGACATATGGATGATAGGGAGAGATACTGCAAGATAGACCGGGAGCAGGGCGGTAGCACCGCAGAGAGAGTAGAGTAATGCGAGGGAGATTAATGGCCAGAAGAAAAGAGGAGAGAAGATTGCTGCGATCATATGGTGTGTAGTCCTAGCGTCGATTCCTTCGTCCGTGTGGTCACCCGCGTACCACCCAACGAGCGCCTGCAGACCGGTCGTCGGGATGGTGATAGGGGCGGAGAGAAGCATGGCCAGAACCCCCAGTGCCCCGCTGATTAGTCTGGATTCACTCTTGATTCGTCCTCTCACATCTAGCGTACGGGCGTCTAGGCCTACCGAGTGCAGTATATCTGCGGCCTCCATGGCGTCCTCGACAAGAGAACTGGTGTTCTCAATAAGAATGAGCTGTTCTCTGATATCACGGGCTGCTAGTACCTCCTGCTTCAGCGAGCTGAGAGGGGAAGTGGATGAATTCGCTCTCAGGTGGCCCAGTAGATGCCATGCCCTGTATGTCTCCCAATCTGGAGCATTTGGGGTGATATGGGTCAGGCTTTCATACAATTCGTCGCGGAGGGGGATAACTTGTTCTGCGGGTGGTTCAATCCATTCCCCTCCAGCGAGATTTGTGTGATGTTGGGGGTCATCGAGCAGTGGTATGGTGATTGGTTCACCAAACTCTACGAAGACGTCGGTGCGGAACCAGTAGTGGCATCTGAAATGCAGACCTACAGGCTGAATCACAGGCTGAGGCAACCCTCTCTCATGCGCAATGCTGGAAGCATTGAGGGTGAATCGGAGGGCGCCGGTCCTGAGAGCATGCATCTTGGTGTCCTGATGGGACTTGCCCTCGGGCATCACAATCGCCGCGTGACCTGAGGCGATGCAGTTGGCCATGGTCAGCATACTCCTCTTGTTAATCCTCTTCGCAAACTCAGGATTACTAACTCCTCTCTCCAGTTCTGCTCTCCTGATCACTGGCTGCGAGCCGATTCGGCGTGTGATCCAGCCTATCACAGGCATGGTCATGATGTCGTGCCTACCGATGGCGATGATACGCCTGTCCTGTGATTTCATGATTGCCAGCGGGTCAATGAGGCCATTGAGGTGCGTAGAAGCATACACTGAGCCACCCTCCACCTCGGATGGGCTGTCCATCTCCGAGTGCCTGATGATGTAGGACCAGGCTATGTCAACGGCCCGCCGGATGACCTCCCAAAAAGGTCGATTTCCAGGATGCTTGCCGCTGTGATCCCAGGGCAGACTTTCGAGTTTCCTGACATTAATCCTAGTAGCGCTGCTCGACAACCCCGGGAGCTCGTCGGGCGCATTCTCGGAATTAGCCATGGCATACCCACAGGGCTGGTGGTTGAGAACGCACCGGGTCATTTCAGATGGTTGCGGATGCGCTCGGCAAGTATTGCGCCCTCACCGGGATCGAGTTGTGTGGTGGCGAATGGCCAGGTCAGGCCGCTGCCGTCATCGTGTTTGGGGATGATATGGAAGTGAACGTGGAAGACTGATTGGAATGCGGCCTCGCCATTGTTCTGCAGGACGTTGAAATCACTGGCCCCTGAGGCTGCAAGGACAGCCCTAGATATTCTTGGAAGAACTCTTCCGACTGCAGCAGATGCCTCTTCCGATAGTCCGTCCAGTGTGGCGCTCTGCTCCTTGGGGACAACTAAGGTGTGCCCGATGCTGCATGGATTAATGTCAAGAAAGGAAAATACGTGTTCGTCCTCGTACACCTTATGGCAGGGAATGTTTCCTTGAATGATGAGTGTGAAAATGCTCGGATCGGATTCGTCCATGCTATCCCTCTGGGACGATTATCGCCTCAGCCAGAGCAATCATGCCCTGGAGATGAATCGCAGTGACCAATTCGGTGTTCATCACTATGGAAGAATCTGTGACCCCGATTCCCATCTCTCGCAACCCAGCGAGGCCGGTTGCGGCTGCTTCGAGGACTTTCTCATCGCGACTGCCGTTGAGATTGCCCATGATTGACGACATGGTGGTTGAGAATCGTCCTACTGACTCGCCAGTGGTTCTCATCAGGGACGTCACTCTGGCTCGTTCGATCTGAATCGCTTCCTCCACCTGAGAGGAAGAGCCGAACGATGTGTCCGAAGCCCAGACTCCAGCGTGCTCTCCGGCACTATTTCCACTCACTAGGTCCTCAAGCAACTGGTTCCCGGGCAGCATACCCGCTCCGTGCATTCCAGTGTTGGCTGAGCGCCCAGCCGCATAAAGACCTGTGAACCACATATTACCATCCTCGAAGGTTACTCTGCCACTTTCATCCACAGGAGCGCCTCCAGTAGTTGCGGCGACGCTTGGCATCAGGGGAATGACTTCGGTGGTTATATCCAAGCCTGCCCTCTCCCTCACCCTTCTAGTGGTCTGAGCGAACCACGGAGATGCTGCTGCATCGAGTGATCGTAGGTCGAGGACGCATCCTTCACCGTTGAGGATTGTCTCGGGCTCGACGTCCTCTCCGCTCTCCTTGCGCAGTCTACCTCCAGCACCCAGCAGATCGATGGGGAGGTGCATGTCCGTGCCACGGATTGTGAGTGGGTGCCGAGGAGAATTTGCCATGCCGGACAGACCTACGCCTGCAGAGACAGCGAGGGCGGCCCCGATACCCGCTCCATTCGAAGGAGAGGACCATATTCCCTGGTGGCCTTCTGTGGCCAGAATGATTGCTTTTGATTGAATCGCGGATATCCCTCCAGTCAATAGATCCAGCACCACAACACCACGAACCTGCTGATTGTCCATCACCAGAGAAAGGGGAACTAGGTCCGAGCGGCGAGGGATGCCTCTCTTGATGGCCTGCTCTTCGAGAATACGAGTCACCTCTCTGGCTGTGCTGTCTCCGCAACCTGTCAGACGAGCCCTGCTGTGGCCCGGTGCCTCTGAGGTGTGAGGGAGCCCTCCCTCTCTGCGACGCAGAACCAATCCCCATCTCTCAAGTTCAGCAATGACTGAGACTGCCTCACCACAGAATCGGGCTGCTGCAACCTTGTTAGTTGACTCGCCGCCAGCTGTAACCGTATCGTTACGATGTGCGGTGGAGTCAAGTTCGTCTATCGAGGCAGCCAAGCCTGACAGAGGGGCTGCACCGGATGCTGAACCGACACCTGAGGAGTCAATCACCAGAGGGATTGTGCCAGCGTCGGCAGAAGCGATGGCTGCTCGCAGGGCCGCGGGGCCGCTGCCGATGACGACGATGTCCCACGACTCCATGTTCACTCCGTTGGTCGCAATCACAATAGTGCCATGAACGTGACGCTCGGGACTCCGTCCCGCAAAGACCTCAATCGGCTATGGAGAGAGCCAGTCTNCGAACAGCCGAGGCTGCGTCNGACATTCGCTGGCCTGCGCTCTCCTGCTGCGCCTTTGACGACAGCGTGGTCTGCACCACAACTGAGGAGAGTGTTTTCCCGTGCTCTCCCCTCAAGGTGACCTGTACTGGATGCGATCCTAGTTTGGAGTCCGGCCACGCAAGACCAATCCAGAGTACGGTGGCGTCATCCAGCAGACGCCCCANTGAATCGACCTGATCCATGGCTCTTGCCTTGTCAATACGACGGGAGGCTCTGGCCTCGACTCTAATTGTCTGCAGAGCCGGTTCCCCTTCAGCCACCACAATATCGACCTTGACATTGGTAGTAGCTCCGGTGTTGTTGTGCAGCATGACGAACAGGTCGGCCTGACCCTGAGAGCAGCGGGGGGGCAGGTCGAGATCCAGTCTCCAAGGCATCTCATTCATCGAGTGGTCACCTCTGATGGCCGAATCCTGCAGCCTGTCAATCAANCTGAACAGCCCCGGTTCCCAAGCCTTGGTGTGCGCCAACAGGGTCCGTAGTGATTTCAGGTCAAACTTGTTCGATTTGTCAATCAAACTGTCAATTGCTGACACCTTGAAAACACGCTTCGCCTCGGTCATCAATCTAGCATCGTCGAGCAGTCCCTGCTCATTGAGATACACTGCACGCAGAAGGTGTTCTACGGCCGAATCGGGGGTCTGATTGCCCCTCACACTATCCATTATGGAGATTTTCCAATCATCCCACGCTGCCGCGGTCTCTGGATCGAGATGTGCGACCATAAGGTCGGACAACGGCCTGTTCAAAGTGCTGTCATGCAGAGTCGGGGCATGCAGGGAGAGCAAGGGAAATGAATTGGAGCGCATGGGAATCGAGTCGTCCAACATTAATGAGTTGAGGAAGCACAGTGCCCCCAGAGCCATCGAAGCGCCCAGGAGCAACGTCCCGAGAGTATTGCCCGTCTCGAGGTNCCTCACTGCAATCAGCGCCACCGCACCGAGTGCTGCTGAGAGGAGGCGTATTCTCTCCCTCAAGGATCTCTCACCCAAGGTGTTGAGAATTCGCTCCACACCTGGATAGGCATCCATCGATCTCTGGCCTCCATCTCGCAACTTGAGTCGGTCGCGCGCGGACATCCCNGCGAAGGTTGCCGCGAGATTGGTGGGGATTAACAGCACAGCAAGGAGAATATATGCTNCGATGGCCGCATCGTAGGAGGCGAAATCCCACTTCACCAACAGCAGGCCGGCGCAGATAGGGGCTACCAAAGAGAGGGTTTGGCGAATCAAAGGGGTCTGGGCGGACCCAGAGACGCGAGTCCAGAAGCGCCTCCCGGTATCTCTGGCTGACACGCTGCGAGAGAGTGCTCGCTGGTTCGAGGCGCCGAACTTGCTCGAATCCGAATACGGTGTCGGCAGCTTCGGGATAGGGGCCTCCATGGAACTTCGGAGGACGCAGGATGCTTGATGGCATCGGCGCTATTGCTATCGAAGGAGGGTGATTCTGCGAACGTTACCTTTCTTGGGGAGAGTGCTGTCGCAGAGCCGGGCGATTAGTGTAGTCTGGATATCACCTTGGCCTCCTAAGCCGAGAACACGGGTTCAAATCCTGTATCGCCCGCCATTCC
>JGI26063J44948_1000317_pt1 | contig 12648 bp, 13 predicted proteins | sample MarorgKNORR_S2LV_4_FD_44948 | JGI IMG/M metagenome (IMG submission 44948) | reverse complement strand
GGAGTTGATATTTTAAATGAGTGAGTATTTTAGCAATATTATATATGGAGTAAAATCATTTCTCACCGGAATGAAACTTACCCTGGATCATTTTAATAATAAGAAGGAACGGGTTGCCACTCTGCAGTATCCCCATGAAAAGTGGCCCATTCCGGAACGTAATATCCGCTCCCGGCTGCACGTTGATATTGATGATTGTATCTCTTGTATGCAATGTGAAAAGTTCTGCCCTGTTGATTGCATCAAAATTGATTTCATAAAGCCACCCAAGGATAGTGATGTAGATTGCGGTATCACCTCAAATGATACTCAGAAAAAAATGATTGTGAGCCGTTTTACCATTGACATGTCGGAGTGCATGTACTGCAATCTCTGTGTTTTCCCTTGCCCTGAAGAATGTATTTATATGGTGGGCGGCCCTAATGCAGAAAAACATGAAATTGATTACGAATTCAGTCAGTATAAACGGGACGGGATGATATTTGAGTTTGCCGATGCCACTGATGATATGATCCGTGATGCCGGCGGTGAAAAATGGCTGGAACAGCGGGATGCAAAATTAAAAAAGAATTCTGAAGGTGTAGAATTAATGGGCATTGTGCCCGAAGCAACTCCAGTGCAAGTTGCCGCGCCTGTGCTAGAAACAGGTACTGCAGCTGCCAAACCAGCTACTGCTGTAAAACCCCTCGGTGGTGAGTTTGATATCAAGTCCTTAAATGGCATTGCTGATAAAATGTGCCGGGGTATCGCCAAAAAAGCCTTTATGGCTGCCAAGCGTGCCGGTAAAGATACAACCGCTATTTTGGCTGATGTGGCTCAGGCTCTCAGTGATGCCGGAAAAATGACTGAAGATATCCAGTCTATTTTAGATGGATTATCAGCGCCATCACCAGAAGCAGTTACNCCAGTAGTGGAAACAGAGGGAGCTACTAAAGCGGAAAGTGTTGCTGAAGTTCCACCAACTACAGAAGTAAAAGAATTCGATATAAAAGACCTTAATGTTATTGAAGATAAAATGGCNAGAGGGACTGCTAAAAAAGCATTCCTTGCTGCTAAACGATCTGGTGAAGATAAAGTTGAGGCTGTCCGTAAAGCGCTTGGCGATGCTGGAAAATTAGATGTAGCTGCTGAAAAATTGCTAAATTCATTTACCAGTGCTGCCCCAGAACCTTCCCAGCCTACTGCTGTGGAAAAAACAGCCGAACCCACTGAAGAAGCTGCAGCAGAATCGCTAGCCGCATCAGAGCCTGCAGAAGATTTGCCACTGTTTGAGATTGCTGAACTGAATGGTATTGATGATAAGATGACTCGCGGCATGGCCAAGAAAATCTATATGGCAGGGAAGAGGGCTGACAAATCAAGAACAGAAGTCATTGCTGATCTCCGTGCTGGTTTAACAGAGGCTGGCAAGTTGGATGATGCCACAGCTGCAATTCTCAATAATCTGGAGAGTGGAAATTAATGGCTGAGAACCTCTTTTTAATCATCGCTGCTTTGGTTATTGCATCTGCTTTCTGGGTAGTATTCTCGCCAAATTTAATTCATTCTGCTGTATCATTATTATTCACCCTCTTTAGTACCGCCGGATTATATATTTTTCTCTATGCAGATTTTATCGCTGCTACCCAGGTTGTGATTTATGTTGGAGGCATTCTGGTCTTGATAATTTTTGGTGTAATGCTCACCAACCGCATTGATACCCCCAGCATAGCTGCCAGCAGCAAGAACCAGTTTATTGGCGGCATGGGGGCATTTTCAATTTTTGTCATACAGGTATCCGTTATTTTTAATACCCCTTGGCATATTGGTACTGAGCAAAGTCGGGATTCCACTGTAGCCAGTATTGGCTATCTATTATTAAACGAATACCTGCTGCCCTTTGAAATTATTTCAATTTTACTGTTGGCAGCCCTCATGGGCGCAGCCTTATTATCGAGGCGCACCTAATGGATTCCTTACAATCCTATCTCATTATTGCAGCAATATTATTTTCCATGGGAATATACGGTGTCATCACCCGGAAAAATGCAGTGGCTATCCTCATGGGGATTGAACTGATTCTCAATTCCGCCAATATCAATTTTATCGCATTTAACCGTTTTGGCGGAATGGCCAATTTAGACGGTCATGTATTCAGTATATTTGTTATTGTTTTGGCTGCTGCCGAAGCGGCAGTTGCGCTGGCAATTGTCATAAATTTATTTAAAAATGTTGGCAGCGTTGATGTAGATGATGCTGATCTTCTAAAGGGTTAATTATGGATAATTATTCTACAACTCTGGCTTTACTTAATTTGTTTTTACCGCTCTTATCCTTTGTGATTCTCATATTTTTTGGCAAGAAAATTGGCAATTCTGCCCATTGGGTAGCCTTAGCCCTGATTGGCGGTTCGCTGGGTATCGCCGTGAGTTTTTTCGCCAATGTATTCGTAGATACAGGCCAACCAATTTTAGAAACATCCGTCCGCTGGTTTAGTACCGGAAGTTTCAGCGTAAACCTGGGTTTTCTTATCAATAATGAAGCAGCAATTATGCTTTTGGTAGTGGCTCTTATATCCTTTCTGGTGCATTTTTATTCGGTGGGCTACATGAAAGGCGATCCTCGGTATTCACGTTATTTTGCATATTTGGGAATATTTACCTTTTCTATGAACGGCATTGTACTGGCTGATAATCTCATAATGATGTACATATTTTGGGAATTGGTTGGCTTAAGCTCTTATCTTTTAATTGGTTTCTGGTTTGAAAAAAACAGCGCCGCTGATGCCTGCAAAAAAGCCTTCCTCACCAACAGGGTAGGGGATATCGGCATGTTCATCGGCATTATGATTCTTTTCTTCAGCATCGGTACTTTCCAGATTGATGGATTAATTGATGGTGTTCGCAATGGCGCTTTTGCCGGGAATATGGGTCTCTTGACCATTGCAGGGATTTTGGTATTTATGGGCGCAGTAGGTAAATCTGCCCAGTTTCCCCTGCATATTTGGCTGCCGGATGCCATGGAAGGCCCTACGCCAGTCAGCGCCCTAATCCATGCGGCAACTATGGTGGCAGCCGGGGTGTATATGGTGGTGCGGATTTTCCCAATACTGACACCAGGGGCATTAGAATTTATTGCAGTGATAGGGGGAATTACCGCAATCATGGCGGCTATCATCGCTATCACTCAAAATGACATCAAGCGCGTATTGGCATACTCTACGGTGAGCCAGTTGGGATATATGATTATGGCGCTTGGGGTTGGCGCATATCAAGCCGGATTCTTCCATTTAACCACTCATGCCATGTTTAAAGCCTGCCTCTTTTTATGCAGTGGCTCTGTAATCCATGCCATGCACCATGCTCTCCATGAACTTAATGACCATGAAACTGATCCTCAGGATATGANCAATATGGGTGGATTGCGTGATAAAATGCCCATAACCTTCTGGACAATGCTCATTGCTACTCTGGCTATTTCGGGTGTACCCTTCTTCTCCGGCTTTTTATCTAAGGATGCAATCTTGGCCGGTACTTTATCTTATTACCATTTACACCATGGTTGGACGCTCTTTCTGCCCATTGCCGGATTTGGCGCCGCAGTCATTACGGCTTTTTATATGTTCCGCTTAATCTTCCTCACCTTTTTTGGNAAGCCTGCCAATGATAAAGTTTATGCCCATATCCATGAATCACCTTTCCAGATGACCTTTCCCCTCATNCTGCTGGCAGGATTGAGTTTNGCTATATTCTTTACGGTGCCGTTTTCCGTTAATCCTCTGGATAACCACGGCTGGTTTACTGAGGCAGTCCCCATGATAGAAAATGTGGCTGGATTGGATATGCATGCGGTTGAGGAGGGAATTCATCATGCCCATTATACAGCCATGGGAATTTCCTTGACCGTAGCAACTATTGGTATTCTGCTGGCTATTCTCTTTTATCTCTTAAGAAANGTGGATGCGGCTAAAATAGCGGGCATGGCAAATAAATTAAAGCTCTACAATCTTTCTTTTAACAAATTCTATATTGATGAAATTTACAATATCATTATTTACAAACCCTTTTTGGCACTATCCTGGTTATGCTCAAAACTTGATTGGGATGTTTATGATCAGAAATTTATAGATGGCTGGGGCTGGCTCACTATCAAACTTTCGGATAAATCCGCCGAGGTAGATTATAACTGGCTGGATCAAAAAGTGGTGGACGGACTTGGGAAAATTACTCAATATTTTGGTAAGACTTTGAAATCAACTCAAAATGGTGTGGTGCAGAACTACCTCCTTGGCGGAATGTTGGGAGCTTTGCTGCTCATTATTTTAATTCAACAATTTTAATTAGAGGATAATATGGAATCGTCAATACTCACCTTGTTGATATTTGTACCCGTAGCCGGAGCAGTTTTAATGCTGCCTTTTGCTATGCTGTACGGAAAAGAAAATGCCCATTATTATAAATGGATTGCTGCAATTACAACCGGTATTCAGCTGGTCCTGGCTGGTATATTATATCTTAATTTTGATCCCGCCCTAAGCGTCACTGAATCACCATTTACCGTCCAATTAGAATGGATAAAGCATTTTAACATCCAGTACTTTTTAGGCGTAGATGGTTTAAGTATACCCATGGTTTTATTAACAGCTCTCTTGTCTTTTATCTGCATCATTTCCAGCTGGAAAATTGATAAACAGCCATTAGGTTACTTTTCTCTTTTTCTCCTATTGGATGCCGGAATGATGGGTGTGTTTTTATCTCTGGATTTCTTCCTCTTTTACATATTCTGGGAAGTCATGCTGCTGCCCATGTATTTTCTCATCGGTATCTGGGGCGGACCACAGCGAATGTATGCTGCCATTAAGTTCTTCCTCTATACCTTATTTGGATCCGTATTTATGCTCTTAGCATTGCTGGCATTGTATTATTACTCCGATCCGCATACATTCAGCCTTATCACACTCATTCATACGGTGGGCAGTATTGATGCCACTATCTGGGGTTTAAGCGTTAAATATCTCATTTGGATGTCCCTGTTTATTGGGTTTGCCATAAAAGTTCCCATTGTTCCCTTTCATACCTGGTTGCCCCTTGCGCATGTGGAGGCGCCCACAGCCATTTCAGTCATCCTTGCGGGTGTATTGTTGAAAATGGGTACCTATGGACTCCTGCGAATCAGTTACCCCTTGCTGCCGGGTGAGGTGGTAAACTTTGCCTATATTCTGGCAGTGCTGGGAGTAATTAACATAATCTGGGGCGCTACCAATGCCATTGCCCAAATTGACATGAAGAAGATGGTTGCCTATTCCTCTGTGAGTCATATGGGCTACGTGCTATTGGGAATGGCTGCTGCCATCAGTGATAGCCCTGCCGGTGCTCAAGCTGGAATGAATGGCGCTCTCATGCAGATGTTTAACCATGGAACCATTACGGCAATGTTGTTTTTGCTGGTTGGCATGTTATATGATAGAGCTCATCATCGTTGGATAGTATTCCCCAATGATTATGAAAAGCCGGAATTAGCCGGTCAGCAGGGATTTGGCGGATTAGGTGCTAAGGTTCCGGTTTATACAGCTTTTGTGGCCTTTGCATTTTTTGCCGGACTTGGGCTGCCAGCCCTTTCAGGCTTTATCAGTGAAGCCATGTGTTTTATCGGCGGTTTCAGTGTTTTCCGCACCTTAACCATTATTGGTACTTTAGGGATTCTGCTGAATGCCATTTACTTTTTACGAGCCTATCAGAGAATCTTCCTGGGACCACTTAATGAAACCTATAAAGATTTAACGGATATCAGCCACCGGGAGCTGTTTACCTTAATTCCATTGGCAGTGCTCATTTTATTCTTAGGGGTCTATCCAGCGCCATTATTGGATATGATCAGCCCGGCAATGGATGGAATCATTAAAATCGTACAATCCGTAATTTAACGGAGACGGAAATGTCGAACCTCAGCAGTCTATCATATTATATTCCCGAACTGATTATTATTTCAGCTATTTTGCTGGTGATCGTATTGGATGTAATTCCTGCTTGTAAGAAATATACCTTCTCTCTATCCCTTGGCGCTATACTATTGGCAAGTGTTTTCCTCTGGCAGAGTTATGGTGAATCTCATGGTTTGTTTATGGGGATGATCAGTATTGACCCTTTTTCTCATTTTTTTAAAATGATATTTTTGCTTAGTACTTTTTCCATTATCCTCATATCCCGTTATGAAAAACAGTTAGACAAAAATTATTCAGCTGAATATAATGCCCTGCTGTTAATCGTTCTGCTGGGCATGTTTCTCATGTCATCCTCAATCAATCTCATCATGATTTATCTCTCCATTGAATTGGTGAGTATTCCATCGTATATATTGGCAGGAATGCTGAAGAATGATAAAGAATCCAATGAAGCATCGCTGAAATATGTAATTTTCGGCTCCTTTGCTTCCGGCTTAATGTTGTTTGGACTGAGCATCCTTTACGGTATCACCGGGTCAACTGATATTGGGGTAATTACCGCCGCACTGCAAGCCATTGAATACCCTTTAAGCATTTACTTCCCACTTATATTATTACTGGTGGGATTTGGGTATAAAATCTCCATGGTGCCCTTCCATTTCTGGACGCCGGATGTGTATGAAGGCGCACCCACGCCCATTACCGCCTTTTTATCTGTAGCGCCAAAGGCTGCGGGGTTTGCTATTTTGATAAGGGTATTCTATACNATGTTCACCATTGATGGCAGCGTAACCGCCACATTGCCCTTGACCAATATAAATTGGCCGGCACTCATTGCAGTTGNCTCAGCCATTACCATGACCCTGGGCAATCTTCTGGCAGTACAGCAGGATGATGTAAAGCGATTGCTGGCTTACTCCACTATTTCACATGTGGGCTTTATATTGATGGCATTTGCCATTATTAGCCCTGAAGCTGTACGTGCCATCATGCTGTACCTTTTTATTTATCTTTTTATGAATCTCGCTGCTTTTTATATGGCTATCTTTGCGTCCAATAAATTGAATGCCCATCATATTGAAGACTGGGATGGGTTAAGCAGGAAAAATCCGGTTTTATGTGCCTTTATGGCGCTCACACTCATTTCCCTCACCGGTCTGCCGCCAACTGCCGGGTTTGTAGGAAAATTTTACATATTTGCTGAGTTATTTAAACACCAGCAGTTTTACTGGCTGGCTGTGGTTGCCATATTGAATTCAGTGGTTTCACTATTCTATTATTTTAAAATAGTAAAAAGTATGTACCTGGCCGACCCGGATGCTGNCGATAATAAAATAGATGCCCATCCCGTTGTAAATTGGTCTATTATTTTATTTTCTTCCCAAAACCTCCTATTTTTTCTTTATTGGGAACCCCTCATCGGTTTTATTGAAAAATCTATAAATCTCTGGAAAGGATAATCTCTGAATGGAAACAAAAGCTATCAAGGATACCCAGGTCATTATGCATGAGTTGGTTCTCCCTAATGATACTAATTTATTAGGTAATGTACTGGGTGGCAGGGTTATGCATCTTATGGATATGTGTGCCGCCATGTCTGCCTACAAACATGCCCGTACCGCAGTTGTCACCGCCAGTGTAGATCAATTGGATTTTCTGGCCCCGGTAAAAATGGGTGATATCATGATATTAAAATCCTCGGTGAATTATACTGGTAAATCTTCTATGGAAGTGGGGGTACGGATTGAATCTGAAAATCCCAAAACCGGTTCTATCTATCACACATCTTCTGCCTACCTAACCTTTGTTTCCTTAAATGACAATGGCAAACCCCAGGGAGTGCCAATGGTAACTCCGGAAACAGATGTGGAAAAACAGCGCTTTGAGGAAGGTAGGGCACGCCATGAAGAGCGTAAACGGAGATTGAGAAAAGATAATAAATGAGTTATAAGAGTAAAATTATAATATGATTGAAAATTATTTGCCTATACTAGTGGTGTTCATTCTAGCTTTTGGATTTGTGTTTATATCTCTGCTTGCCTCCCATTATTTTGGCCCCAGAGTGAAAAATATTGTCAAAGATATGCCCTATGAATCCGGTGTTGATTTAGTGGGAAAAACAAGAGTCCGCATATCCATTAAATATTTTCTTATTGCGCTGATATTTATAATCTTCGATATTGAGATAGTATTTCTTTTCCCCTGGGCGGTTGTTTACCGTGATTTCCTGCCATTTGGAAAATTTATTTTTATTGAAATGGTTGTATTTCTTGCTATCCTCACATTTGGCTACGTTTATGTCTGGAAAAAGGGAGCGCTTGATTGGGATTAACCTACCTAAATTTAAGCTTATGCTTATAAGGCAGATTAAGACATTTGAATAACATGTGTATGGACACACATTAAACTGTACAGACACAAATAACGGAAACAAGATATGCAGCCGGATGATATTAAATCAAACATTTTAACCACCACACTGGAAAGCGCTGTCAATTGGGGCAGAAAACATTCCCTTTGGCCTATGCCTTTTGGTACTGCCTGTTGTGGGATAGAATTTATGGCGGTATTAGCTGCTCGTACAGATATAGCCAGGTTTGGCGCCGAAGCCATACGTTTTTCACCGCGGCAGTCCGATTTACTGATTGTTGCTGGTAGAATTTCAATAAAAATGATGCCGGTCCTGATTCGAATTTATGAACAGATGCCCGAACCAAAATGGGTTATTGCTATGGGCGCTTGCGCATCAACCGGCGGTGTATTTGATACCTATAGTGTCATTCAGGGTGTAGACAAATTTATACCAGTCGATGTTTATGTCCCCGGTTGCCCTCCACGTCCCGAAGGAGTGGTGGAGAGTTTAATTAAACTGCAGAAATTAGTGGAAACAGAAAAATTTTCTGATTATTCGACTACTCGGGGGAAATAAATGCTCCTTCCAAAAATTATTACCAAGGTCCATGATAAGTTCCCGAGTGCCACCCTTGATACCACCCAGTTTGCAGGGGAAGATATCATTCATATTCAAGGGTCCTATAACTTAGATGTTCTAAAATTGTTCAGGGACAATGGATTTAACTTCCTGGCTGATATTACCGCTATAGATAATTTAACGCTGGGCGGTTTTGAGCGCTTTGCTGTGGTTTACCACCTGCTGTCACGAAACTGCAGAAAGGGTAACCATAAAAGCATACGTGCCTGAAGATCAACCCGAATTACCATCCGCAGAATCTCTATGGAAAACTGCCGATTGGCAGGAAAGAGAAATATATGACCTTTTTGGGATATCATTTAAAGGCCATCCCAATCTGATCCGCATCATGAACCCGGACGATTATCAAGGCCATCCATTACGAAAAGATTATCCACGTTTGGGAAGGAAAGAAAGAGATGATTTTCCGGTGGTTGAACGTGGAATAAATAAAGAGGCTGCACAATAATGGTGCAGGGACCAGATCAGCCAATGGATACCGAGCGGATGGTTCTCAACTTTGGCCCCCAGCATCCATCTACTCACGGTACTCTGCGTATTATTATGGAACTGGAGGGGGAAACTGTTATCAAGGGCACCCCCGAAATTGGTTATCTCCATTCCGGATTTGAAAAACTGGGCGAATACCTTGATTATAACCAATACATAACTATTACAGACCGCATGAATTATCTGTCCCCGCTCTGTAACAATGTAGCTTATGCTTTGACAGCAGAAAAACTCATGGGGCTTGAAGTTTCTAAACGTACGGAATATATTCGTGTACTAATGTGCGAACTGAGCAGAATTGCTGATCATATTTTGAATGTGGGAATGCTGGCAGTGGACTTGGGAGCCCTGACTGCTTTTCTGTACGGATTTCAGCTCAGGGAAGATATTTATGACCTGTTTGAGATAGCAACAGGTACGCGGCTTACAACCAGCTATACTTTGGTTGGAGGTTTAATGCGGGATATTCCGGACAAATTTGATGAAGCCGTTATCAAAGTTCTTGATAATGTGGATGTGGTTGCCCGGGATATTGAGACCCTTTTAAATAAAAATCGTATCTGGCAGAATCGGACCAAGGATATCGGAATAATATCAAAAGAAGATGCCATATCTTACGGACTCTCGGGACCCATGGCACGGGCATCGGGTATTGATTGGGATATTCGNGTNCAAGAGCCATATTCCAGNTATGAGGAATTCGATTTTGATGTNGCCATTGCATTAAATGGAGATGTATTTGACAGGTATTTGGTTAGAATGGAGGAAATGCGTCAATCTGTGAAAATCTGCCGCCAAGCTTTGGATAAAATGCCTGCAGGCGATGTTATGGTTGATCCAGATTTAGGTTTTAGTCTTCCCCCAAAAGATGAGGTTTATAATTCAATAGAAGGATTGATATATCATTTTGAGATTACTATGCGTAATAGAGGAATGACACCACCCATTGGAGAGGCCTATGTAGCTACGGAATCTCCCAATGGAGAGCTTGGTTTTTACATTGTTTCCGATGGAGGCAGGGTGCCCTACAGGGTCCGCACACGTCCGCCGTCACTGATGAATTATTCAATTTTTCCCAAACTGATTGAGGGACATATGCTGTCCGATGCACCGGCAATTATAGGGAGCACGAACGTTATCGCAGGAGAATTGGATCGTTGAACACCATGGCCACTCCCCAAGAAAAGTTTATTTTTGCCAATCCGGATAAAGTGGATAGAATATTTTCCCAATATCCGGATAAGAAATCAGCCACATTATCTCTACTGCATTTAGCGCAGGCGCAGGAAGGATATATTTCTGGGAGCGTCATTGATACCATTGCTGACTTGGTAGAATGTCACCCTGCAATTGTCATGGATTGTGTTTCCTTTTATAGTATGTTCTTTACTAAACCTCAAGGCCGCCATAAAATTCAAGTTTGCCAAACACTTTCCTGCAGCGTTAATGGAGCTGATGCGTTAGTTGATCATGTTACCAATAAATTTAGTATCAAACCCGGTGAAACGACCGATGATAGACGGTTTACACTCATGAAAGTAGAATGTCTTGGCTCCTGCGGCACAGCGCCGGTAGTACAGATCAATAACGATTATCATGAGGGGTTAACCAATGAAAGATTTAATGAATTGCTGGAGTCTCTGCCATGAACGCTTTTAAACCTGTCCTGACGGAACATATTCATCAGAAAGACTGTCATACACTCCCCTTTTACAAAAGTGTCGGTGGATATAAGGCTTTAGAAAAAGTGCTTGCTATGCAACCTGACGCTGTTATTCAGGAAGTGAAAGAGTCCAACCTGCGCGGCAGGGGTGGCGCTGGATTTTCCACCGGGGTGAAATGGGGCTTTATTCCCAAAGATAGTGATCAACCAAAATACCTGATTAACAATGCCGATGAAAGTGAACCGGGTACTTTTAAGGATAGACTATTGATGAATAAAACTCCTCATCAGATGTTGGAAGGGATGATTATTGCATCCTATGCTATTAACTGCAATACAGCCTTCATTTACATACGGGGAGAATTCTATAAAGAATATCAGTTGTTGAAGGAAACATTAGCTGAAGCATATCAAGCTAACCTATTAGGCCAGGGGATTCTTGGCTCAGATTACAATCTGGAGGTTGTTATTCATCGCGGCGCTGGAGCTTATATTTGCGGTGAAGAGACGGGATTGATTGAATCCCTGGAAGGTAAACGGGGCTGGCCAAGAATAAAACCACCCTTTCCTGCCATCGAAGGTTATTTGCGTTGTCCAACGGTGGTAAATAATGTTGAAACCCTTGCCTGTCTTCCCCATATCATTAATCACGGAGCTGACTGGTTTAAATCTATCGGATCCGAAAAAGGTCCCGGACCGAGACTTTTTTGCGTATCAGGCACGGTAAATAATCCCGGAGTTTTTGAAGAACCTATGGGCATCTCCCTTAAAGAATTGATTTTTGACAGAGCTGGTGGTATTCCAGAGAATAAGCAATTAAAAGCTGTTTTTCCCGGTGGATCATCATCGGCAATTCTCACTGCGGAGGAAGCATTGGACGTAAAAATGGATTTTGAGGACCTGGTAGAAAAAAAGAGCATGCTGGGTTCCGCAGGAGTCATTGTTATGGATGAAACCGTGGATATGGTGCAGGCATGCCTCAATATCGCCCGATTCTACGCCCATGAATCTTGTGGACAATGTACCCCCTGCCGGGAAGGAACTGCCTGGCTTGTAAAAATGCTTACTCGTATAGTCAATGGGCAGGGTAAGCCGGATGATATTGATATGCTGTATGAGATCACGGATAACATAGGCGGTCGCATTGATTTTTCAAAAGGCAGTTTTGGAAAGACGATTTGCCCCTTTGGAGAAGCAGTAGCCTGGCCCGTTCGCAGTTTTGTAGAAAAATTTGAAAATGAATTCCGTAGCTATATACAGCAGGTGGAGGCAGTCGCATAATGCCACTTTTGAAAATTGATGATTTAGAGATAGAGGTAAAAAATGGTACGACTGTTTTGGAGGCTGCGTTAGAGAATGGGATTGATATTCCCTATTATTGCTACCATCCAGCCCTGGAAATCGTAGGAAGCTGCCGGATGTGTCTGGTACAGGTAGAAGGGATGCCTAAACTGCAGGTATCATGCAACACGTTTGTTGGAGAAGTGCCCCCGGAGCGGAAAGTTGACGGCAATTTTGATATGGTAGTGCAGACACAGAACGACCTTGTTATACAGGAAAGAAAAAACATACTTGAATTTCTTC
>JGI26063J44948_1000316_pt1 | contig 12668 bp, 7 predicted proteins | sample MarorgKNORR_S2LV_4_FD_44948 | JGI IMG/M metagenome (IMG submission 44948) | reverse complement strand
ATGGGTCCATTTCACAAGTTATTTTTAATCATTTTGTTGAGAATAAAAGCGGATTTTTTGATTAAAATATAAATATAAATTATTCTTTATTATTTATATACATTAAGATGGTTGTGTAAAAATAATTTTATCAAATATTTAATTGTTTGTTATAATGATATAATTCAGGTTTGATTAAACTCTTTCTTTATGTGTATAAACTATGCTTTATTGTTAATAATTTGCATAGGGTCTGTAAAAAAAAGTTATAATCGAAACAAAAAATCTTATTGGATAAATTGTTGAAAATTCGGTGAATTTCCTTTTTTACTGAAATTTATTTTTTTATATCTATAAAAATATTGGTGCGTGCATCCACAACCCATTCCTGGAAATATTCCATTCTTTTATGATTAAGAGCTATTTCTTCTATTTCTACCCAATGTGTTTCAAGCGAAGGATGTCCCCCGGGTTTTACCGCCTCAACCCATAACAAATGATATCCGTGATCTGATTTAACAGGTCGACTACACTCATCTTTTTCTAGTAAACCTAAAACTTCTGCAATTTCCGGAATTGGTGAATTAGTAGGAGTTATCCACCCTAAATCACCACCTATAGTTTTTGTTGGCTCATCATCAGAATATTTTGTCACTAATTTTTTAAAAGAAGATAAGCTTTTAGAACTGTCCCGCAGCGTCATTGCATAATTATATGTATTAGTTTCATCTTCTTCTGTTATTGCCGGGGATATCAAAATGTGTCTGACCTTTATCTTTTCACCAGACTTTTCTGTTGTTTCCACAATATGGAAACCAAACGAGGTTTCAACGGGTTCGCTAATCGTATTTATTTTTTGTGTGAAGGCTACAGTTTCAAAATCTTTCACCATTTGATTTCTGCGTATATACCCTAAAGAACCGCCGTTATTTTTTGAACCTGGATCGGCAGAATATATTTCAGCTAAAGCTGAAAAAGATTCGCCAGCAACAATCCTTTCGCGTATGGTTTTTATTTTTTTTTCAGCATCCAATAGATTTTTTTTACTTGGTTTTATTTTGACAAGAAGGTGCCTAATCTTCATTGTTATAGGGAACATTGGTAAACTATCTCTATAGTTGGTGAAAAAAGCAACCACACTTGCCCTGGTAATGTTTACGGACATAATTAATTGTTGCTGATATTGTTCGGTTATAAGTCTGTCCCGCATATCATACCAATATTCTCTGCGAAAATCATTTAGGGATTGGCCCAACATTGTTTCTGCCCTTTCTTCGGTTCCAGCACGCATTATGAAGGTTTCTATTTGTTGGTCTAAGGCACGCTCCACATCTTTTTCTGCCACGTCTATTGAATCTAATTTTGCCATTTCAAGAATGACTTTTTGATCGATTAGAGAACCTAAAACTTCTCCTTGTATTTTTTCGAGAACGTCTTTGTCTTTGGAAAGATCTAAACCCCTTTGTAGTGCGGTCATACCCACCACCTGGGAAACATCGCTTTTTAAAATAATATTTTCACCGACAATTGCAGCAACGCCATCTATCGGTATATTTTTATTTTGTCCGTATAAAAAGAACATACAAGGTAGTAAAATTTTAATGAATTTATACACTGTTTATATCCCCCAAACGTTTAACTCAAATAAATATTCTTGTCTTAAGCTATCTATAATGGCTGCTGAGAGGATTGCTGCTTTTCTTTTTTGAATCACCAAATAAATATGGTCATAGACGTCGTCCAGGCTACGATAAGACCCTTTTGGAAATCTTTTTATTACCTCGACAACAGCATACCCGTCGCCCGAGTTAATCGGGCCAAGGTAATTACTTTTTGTGCCACCAAAAACAGCTTTATTTATCGCTGGTTGCAGCCGGCCTTCTTCAACATTAATTGCATTAACGCCATATTGTTCAAATAGTTCATCACGCTTTTTATTGCCAGCACCCTTTTCTAGAATAACTCTTATTTTGTTAGCATCCTTTTTATTGTCTACGTTAAAAGCGTTAACTAAAGCTTCGCCATGACGACGTTTAAACGTTTCTTTTTGCACGGTATAAAAATCTTTTATTTCCTTGGTTGATACACCAACCCGGGACTGTAAGGCCATCTCTAAATATGTTTGTCCTATAAGTTTTTTCTGATAATCTTCAACCCGAGCCACAAGTGCAACGTCTTTGTTAAAACCGGCACGAACACCAGCAACATAAAGTAGCTCAGCGTTGACCCACCGAGCAACTTGGTTTTCTACGTCTGCCCTTTTATATTCAGGAACTCGAGTTATTACGTCGTCTTTAGTAAGAACAGCTTTTCCCACCCTCGCTAAAACCTCGACGTTTTCGTTTGCCTTGTTACAGTTAACCAGGGTTAAGAGAGCGATGAGAGCTATGCCCGCCGTTTTATACATCGTTATAAATTAAGTATTATTGTTATCATAATAGAATAGTTCTGCGTTCCGCATAAGCACTGTCAGCGGCCCAATGTCTTTATCGCAGAAAAGCTCCAACCCGAGACCATCTTTTTTTAATTGTTTAAACATGTATTTTGTCCCGGCAATTTCTAGGGCGTTTATTAAATTATCCACAGACATTTCGTTTGCTGTTTTGGGGTCGGAAACCATTAGCGTAAGCACAACCCGATCTTTTTCGATTAAAATGTTTTTTACAAGTGTTTGTGTATATGCTGTTCTTATTTCAGTTATTTTATATAGATTTATTGTGCCCGGGCCCGGATTCCCACAACGGTCTGTCACTTCTTTTTGAACAGCGCCTATGTCTTGTTTGTTTTTAGCAGCTGAAAGACGCTGGTAGTAATATAAACGATCTTGAGATAAGGGCATATAGCTGTCTTCGAACGATGCCTTTCCGAAATATTGTATTTTAGGAACACTGATGTTTTTTTCCGTCCCCCTAGATTTGTTTAGCTCGTCATTAAACATTTTGCAATAAAGATGATAACCGACACTTGAAATATGTCCGCTTTGTTCATAGCCAAACACATTGCCGGCACCGCGAAGCTCCAAGTCTTTTATCGATATTCTGTAACCAGATCCAAGGTCGGTGTTTTCTTGTATTGTTTTAAGTCTTTCAATTGATCCCTCGGTAAGACTTTCTTCTTTTGGTATAACTAAATAACAAAAACCCTGCCGCTCACCGCGGCCTACACGGCCCCGAATTTGGTACAACTGAGACAATCCGTACATCTGTGCGCCGTTTATAATAATTGTGTTTGCGTTGGGGACGTCTAGGCCGGCCTCTATAATGGTTGTTGATATTAAAATTTGTATGTTCCCTTTAAAAAACGAAAGAATTATTTTTTCCAAATCCCCACTTTTCATACCGCCATGAGCAGAAGCTATTGTTGCGCCAGGCAATAGATCGACAATTATTTTTTCGTAAAACTTGATTGACTCTATACGGTTGTGTAGGAAATAGACCTGTCCACCGCGATTTAGCTCTGCCTCAACTATCTTTTTTATGAACCCCCAGTTTTGATAGATAACCTGAGTTTTTATAGGAACCCTTTTAACTGGGGGTGTATTAATTAAACTTACGGATTTAAGACCAAGAAGCGATTGCTGAAGAGTGCGCGGTATTGGTGTTGCTGTGAGCGTTAATACGTCGACTGATTTTTTTAGTTTTAATAGTTTATTTTTATGAACTACCCCAAATCGATGTTCGTCATCAATTATTAATAAGCCAAGCCTGTTTTTTGGTATGGTATCGCTTAACAATTTGTGTGTGCCCACTACTATGTCAACCTGTTTATTTAGGATATTGTTTATAATTTCTTTTTGTTTATTATGTTTGATAAACCGTGACAGCATTTCAACGGTTACGCCGAAATTTTCCATTCTGTTTTTAAATAATATATAATGTTGGTTAGCTAAGATTGTTGTTGGTACCACCACCATTACTAAGACTCCAGAAAAAGCTGCTTTTGCTGCGGCCCGCAGAGCAACTTCTGTCTTCCCAAAACCAACATCGCCTATGACGAGTCTATCCATTAGCCCGGGCGAAACCATGTCTTTATAGATGTCATTTATTGCTGCAGCCTGATCGCCCGTTTCTGTATATGGAAAGCTTTCTCCTATAGATTTTTCAAGATAGTCTTCTTGTTTATAGTTAATCTCTCGTCGTAAAAGCCTGTTTTTATTTACAGAAACCATGTCCGCAATGATGTCTTGAATGTTTTTTTTTGTTTTCTCTTTTCTTGTGGTCCACGATTTGTCACCAAGATTATTTATCTTTGGATTTTTTGTTCCAACTAGTGGCGCAATCATATCGATGCGTTGCGCCAAGAGGTGTACCGTAGAATTATTTGCGTATTCTAATTTCAGATAGTCTTTATCGTATTTTTTTACTAACCCACGATATATACCAACCCCATAATCAATATGTGTGATGTGGTCTCCCCAATTATATGAATAAAAATATTCTTCACTTCTTTTTTGATTGTATTCATTGACTTTTTTGATTGCATCATTTTTAATTATTGCTATACCGCTGTTATAAATAAAAACACTACCATTTATATGACCGTTTATGTAGATAGAATTATTCGGATAACAATCTTTTGGTTTTGAGTTGTTGCCAACCACATATATAGCGCTAAGACCCTGCTTGTTTTTCGTTATATATTCATCGGTTTTCGCAGATATATCTTTTATTTGTATTGTTTCGGTTTGATAATTATTGTTTTGCCCGGCGTAATCAATATGCCAAGCGCTGTTTGTCAAGCCTACCTTGATTGTCAAGTACCCCAACTCTATTAGTTTTTCTTTATATGTTATTGATAATACATCGCTTATGTCTTTTATTAAGGTTGGTATTATTATATTATTTGTTGTTTCTACAGACACCTGAGAGGTGGGGTTGTAATATCTAATGCTTGCAACAACATCATTGTTAAACTCTATCCGAATAGGATTTTTTGTGTTTGTTGGAAAAACATCAACGATCCCTCCTCGTCGCGCATATTCCCCAATGTTTTTTGCTTGTATGTTTTCATCGTATCCATAGTTAATTAGGGTCTTAATTGTATCTGCTATTAAGAGCTGGTCACCAACCTGTACAAGCAAACTAATGACCTTTTTAGTCATAATAGACCGTGGGACATGTTCGCTTAAACCGCCCTCTGTATATATAACCTTGGGCCAGTCTCCAGCGGGCGTGACTGCAATAGCTTGAACATATTTTGACTTTGAAAGGTTGAAGGTTTCTGGAAAAACCTCTGCGCCTTGAACGGTAGGAAGGTATTGTGACCGAACAGAGGCCACACCGACAGATTCGTGATAAAGAGCAAACGAATCATCGCTAACAACTACCAGCTTGTTCTTTAGGGCAATAGCTCCAATAAAATAACTACGCACCACCGAGCTGGTTAAAACCAAAGAAGCGCTGATGTTTTTTGCCAGGGAATCGTTAAACCGTTGAATCTCTTTTGTTTTTGAGAGAACCTCTAATAGGGGGTTGACTGGCCTCATGTTTCACGTGAAACACGGTCATGTTTTGAGATAAAAATCGATAAAACGGAAATATCTGCAGGAGTTACGCCAGAAATACGCATTGCCTGCCCAAGCGTTTCAGGCTTTATAGAACACAATTTTTCCTTTGATTCTAAGGACAAACCAAGAACAGAATTGTAATTAAAAAGAGGGCTTATTTTAACCATGTCGCTACGGATAACTTTATTTATATGCACATTGCTTCTATCAATATAACCACGATATTTAATTACTGTTTCTGCCTCTAATAAAACCTCGTCTTTATATGGATCGGCCACTGCGGGAGAACCAATTGCCAGATCATCAAAATCTGAAAGAAAAACCTCCGGTCTTTTTAAAAGATTTTTTAGGGGCATTTTTTGATTAATAGGCGCTCCACCAGACAACATTATTTTTTCATTAACCTGATCGGGCGCGACCGAAAATTCACACTCTGAGATGACTTTGTCTATCGCAGCCGTTTGACCAGCTAAAGCTCGGTGCTTTTGTTCGTCTATTAAGCCGCAAGCCAGCGCCCTGGGCCCCAGCCTTCTGCTGGCGTTAGTATATCGCAAGACAAGGCGATGCTCGGCCCTAGAGGTGAACATCCTATATGGTTCAGGGGTGCTTTTTGTTATGAGGTCGTCGATCATAACGCCGGCATAAGCTTCCGACCTATTTAAGACTAGAGGGTCGCGCCCCCTTAAAAATAAACCAGCATTCGCACCAGCGATAAGCCCCTGCACAGCCGCCTCTTCATACCCTGAGGTCCCGTTAATTTGGCCCGCAAGGTAAAGACCTGGAACTTCTTTAGATTCTAGCGTCATTTTCAGCTGATAGGGATAAAAATAATCATATTCTATGGCATAACCAGGCCTAACGAAACGAACACCTTCAAAGCCCGGTATACATTGCAATGATTTTCGTTGCACTTCTTCTGGTAGGCTAGTGGAAAATCCGTTTAGGTAAATTTGATCTGACCCATTCCACTCCGGTTCACAAATTAGGCGATGTGAGTTTTTATCTGAAAAGCGATTTATTTTGTCTTCAATTGATGGGCAATATCTTGGGCCAACCCCCCGGATGTCACCAGAAAACATGGGAGATTGATTTATATTGTCTTTTATTATATTGTGTGCGTCGGAATTAGTAGCAATACTGTAACAAGAGACATTTGGTGGATTAAAACATTCATGAAAATGAGAAAATGGAGCCGGTTTATCGTCCCCGTTTATTTTATTTAATTTATTCCAATCAATGCTGTTTTTAAATAATCTTGGCGGCGTTCCGGTTTTAAGTCGGCCGCAATCTAATCCAATTTGTGCCAAAGATTCAGTTATCCCAACCGACCCAAGCTCTCCCATCCTGCCGGCAGGTATTTTTTTTTGACCAATGTGGATTAATCCGTTTAAAAAGGTTCCATTAGTCAAAATGACAGCTTCCGCACATATAACGCAAGAATCAACGGTTTTAACTCCACCTATCTTCCCGTTTTTAATGATTGGGGCCGTTACCTCCGCCTCAAGAATATCTATCCCTGGTGATTTTATTACGGTATCTTTCACATATTGTTCATATAGGCGCTTGTCAACCTGAGCTCGCGGTGACCATACGGCGCGACCCTTAGATCTGTTCAGGATTTTAAATTGAATTCCCGAAAAATCGGCAGCCAGGCCCATTATGCCACCAAGCGCATCGATCTCTCTAACCATTTGACCCTTTGCTAGACCACCAATTGAAGGATTACAAGACATTCGCCCAAGGGTGTTTTTATTTATTGTAATTAGGGCAACCCTAGATCCACACCTCGCCGCAGCTAGTGCGGCCTCAATTCCAGCGTGCCCTGCGCCAACAACAACAACCTGATATTTGGCCTCTGGTTTCACGTGAAACTATTTACCCACACAAAAACTATTAAACATGTTGTCTAGTATTTCATCCGCCGTTTTTATGCCCAACAGGTCTTCAACTCCACGCAGTGCATTCTGTAACTCAAAACTGACCAACTCTAGCTGGATAGGCACATGATCCGCAAGAGCTAGAACAGATGCCACGGCTACATCAGATTTCATTATGGCATTATATTGCCTTGGCGTTGTAATGCCATAGTTTTCACTGGCACTGTTTTCTAAACCAAGGGATATAATTATATGTTTTTTCAATTCTTCTACCCCCAACCCTGTAAGAGCCGAGGTGATTAATTTACCTTTAAAAAAACCAGAAAGTTTATCCAAAGAGCCCCCCTTAACCAGGTCTATTTTGTTGTAAACGTTTACAAGGGTGGTTTCTTTAAGTAATATATTATCAAGTATTTGAGGCGTTTCGGTCGACGCTTTAATTTGTGTTATATCGTTTATAGCGCAAGCTAGGTCCGCCATTTTCATATAGGCTCGTGCTTTTTGTATTCCCTCGCCCTCTACGTCGTTCTCAGGATCTCTTAACCCGGCGGTGTCTACAAGGGTTATGGGAACCCCCTCTATAATTATCTGCGCATCTATAAGATCTCTAGTGGTCCCAGGATCCTTGTTTACTATAGCACGGCTGGAACCAACAAGGGCATTAAAAAGCGTTGATTTACCAGAATTTGGTGGGCCACACAAGACCACAACGGCTCCGGATGTCATGATGCGACATGTATTATAGTTTTTTATCAACTTTTGCACTTTTTTATGTATTTTTGTTACTTTATTAATTATGTAGGCAATATTTGTGTCCACAACGTCTTCTTCAGAGACATCTAACAAATGCTCTGAATAACTCAAAACATTAATTATTTTATCGCGCACCACTGCAATTTCTTCACTAAGAGCACCGCGCAAGCCATTAAGCGCAATGCTTACGCCGCGATGGGACGATGCTGAAACCATACTTGCAACAGATTCAGCCTGCATCAGGTCAATTTTCCCGTTAATAAAGGCTCTTTTAGTAAATTCGCCCGGGCCCGCAGGGCAAGCACCATAATTAATACAGAGATCTACAACATATTTCAAGATATATGGACTACCATGGCAAGAAATTTCCAATAAATCTTCACCAGTATATGACTCGGGACCCTTAAAATAAGTAAGAATAGCATCATCAAAAGGTTCTTTGTTTTCGTCTAAAATAATCTCTTTATAGACTAAACGAGGCTTAAAGGCGCGAAGGCGTTCTTTAGATAAGTTTGTTAGGAAGCCAAGGATCTGTAAGGCGTCTGGGCCGGTTACCCTAACAACGCCGATGCCGCCATAACCATATGGAGTTGATTGAGCGACAACTGTATCGCCATTAGCCACTACTTTTGTTAACAAGACCTTCCAGGCTTGATTGAGGAGTGAGGTATTTCTGTTGCAGTATGGTTAGGATATTAAAAAGGGTGTAATACAAAACCAACCCCGAAGGAAATTGATTAAAAATCAGGACGAAAAAACCATTCATAAAATACATCATATATTTCTGTTGTCCTCCAGCTTGAGGCATTGGTGTTGATTTCATTTGAATAAACATAGTTACACCCATTAGTATGGGCAGGATGGCCACCTGGTCACCATAGAGAGGTAAATTTATTCCTAAATCAAAGACAGCGTCGGGCCGCGATAAATCCTTGATCCAGAATATAAAAGGAGACCCCCGGAGTTCAATAGATGATCTAAAAACAGTGAATAAGGCGAACAACAAAGGCATTTGCAGTAAGATGGGAATACAGCCGCTTAAGGGATTAACGCCATGCTCTTTAAACAAAGCCATCTGAGCTTGGGCAAATTTTCGTTGATCGTTTTTGTGCTTTTCACGAAGATCGTTAAGCATTGGTTGGATGGCCTGCATCTTTTTTGTAGATGTGTGGCTCTTGTTTGTTAAAGGATAGACCAGTATTTTAACCAAGACAGAAAAAACTAGAAGGACAAANCCATAGTTTGGTATATACTTGTATAAGAATATTAAAAACCAATGTACAATTTTGGATATGGGCCTTATAAATGCCCACCCAAAGTTCATTATTTGATCGACATTTTTCCCCAGTTTTTTGATACGACCATATTCTAGGGGCCCCACATAGAGTGTGGATAAAAAAGGACGACTAACATCAAAATACAGACCCACATCATACCTTATATCTCCATTTTCCTGTATTGCTAAGACCTGAGAGCCTGGAGCTTGTTTTTGTGGCACCAAGGCTGTAATGAAGTACTTTGTTCTTATGGCAATCCAATCGGTGGGGTAGTCCATGCGCTCTAGCCTTGCCTTGGCAGGCTTCTGTGGTTTAGGAGTGTATGTTTCATCCCCCTGAAAAACCATTGCCTTGTAGTAGACCTGTTCGTCCTTTTTGTTTGGCTCGGTTAAGGGCAGCCCACCGGGCCAGGTTACCGTTGAAACGCCTTGAGAAACCCGGTGTTGGACTTCTGATAAATCCACGCTTATATCAATAATATATTTATTTGGATAAAAGGTAAGCGACCTGGATATTTGTTTATCATCAAACGCCCGATGAAAGGTGACCGTGGTTTCCCTTTCGTAAATATGGATATCGTAGTCATTATCCGCAACCCAGCCACTAGACAAAGAGACGTCGTCCCCATCTATAGATCTGAATCCCATCATTAAATTGTTTACATTATTATTATCTATTAGCTCAACATTTTCTGAATCATTAAGCGCATAATTATGGAGCACAAAAGACGCTATAGAGCCACCGTTGATAGCGCTGATTTCAGCGGTGTATAAATTAGTGCGCACAGAGAAAGACCTTGCGGTCTCTTCTTGTTTATTAGGGGAAGGGGAAAACGCTATATTTAAATCCGGTAGCGGCAGCTCTTCAATCCTTTCTTCGCTGTCTACAATAAGGGAGTCAGTGTCGGGCGGTGAAGGATTGACCAGCTTANAGTATTCTGGCATCAGGAAAATGATCACCGCGATTAACAGAAAGGCCAGCAGTGAATTTCTATCCATTAAGACATATAGAGTTTATTTATTTAAATTGCTTATATGCTATGCCGACAGAATTTTTCTGCCGCGCCGCCGGCGCGCTTTCAAAACACGCCTTCCGCCAACGCTTTTTTTGCGCGCCCGAAAGCCGTGTTTGTTTTTTCTCTTACGGTTGCTGGGTTGATAGGTGCGTTTCATTTTTGATCCATAATTAAGCCGCCGAAAATAACGAACACAGCTCTTTAAATAAAAGCATTATAAAACAGTAATGTTTCTTATGGTTTTTATAAAACACCGCAAATCATTTATTGCTCACAATTATTTATGGTGGCTAAATTAATTAAACGGGTGGTTGTGGATAACCTGTGGAAAACAATTTTATGGATCATAATTATATTTGGGATAAGACCAAAAGCGTCTTGAAGGACCGGCTCCCGGCTCACGCCTTTGAAACATGGTTTGAACCAATCAAGCCACTAAACATAAACGGAGCTAAACTAGTTTTACAGGTTCCCAATCAATTTTTCTCCGAGTGGGTTGACGTGCATTATCGTAAACACATTGTCTCTGCGCTTGAAAAACTAGGCGCTGGACCGACAGAAATCAAGTATGTTATATCTACTGAAGCAACCAACCAATTAGAAAAAACAACGGGTAATATTGATGTCAAAAACACCCTAAAAAAGCCACTGCCGCCACACTTGAGCTCCGGGTATACTTTTTCGGTATTTATTGAAGGCCCCAACAACCAGTTTGCTAAAGCCGCGGCCCAGACTGTGGCCAAATCGCCAGGCAAACAGTCTTTTAATCCACTTGTTATTTATGGTGGCGTAGGTTTGGGGAAAACACACCTCTTGCACGCCATTGGCAATGAAATAATAACTACTGCGCCCAAACTAAAAGTAGTAATTGCTTCTAGCGAAAAGTTCACTCTGGATTTTATATCTTCAATCCAGAAAAACCGTACTGCTGATTTTTCAAGGTCCTACCGGAACGCCGATGTGTTATTAATTGATGACATTCAGTTCTTCCAGAAAAAGGAGCAAACCCAAGAACAATTTTTTCACACCTTTAACGAATTATATCAACTGGGCCGCCAGATAGTGATGACGGCTGATCGTTATCCGGGCGAAATGTCCGGCCTGCAAGATCGACTACTGAGTCGCTTTCAGTCTGGTTTGTCTGTAGATGTTCAACCTCCCAACTATGAGACGCGGGTGGCAATTCTCATGGATAAGGCCGAACAAAACAGCCTTGATTTACCCTATGAGGTGATTGAGTTCATAGCTAGCCACCTTAAAAATAATGTTCGTGATTTGGAAAGCGTCATTATCAGGCTTTTGGCACACGCATCGCTGTCGCAGGTCGATATAAATTTTCCGCTTGTGAAAAAAGTATTAAAGGAAAGGTTGGGAGACACGGTTTCGACCGATATATCGGCAGAGGATATCATCGGTCGTGTAGCTAATCTAACGAATGTACGCGCCGACGATATTGTGGGGCCGAGTCGACGCAAAGAAATTACTGAGGCCAGACATATATCTGTTTATCTTTGTCGTGATTTGCTGGGATTATCCCTGGCAACTATTGGCATGCATTTTGGCGGGAGGGATCACACCACTGCGCTGTACGCTTACAGAAAGGTGCGGACCAGCCTGAAGACCGACAAGCGGTTTAACCGCATTGTGGGTACCATCAAAGATGATTTGTCCTTTGCAATTCTCTGATTTTTAGGCTGACGATGATAACGTGATGTGGAACACAACTTTTAGCGACACCTTGTTCTTTGATCATACACATTATATATTAAGGCAAAATATTTTTCACTTAGAAGACTGGATTTTTAGCAGATACAATTTTTTAACTAATTCTGGAGCGCGAAATGAACAGGTTCAAATTTAAATATAGAGTTGCCCTATTAATGCTCGGGTTTAGTCTGTTTTATACCCAGGCTTCCGAAAAAGAGGCCTTAGGAAAAACCCCCAACACCCGTGTAAATACAGCCGCAGGATTTACAGATGAGGATGTAAATGAAAAACTGATTGAAACAACATTAAATAAACACTCCAACGGATTGCCGCTTAATGCTGCCGAAATAGAAATATTAAGAGCTAACATTAATAAACTACCCGTAAAGACAGCGGGGGATAAGCGCTACAGCATAAGCGGGAGAGGTCGAGTGTCCAGAGACGCAATCGATCTCTTTTTCTCTGAATACGCAGAAGGCAGCAGCAACAATAAATACCTGGAGATCTATAATGGCACGGGTGCCGATGTTGATCTAAGTAATTATTCACTTTCC
>JGI26063J44948_1000315_pt1 | contig 12687 bp, 12 predicted proteins | sample MarorgKNORR_S2LV_4_FD_44948 | JGI IMG/M metagenome (IMG submission 44948) | reverse complement strand
TCTTCCAAAGAATATTTGTCCGTCTGCTTGCCTATTCCATGTGTTACCAGGGCCTCAATGTCTTCGTCAAAAACCTGTTTTTTGAGGTCAGCAAGCCGTTTAAATTCTTTAAAAATATGATTCAGATCAATGTCGTTGAGATCAAAACCCAACTCCTTGATCCGTTCTCCGAGGGCAAATCGTCCTGAATGTTTGCCCATCACCAAACTGCTTGACTTGATACCCACTGACTGGGGAGTCATGATCTCGTAAGTCAAAGGATTTTTTAGCACTCCGTGCTGGTGAATTCCTGCTTCATGTAATTTTTGAAAGCAGTTTGCTGGATGGAAAAAGCTGCTCCGTTACAATGTCGCTTTCAAAACCAAAATACTCCTGACGTGTTTTTAGTGCCATCACTAATTCTTCAAGTGACGCATTTCCTGCACGTTCGCCGATACCATTTATTGTACATTCGATTTGCCTTGCTCCTGCACGAACTGCAGCCAGGGAATTTGCTACTCCCAATCCCAAATCGTTGTGACAGTGCACAGAAAAAGTAACCTTGTCCGCATTGTAAACTTCATTCCGGAGACGTGTGATTAAGTCAAACATTTCATCCGGAGTGGTGTAACCAACCGTGTCCGGAATGTTCAGGATTGTAGCACCTGCACGTACTGTCTCGGACAATACTTCAACCAAAAATTCCGGATCACTGCGTGTTGCGTCTTCGGGACTGAACTCTACATTATCCGTAGCTTTTTTTGCACGTTCCACTGCTGCGACTGCCATGTCCTTTACGTCTTTAGGCTCCATCTGCAGCTTATGCTTCATGTGCAAAGCGCTGGTTGAAATGAAAGTATGAATGCCCCAGTTTTTCGCATCACCCAAAGCTTCAATTGTAGAGTCGATGTCATTTTTTGAGGCACGGCAGAGTGAAACAACGGTTGAGTTTGTTATTTGCTGTCCGATTTCCCGAACGCTCTCAAAGTCTCCCGGAGACGATGCTGCAAATCCGGCTTCAATTGTATTCACTCCCAGGCGCTCCAGCTGTTTGGCAAGGGTCAGCTTTTCATCTGCTGACATTGAACATCCGGGGGATTGCTCTCCATCACGGAGAGTCGTATCAAAGAACTTTACCTTTTCCATACATCTCCTTACCAATTATGCACAGCCTCAGGGCTGCGGTTGCAAAAAAGCCTGAACCAACACAGTTCAAGCGCCAAAAATCAGGTAGATCTGCCTGACAAAAATAAGCTTATGTAAATTCCGGATCCACTTCCAGACGACTTGGAGTGGCTCCGCTTTGTCCACAATACTTTCCGTTGTACGGCTGTTCTGCAGAGCGGCTCATTTGGACAAAGACAATCTGACAAATCCGGACACCTTTTTTTAAAACAATTGGAAATCCGGATTGATTTTCGAGTTCCAAAGTTATTTGTCCGTGAAATCCTGCATCAATTAAACCCGCATTTTGTACCTGCAATCCCAAGCGTCCGATACTTGAACGTCCCTCCACATAAGCCGCCATGTCGTGGGNAACACGGATGGATTCTGCGGTACTGGCGAGTACAAAATGATTTGGTTCTAAAACAAATTCATCTTTTTGCACCTGCTTATGCGGAACGGATTCGCCCAGAATTATTTTGTCTTTATCNGGNTNNGGCCAACTGAATGAATCTGAAAGAGTCAAATCCACGCTGGAANGACCAATTGTTAAACCGGGAGGTAAAAAACCGTCTTCCACTAATTTTTTAATGCCGATATCAGGAATAATCACTTTCAGAATGAAAAGAAAAATTAGGTTAAATCAAGGCATAATTCATGCGTTTACTACAATAAACATATCATACTAAGAACATACTTGAAAGCAAATGTTAATATCAGATTTAAAAAGACCATGCACTGAATGTGACGGCAGCGGATTTCAGGCAGGATTCGATGAATGGGGAAGCATCCAGACTAACCTCCGCCAGTCCTGTCCGGGTTGCACCGGAAAAGGATACAATCTTACAGAACTGGGAGATAATTTGTGGAAATTATACAGTCCGATGATTCAGGACTTGATTCGTGAAGAAATACAGAAAAAGGGCTGAATGCCGAATGATTAAAATCCAAAGCCCGTTATAATAAATCCAGTTTCCTGAAGAAAATAGACTATCAATCCACCAAGACAAAGAAACGGTGCAAAGGGAATTTGGGTTTGCAGCAGATCCGGAATGTTCTGATTTACCTTTCTTTGTCTGAGCAATGAAATTCCGCCAATAATGATTCCGCTCAAAGCTGCAATCAGCAGGACCGTTCCCAGTCCCTGCCAGCCAACCCACAAACCAATCAAACCAAGCACTGCAGCATCACCTTCACCCAGTCCCTGACGGTGGCGGAAAGTTTCATACAAAAAACCAATGAAATAAAGAATTCCGGCTCCAATCAGCAATCCGGTCAGGGAATTCAGCATTTCTTGAGGCGCAAAAAATGAAAGCCATAACAAACGCAGTCCCATTGCCAAAGCTATCAGCCGTCCTTCTATCAATAGAGTTTTTCTGTCAATCCAGGCAATTCCAACAAGTGCTGTGATTAAAATAAGATCATTTAGAAGTTCAGGGCTCCACTGCCTCCATTCACTGAGGGCCGCGGCCGTAATCGTCATTCCAATATAAATTCCCCAGTGCGAAAAAAGTTTTGAAAATTTTTCGGCATTTTCCTGCAAAAGTTCCTCCGGTTCAGCTACGGATAACCTCCGGACAAAACTCATCACCCAGCGTTCAAGCATCCAGGCTAATCCAAATCCAATGATTGCGCCTCCGGCAAGGTTGGTTATTTCCTGCATTAAGGATTATGGTTTTAGTTTTAGCAATTTATGAAACTGAGGAATCGTTGGGTATTTCCGTCAGGCACGGACTTAATTAAAGTACTCTCTGTTGCCATCATTTTTCAGTGGCTTGTGAATCTTACTTTAAGCAATCCATCCTGAACATCATTATAGCCGCTTTGATCCATTATTGAATGTAAGGTAACAGTACCCTCAAATGTACGGTCGTTTGAACGGGGCGGTGCAACTTCAATGGTGGTCTTTGCCTTGCCGTCCTTGTTGAGCCGGATGGAATCAGGTATCTTCAAATTGTAGTAGTTACTTTTTAAATATACCGAACCGGGACGATCTACAGGACGATCTGTGCCGTATCGGACTATCTGAAAATGCAGATTTAGTTTTAGGGATTCCTTTCCCTTAAAAACCGGTGCTGAAGGTTCAATCCAGAGTTTCAGCTGATTCGGAATCAGACTAATTTTTTGTGGTAAAAAGTCGTTTTTCCGGACTTGATAGAGTCGTTGACCTGCAAGTAATTTAACGGAGGAACTCTTGTTAGAAACCTTGGCCATTCCGGAGGGTACAGCAATGTCAATTCCGGTTTTTTCCCTTGAAAATCTCAGAGAGGCATCTGAAAGCTGCAACCGCATACCTCCACCGCCGATTTCCACAGGATTTTTTCCGCGCACAAAATGTCCCCAAAAACTACCTGTATGCAAGAACAGTCGATAACGCACCCATCGGTAGTTCCGGCTTTTTTTTGCGCCGATCGTTAGTTCTGTCTCACCAAACAATCGGACTTCGGAACCATCATTAAAAAATATAGTTGCCCTTCCTTTTTTTTCTGTCCGGACCCTGTAACGGCGCAGCAACATTTGTCCGTTGAAACCCTCAGTCATTTTTTTGGAGTACCCGGCTTTCACTTTAGATTTTATCCGGGAAAGTACAGCTAAAGCCGGAACAGTTTTTGCCGGAGAAAGAACCGGAACGGTACTGCTCAGCAGGAAAAAACTGATCGTTAAAACACACCGGCGGATGGATTGCATGTTATTGCGAAGATTCAGTTTGAGCGTTCCCGACGGGTGAATTCCAGCAGAGGTTTTATAATTAAATCGGAACTCCACAGTCCGTGGCTATGTGTAACTTTGGGAAGGATCACATAACGTCCGTTGCGCAAACGCTTACCGGCATCCCGTACAGATAAAAATCGTGGTTCTGCCTTGGCGGTAAAAAGTAAAGTAGTGGTTCCCAGTGATTTCAAATCATCACCCAAACCTTCCCAGTTAATGGATGCTTCCAGACCGAGTGCGTAAGCTTCCGAATTGCCTTCCAGAATAAGCTTTTCCTGTTCTTCAGATAAATGATCTAAAGAGTGCCATTGCTGAAGATAGGCACTCACATTCCCTGAGCGCAGTTTATCCAGTTTTTCTGCCAGATATTTTGCTTCTTCCAGTTCCTGGTACGGCTGTGCACCTACAGAAATCAATGAGCGAATTCGTCGGGGAAATTCTTTGGACATTTGAAATCCAACCTGAGCACCCAAACCGACACCAAAAAAAAATGCAAAATCGGCCTGTACTTCACGCATAATGTCCAGTATGTGCCTGATCCGGGAAGAAATGGTGTAGTGCGAAGAATCCTCGGGGGCATCGCTTAAACCTTGCCCGAGAGGTTCAATCATTACCAGCCGAAAATCCTTTTCCAACTGCCTCACATATCCTTCTTCCTTCCAGGCACTCATGGGGATCAAATGAGGCGGATGCAGCAACATCCAAGGACCTTTATCTCCAGCAAGTTCATAATGAATCTTTTGTTTATTTGAAACAACAATTGACATATTTCAGCTAAATTATTCAGGTTTTAAGTTTCAGGCTTTAATGTGTTTCCCTGAGTCAAGTCTCTCCAGGAACTGTATTTCGTTTTGCTCTAATTCTTCCATTTTCTGCCGTTCGTCTTCAGAAGGACGATGTCTCCATCGGCGGTGNAACCAAGCCCATTGCTGCGGATTTTCACGTATACGCTGTTCCAGATGCAGATTCATTTTTCTCGTAACTGCATACACATCCTGTTCCATTTCATGATGTTGACGCACAAAAGTGCCCAGTGTTTCAAATCTCATTTTGAAAGTTCCATCTGTCTGGCGAATTACATTATAACTCACAACAGCTGCACCGGTTTTCAGGGCAAAGACTGCAGCACCAACAGGAGTTTTTGCCGGAATCCCAAAAAAGGGAACCCATGTACTTAGTACATTTGTATCCTGGTCAATGGCTAAAACCAGCACTTCTTTGTTCCGGAGGCAGCCTAGTAGTTTTCTGATTGCGGCCGATGTTCCACGACGTAGAATTTCCATATTTCCATTTTCACGCTGGCTCTCAATAAGTTTGTTAATTCGCGGATCAGGAAAATTCGTTGTTGCGGCTTTCATCTTCAGGCCTGTGCGTTGTGCATATGCAGAAATCAATTCCCAGTTCCCTGTGTGCATGGCCAATAGAATAACACCTTTTTCCGCGTGAATTGCATTTGTCAGCGCTTCCTCATTTTCAACCTGAAGCAAATTAGCTTCATCGTGTAAAATCTGCGGTAAGCTCAAGAANTCGAAAAGCATTTGTCCAAATTGACCAAAACACTCCTTCGTCCATTGTCTACGCNGAGCCGCGTCNATTTCNGGAAAAATCAGTTCAAGCTGTTTTTCGACAATTCCCCGATCTTTTCTGAGCACCATAAAAGCTAAACTTCCGATTACGCGTCCCAATTTTTGTAATTGTTTTAGAGACAGTCTTCTCCCCAAATACAATCCAAAACGGAACACTGCGTACTCAACTCCACGTCTCAGCGAAGTTGTCCAAGCCGGACGATTTTTTTTAAATTCATCGTATGTCGGCTCAAGGATTTTAGATTCTGTTTCTAGACTGTCAGAACTCAAAATTTAGCTATCGTCTGTCTGTTTCAGTTATCATGGCTAAGGCTGTTAACTCCGGGCTTCGAGCGTTTCGAGCACCACTTGCTTTATCGTTTCCGGATCAGCCGCAACCGTTTTACTGCGCGTTTCCAGGTTTGTAAGTTGAGATAATTCATCCGGTAATTCCGGTTCGGAACCCAGGGCCTTCCGGATTGCGTCTCCAAACTTGGCAGGATGTGCGCAGGCTAAACAAATGACGGGCGTCTGGATATCATTTTTTTCTGCNGCACGAACACCAACTGCAGAATGTGGNTCCAGTAAATATCCATTTTCCTGATTAAACCGGCTCACCATTTCCAAAATTTCCTCGTCGTTTACAAGTGCAGATACAAAGTCGTTTTGAGCTTTTTTGAGGAGATCGTTCCCAAACGCCAATTTACNGTTACTTTCAAAATCATCCATCCAGGACTGCAGTTGTTCAGAGGATCTTCCTGCAAGCTCGAAAAGATAACGTTCAAAATTGCTGGAAATTTGAATGTCCATTGAGGGACTTAATGTTTCCTTAACTTCAGTTTGTTTGTATTCACCATTGCAGAAAAAGCGGTGCAGAATGTCATTTTCATTTGTTCCTACAACAAGCTTATCGATTGGCAGGCCCATGCGCCTGGCATAATATCCGGCCAGCACATTGCCAAAATTTCCAGTTGGTACTGCAAAACTAACAAACTCGGAATTATCTCTGGTCACTTGAAACCAGGCGTAAAAATAATATACAATTTGTGCCAGAATTCGAGCCCAGTTGATGGAGTTGACTGAACCCAAATGATAACTGTGCTTGAATTCCTGATCATTAAAAAGTGCTTTCACAATCGCCTGCGCGTCATCAAATGAACCTTCGATGGCCAGATTGTGGATGTTTGAGTCAAGAACTGTTGTCATTTGCAATTCCTGAATTGGGCTGACCCGTCCTTTTGGATGAAGCATGAATACATCCACGCCTTTTTTCCCACGCATTCCGTGGATGGCGGCACTTCCGGTGTCTCCTGAGGTGGCCCCTATAATTCTCAAAGGATGGTCACGCTTTGCCAGGAAACACTCAAAAAGGTTGCCTAAAAACTGCAGGGCCACGTCTTTGAACGCAAAGGTCGGTCCATGAAACAATTCTAAAATATGAATCTTTCCAACTGATTTAACCGGAGTTATTTTAGGGTGGCGAAAGTTGGTATAGCTTCTCTGCACCAAAGGTGCGAATTCTTCCCGTGGAATTCGCCCACTGGTAAAGAGCAGCATAATTTCCAGACTCAATTCACTAAAACTTAATGCTCTCCATTCGTGGAACTTGCTCTTTACTTGCGGGAATTCATCCGGAACCAGCAAACCGCCGTCGTCTGCAAGCCCCATCATTACTGCCTCCTCAAAAAGAAGGTTTTTGTCTTGCCCACGTGTACTTGAATAACGCATTATTTTGTTGTATGTTTGTACTTCTGAAACGGTTTTCTGTCACCATTCATTTCGGATGAATGACAGTGGTTTTTCGTATTGGTTAGCAAATCTCCAAGTCAATTGGACGATGTCATTCCCAAAACAAATATTTTTGCTCTTTTTTTTCATTTCTGGCAGCACCCAGGTTTTTGGGGCATCATTCCCAGTACTTCCGGAGGTTCAAGTCTATCATACTGTTGGAAGTAGAGGAAGCAATTACAGCACCGGAGCACTAGGACTGTCACTTCATCTTTATGATGAACCTACCGGTCCCGGACGCTATCTGCACTTGCTGGCTTTAAGCATTCCCGCAAAAACTGCTGCCTGGAAAAGCAGGGTTGGAGATCTCTTTTTGAGTGAAAACGGGACCGGTTTTGAAATTGGGGTACATGATCAATGGGTGTCTCCATCCGGGAAAGGGGCAACCTTATCTTTGCGGAAAATCCAGTGGCCCAAGGTTCGTCAGGGAGACACTGATACAGGGGAAGCAACTTCTGACATTCTTCACATGGGATGGAGTTGGATCTCAGGGACTCCCATTATTACGGTGTGGCTTATGGGACTGGATATTGCGACACTGAATCTTCCACATGACCGGAAACTGGAAATGCAGTTTGCACTGGGAATGCGGACGGCTTTTTGATTATTATCACATTTAGGAGTTTGATGTCTAAGACCAAGTTGCCAGCTTCAAAGGAGGAGTGGTTTTTTGAGAATTATAAACAGACGCAGTTTTTGAATTTGGACCTGTTGAGGTAGAAGAAGAAGAGGTACTCAAATTCGCTAGACGCTATGATCCTCAACCTTTTCACATAGACCCAGAAGCCGCAAAAAAAAGTCCTTACAAAGGACTGATCGCGAGTGGCTGGCAGACCTGTGCCTTTGTAATGCGGGAGTTGGTTGAGCATTACTTCTCACCAGTTTCCAGTCTGGGCTCTCCGGGGATTGATGAACTGCGCTGGATTTTACCGGTGCGTCCGGGAGACAAACTCATGGTCCGAGCCACCATTATCGAAACAAAACTTTCAAGGTCAAAGCCCGACAGAGGAATTGTCCGCACATTTATTGAGGCCATCAATCAGCAGCAGGAAGTTGTCATGAGCTTTAAATCAGTGAATTTTATGCTTTGCCGTAAAAAAACCTAGGACATCTTCAGATACAATCCATCCTCCTTTATTTTCTGAGCAGGTCATCCGTACATTCACAATAATTCTGAGGCTGATTTTTTGCGGCTGCTTTCGCAAAATTTTGTTTTTGATCGACCTTCTTGGACTGGCTGGGGTCCAGATAGACCTTGCAGTTGCCTTCGAAGAGTGATCTAATAACACCCTGATATTTTAAAAATAATTTTCAAAAAGTATAGTTTTGCTTGATCCTACAGTCCTAATATTTTTAAGCAGCGGCCTTTTCCTGGGCTGGTCACTTGGTGCAAACGATGCAGCCAACGTTTTCGGCACTGCGGTTGGCAGCCGTATGGTTCGATTTACAACTGCGGCACTGATTTGCGGTGTATTTGTTGTTCTGGGTGCCTTTTTCAGCGGAACTGGTGCAGCGCTGACATTAGGTAAACTTGGGGCGGTAAATGCGCTTGGGGGCTCATTCATGGCTGCGTTGGCTGCAGGATTGACAGTTCTTTGGATGACAAAACTCGGACTCCCTGTCTCAACCAGCCAGGCCATCATTGGTTCAATAATCGGCTGGAACTTGTTCAGTGATTCTTACACAGATATTTCCTCTTTACTGAAGATTCTTTCGACCTGGATCATTTGTCCTTTGCTTTCCGCAGTCATTGCTGCTCTTTTGTTTACATTGGCAAAGATTTTTGTACGAAAAATTGGTGTTGGGCTGATCCGTATGGATGGCTATACCCGGCTAGCTTTGATCCTTGCCGGAGCTTTTGGTGCCTACAGTCTGGGAGCAAATAACATTGCCAACGTGATGGGAGTTTTTGTGCCTGTGGCTCCGTTTCCTGATTTGCAGTTTGGTCAAGATTTTAGTGTTTCTTCCGCACAGCAACTATTTTTAGTGGGGGGTCTGGCTATTGCGGTAGGCGTCTTCACATATTCCAAGCGGGTTATGATGACAGTCGGCTCAGAACTGATGACGCTCACTCCACTGGCAGCCTGGGTAGCAGTAATGTCACACTCGATTGTCCTCTTCCTTTTTGCTTCTGAGCGCCTGGAACAACTGCTGGCAAACATGTCGCTACCTACCATTCCACTGGTTCCTGTTTCAAGTTCCCAAGCAGTGGTTGGAGCGGTGATTGGAATTGGAATGCTGCAGGGTGGAAGAGAAATTCAGTGGCCGCGAATTTACGGTATAGTCAGAGGCTGGGTCATCACGCCTGTGATTTCCTGTTTACTTTGTTTTGTCGGATTGTATTTTCTGCAAAACGTTTTCCAACAAGAAGTACAGCGTGAATCAAACTATTTGCTGTCAACTCGTGTTCTAGAAAAATTTCAAAAAGAAGGAATTGAGACAACCGGTTTGAATCAACTGTCAGATTCAACATTCAGTAGTTCTGCTGAGCTGGTAAGGGCAGTAAGTTCTATAGTACCTTTGTCCAGTCAGCAGGGCCTTAAAGTGGTAGAGTTTTCGTTACAGAAAAGTCTGCTCATCACTCAGGAAAAAATTGCTTCCATGGATAAAAAAGGTCTCTCTTCAATTCAACTGGATGCCTTGAACCAACTGCAGGGTCAAACCTTTAATTTCCCCTGGCAATTAGGAGATTCTCTGGCGGAAATCAGTTCAGAATGGGAGGTCCGCGGAGGTGGGCTGAAGAACAAACTGCATGACCGCAAAATTAAACAAAAATTAGCTTATTTATATCGAAATTTTTAACGGAGAGAAAGATGAATCCTTTGAGTTTGTTTTTTAAAAAACAGTATGCAGTAGAAGAAAAAATACAGCGACTTTTGCGTTACCTGGAAGATATGGGGCAACTTTATCGGGGAGCTTATGAGGCATATCTGGATGGAAACTATGACGATTTTGCTCAACGCAATGAAGATCTCAACAAAATTGAAAAAGAAATGGACGATCTGGGACTTCAGATTCAAATGACACTGATGCGAGAATCTTTGATGCCGGATTCCAGGGATGACCTACTCTGGTTTTTGACCAAGCTGGATAAAGTCCCCAGTAGCTTCAAGCATTCACTGGGTGCAATAGCTATAGAAAAACCTGAGATCCCTCAAGACTTTCAGGATCCACTGAAAAAAATGCTGGCTCACACCCATGATGCAGTAAAAGCTCTGGCTCATGCCACAGATTCACTATTTACAGATTTGAGGGCTGTCCGACAGCATGTGGAAGAGGTTGGGCGTCAGGAGAGTGAAGTCGACAAGGTAGAGTATAAACTGCTGAGAACAGTTTTTGAGAATGAAAAATTTGAACTGGCACGGCAGTATCAACTGAAAGGCATTTTGAAGCAGTTGGGTGCAGTCACCAATCTTGCTGAAGACGTTGCGGATGCAGTACTTATTCTGGCCACCAAGCACTCGGCTTGAAAAACTTGGTGGCAATAGTTTGCTGTATTGCTAAGTTGACTTTAAGTTCCGGAAAATAAATTTCCCGGAAGCAGGCTGCAGCTTTAATAAAGACGGTTCACTACTTTTCCAATCCTGCACGCCATTCCTGCCAGTTGAGGTAAGCAGTAGCACCCATAGTGGCAATGGGTTCCGGGGGCAATCTGGTAGGTTGTTCTTCATTGAGGTAATCTTCAATGTAGCTGTTCTGGAATCCGGATGCGTACTCCGCAGCTAGAATTCCGGAGAGCGTCCCTTTGGAAACACCGACTCCGTTTTGGCAACAGGCGGCAAACAACCCATCTTCAATTTCACCAAATACCGGAACTCCGTTCCAACTCAGGCACAAGCGTCCACCCCAGCGGTACTCCATTTCCACGTTTTTAAGCATCGGAAAGCGTCGCTGAAAACTNCGGTCGTGGTTTCTCACCGTCCGTTGAATGTCGCNGTCGGAGGCTTCCATGGTTGAATTGAAGTGGAACTTGTTTCGCATCAGGATTCGATGTCCTCCCACGCCGCAAATCTTTCTCACCGAGCTCCCAAATGGGTTAGCTGGCGCAACACCCCAACTGGGTTCTCCTCCGAGCTTACGTATTTCCTCTGTAGTCATAGCACGGGTCATTGAGGCGTAAAGAAAAATGTGCATTAGCCTCCGCTTGAGGAATCCAAAACTTTGAAGGTGTCCGTTGACGCAGAGAATAACTTTTGGCGCAGAGACGGAACCTTTAGGCGTGTTGACTTTCCAGATACCGTCAGCACGTTTCATCGCAATGACTGGAGAATTTTCGTAAATATTCACATTCCGGGAAAGGCCCTGTGCAAATCCCCGGACATACGCAGCGGCTTGAATTGTAACCGTTTTTGGGGTAAGCAAACCGCTCAGGTAATAGTCACTTCCCGTGATCCGTTTCATATCTGACGCATCCAGCCAGGTTGATTCTTCCCCCATGGAATTAAGATGCACGACATACTCCCGGTTATGCCGATCTCCTTTTTCGCTGGCCGCCCCGTTGATTTTTCCGCAGGGATTGAAAACTTCCTGTGAAAAACCGTAGTCCTCAGCGGTTTTGGCGGCAAAGGCAATTGCATAGCGGTTTTGCATGGTTTGGCGAATGTCCCGTTCCACTGCACCGGCATAGCTGTCGCTACTGATGTCGTGCGGTAAATCAATCATGAAACCGGAATTGCGTCCGGAACTGCCCTCACCTATGCGGATGGAATCCAGCAAAACTATACTCTCTTTTTCCCGGAGTTGTAACAGCCGTCTTGCAGCAGACAACCCAGCGAACCCCCCACCAATTACCAGCCAGTCGGCAGTGAGGTCTTCTTCTAAAACATGTGTTGGTTCCGGTTCCGGGAGAATCGCATACCAACCGGAAAGACCAGGATTCCCGTGGCGGATGTTTTTGACCTGAATCTTCTGCGACATTAGTATTCTGTCTGAAATTTTTAAAGGGAACCCGGTACAACCAAGTTTAGATTTAACTCAATTGCTGACGAGAATTTCGGAAATATCTTTTTTTAATGTAGCGATCACCCGTTCCAGTTTGCTTTTTTCGTCCGTAGTCAGCGGCTGAAGTGGCAGGCGGGGAGGTCCGGGATGGAGGCCCGTCAGTTCACAGCCGTATTTGACGCTTTGAACAAACTTCCCTCCCTGCTCCAGAACACGCATTAGTGGAAGCAACGCCGACATGATTCGACGCCCTTTTGCGTAATCGCCTTCAAGCACACAGGCTTCATAAAGTGCGATGTGCTCTTTCGGCAAAAAGTTTGAACCGGCGCAAACCCAGCATCTGGCTCCCCAGGCAAAGAACTCAAGCGCCTGATCGTCCATGCCGCAGCACAGCCCGATGTTGGGATAGTCGTGCGCGAGCAGGTGAACGCGGTTAATATCTCCGGAACTTTCCTTGATGCCGCAGAAATTTTTAGAGCGTCCCACACGATCCAGAAACTCCTCACCCATATGAGTCCCGGTACGGCCGGGATAGTTG
>JGI26063J44948_1000314_pt1 | contig 12688 bp, 6 predicted proteins | sample MarorgKNORR_S2LV_4_FD_44948 | JGI IMG/M metagenome (IMG submission 44948) | reverse complement strand
ACCATTTATGATTAGCCCGTGCCCGGGGTACGAGATTGGCCATCCCCCAAACCGCAAAAGATAAACCGGCTAAAGACCATGTGGCCAGTGCCCATCCCCACCATTCTAGAAGTTCACCCAAATAGTTTGGGCAGGACACCCATTTAAACAACCCACCATGGGGGATTTGATACTCGGTGGTCCCATTTTTCCGCAGATCAAACAGCATATTATCCGATTTAATGTTAATCCCCATGCCAGTAATAAAAAGTATCACACCAATGATAAACTGAGGACTGGTTAGCCAATCAATTGGATAGGGGTGATGCAGGCTGAACAGCCATTCTGCATTGATCCAAGCATTGATTCCGTTAAAACCAACAGCAAACAGAATAAGACTGATTGGCATTTTTTTCCCCGTGATGCGTGCCCGAGCCGGCCAAACCCAACTGCGATGTATGTAGTGCCCAGTCCACAATATATAAAAAATGATTCCAACTGGATCAGCCAGATTCCAACCTGAAGCACCGATTCCAAAAAAGACAGTCATTACTATAATACAGGGAGATTCCATAAAAACCCATCCCAGTCTAGCTGAAATCCTTGGCCCCCAACCGGGGCGCTCATGACGGCCATAAGGTGCACGTACAAACATGAGAAGCAAAAAAGTTCCGGCCGCAACCCCCAGCCAGATCCAAATGGTTAATTCATATTGCCATTCATTGATCAGCATTTGTTATGCTATCTTTCCATTTTTCATTAACCATTCAATTGTATCTGTTACCGTAGATTCCAGTGGTCTTGATTGATGGCCGATTTCTTGACGTGCCAGTGTACCTGGTATATCCCTGCATTGGACGGATAGAGCGTGAAGACTGCCTCGGCTAAAAGAAGGGCGCCGACCCGTTAGTTTTGCACTTAGATAAGCAAATGGTATTGCGGTATAAGCAGTCCAAAATGGCAGCGTCATGTATATGGTTCGCTTGCCAATTAAACCAGCAATAATTTCTGCAATGTGTTTAAATGAAGACCATTCACCAGGTACAATATAATGTTGACCACTTTTACCTTTTTCAATACAGTTAATAGCTGTAGTGCATACATCACGTACATCCACCCAATTGAATCCGCTATTGATAGTAATAAACATTTTTTGCTCAGCAATATCACTTATAACCTGCCCCATTCGGCTGGGTTTGAAATCATAAGGTCCAATGATACCAGTTGGGTGTAAAATGCTCGCATTCAGTCCTTGGTTGCAGGCATCCAATACATGTCTTTGGGCAGCAGCTTTTGTACGGTCGTAAGGTGCTGCTTTTAAATCTTGAACAAGGGGTCGATCTTCGGTAAGCATATCAGATGTAGGTCGTTGTTGGAAAGCATGAATACTAGAAAAATGTATAAATCGCTTTACTTGGTTTTCTAATGCGGCCCTGCACATAGCTTTTGTTCCATCCACATTAATTTTTTCCATGAGAGGAATATCAATATTTTCCACCGCAACATAAGCTGCTGTATGAAAAATAAAGTCACATCCAGACATCTGTTTGGTCAAAGTTGCAGTATCAGCAAGATCACCCTGGACATGTTCTACATCCAACCCGTCCAGTGCAAGGGTGTCATGATGAATCAGGACCCGAACCTGCCATCCATTATCCAGTAATTGTCTAACAAGGTTTCCGCCGACATGGCCGGCTCCACCAGTTACAAATGCTTTTTTCATTGGTTGCTACCTGCGATCGAAAACTAATCAAATGGTTGTGATAAATATTGACAGCTGCCGAAATAAACTGGAAGATTTTATTTCTAAACAAACCCATTTTCAATAAGTGAAATAGAATTATTAGAAATATTTAAAAAAAGTTGGATGCATAATATTATATGGGGTAATATCAACTGAAGACTTAAGTAAAGCCTTTTTGCGTAAAAGGCTTGTGTGAGTATAAATTATCTTGGAGGGTATTTAAATGCGTAAATCATTTGCATTAAGCTTCGTTACACTCCTTATACCTGGATTGCTTTTTGCGCAATACAAGGTTTCGGGTACTATAACGGATGCCAATAACGGTGACAAACTAGTTGGCGCAAACATAATTGTTGAGGGAACCGAAACAGGAACTTCTACCGATGTGGATGGAAATTATTCCCTGACCATCCCTGCTGGTCTAACCTCTGCCAAAGTTACCGCTCGTTATATAGGCTATCGACAGGCAACAGTGACAGTAACGGCGTCTGGGACTCATGACTTTTCTTTGCTAGAAGATGTTTTGAAAATGGATGCAATTATGGTAACCGGTGTGGCTGGTGCGCTCACAAAAACCAAGACCACATTTTCAATTGACAAAATTGACTCAGACATATTAGAACAAGCACCAGCAACCACAGTTGAATCTATGATTCGAGGTAAATCTGCCGGTGTAAAAGTGGTGAAAGCATCAGGGGAACCAGGATATGCAGCTTCTGTTCAGTTACGCGGCGCAACCAGCATTAATGCTAGTGGGCGATCACAAGCACCATTATATATTGTTGATGGGATCATTATTGATCCGTCAATATCTGGTAGTCCCATGGGAGATATTAATCCTGATGATGTTCAAAGCATTGAAATTATTAAAGGCGCCTCTGGTGCTTCGGAATACGGAGCACGAGCTGCCAATGGTGTAATTGCCATTAAAACGAAACGGGGTTCAGAAATAGGCTTAGGTCAGACCCGTTTCAACTTCAAAACTGAATATGGTTATAATCAACTTGCAGGCAGTATTGGAACCAATGGTTCGCATCACTATAAAACAGGGCCAACTGGTTATTTCCTTGATTTAGCAACGGGTGAGGAATATGACCCACGTGATGGAACAAAAAGTGCGTCGCCTAACCCGTATAATGCAGACAGTGCTTATGCTGCAGGTGTTTATTTTTCTGATCAACCCTTTAAATATGTTGCTACGGGTGTACCTGGAGATGGAACCCCAAAACTTTTACCTGATAATGGTGGACGTCCAGGGTTTGACCACACCGAGCGCTTTTATAGTGATGGGAATTACAAAAGAAATAATTTCTCAATGCAAAGAAACGATGAAAACTTTAATGTTTATGTTGGTGTGTCCAACATGGGAGAAGATGGTGTTTTCGGTAATTTTATTGATGGTTTTAGTCGCAACACATTTCGCTTAAATACAGATGTGAATCTACCATATGACATTAAAGTTGGATTTAGTTCCTTGCTTTCAAGATCAGTGAAACAAGAAGTAAATACCGGTGCTTTTTTTGATATTACCTTTTTTCCATGGGATGTGGATATTTTAGCAAAAGATGAAAATGGGGAATACTTTATTACACCGTCTCCGAAAAACCTGACAGAAGAAAATCCTGTATATCAGATTGATATGAATGACAGACATTCTACGCGCAATCGATCATTACTTGGTACGACAGTTAATTGGTCTATTACGCCTCAATTACGTATGGGGGGAGCTTTGAGTTATGATCGTTCAAACCGCCTTTGGAGAAATTACTATCCGAAAGGCTATAGAACAGCTAATCCGAGTTTATCACTTAATGATGGTAACCTTACAAAAAGCACAACAGATGAAGAGTCAATCAATGGGAATATTGGGCTAACATATGCAACACAATTGGGAGATATGGATTTCATCTCAACAGGACGTTATACATATGAATCCTATGATTATTCCTATCATAGTGGAAATGCATACAAGTTAGCTGTTGGTGATGTTCCTCAACTTTCCACAGGTAGTGAAAAATCAGTTTCTTCGAGTAATCAGATAACAAATGCTGATGCATTTTCCATTCAAGCTCAGGTAGATTATTTAGATCGATATATCTTAGATGTTACTGCACGGCAGGATCGCTCATCTTTATTTGGCCCGGAAGAAAGAGTAAATAACTATGGAAGATTCAGTGCTGCAGTTCGGTTGAGTGAACATGGTTTTTGGGAACCACTCAAAGGAATCTTCAATGAATTTAAAATTCGTTTCAGTAATGGAACATCGGGCAATCGACCAGCCTTCTCCCAGCAGTATGAAACTTGGTCAGTTGCTGGAGGTAATATTTCTAAATCAATACTTGGGAATAAGACATTAAAACCGGAAACAGTAACTGAGTCCGAAGTAGGTGTTGACTTTTCTATAATGGATCGCGTTTTAGTTGAACTTACAAGTGTGCAGACGGTTAGTGAAGACCAGCTTCTCCAAGTTCCTTTACCTGGTTATGCTGGCTATAGTGCTCAATGGCAAAATGCCGGCACACTGACTTCAGACGCATTTGAGTTGAGTGTTACCTCATCAATAATCAATACACGGGAACTCTCTTTGTCGGCTGGGTTCAATTACGATGTTTATGATCAAACAATTACTGATTTTAACATGCCCCCCTATTTAACGGCTTTGGGTCAAGATATTTTCTATATGAAAAACAATACACAATATGGCTCATTTTGGGGGACCGTATGGGCAACCAGTACCGATGAGTTACCCCAAGCCACCCAGCAATATGCAAGTCAATTCCAAGTTAATGATGACGGATATCTGGTTTGGGTAGGTGATGGCAATACCTGGAAAGATGGTATTAGTAAGATACTATGGGGAACATCTAAAACTTTGGAAGGCAGAACATACGGTTGGGGACGTCCTGTTCAATATATAGATGAAACAGGAAATAAACTTCATCAAATGGGAACTTCTGTCCCTGATTTTAGCTATTCAATGACTTCCAGTCTCAGGTTTAAAGGGGCATCGGTATATGTAATGTTTGACGGACAATCAGGCGGTGATATTTACAATCATACAAGGCAGTGGGCTGCCCGGGATGATGGTTCTGATGATGTAGATCAGTATGGGAAAACTGATGAGACAAAGAAACCGACGATTTATTATCGAGACATGTATCATGTGAATGCTCCTAATTCCTGGTATGTGGAGGACGGAACTTATCTAAAGTTACGTGAACTAGCGGTGAAATATGACTTAGCCAATCTTGTAGACATGAGAGGGGTTGGTATTAGTAGTCTTAAGTTGGGAATTGTTGGCCGCAACCTGATTACATGGACAGATTACAGAGGCTTTGATCCTGAAGTGGGGCGTGGTGGAGGACAGTTAGGGTCTGCAGTAAATGCTCGTGTAGATTCTTATAGGTATCCCAATTACAGAACATTTTCTTTCACACTAGATCTAGATTTCTAAGGAGGGAAGAGTAAATACAATGAAAAAGATAAAAAATAAATTAACGATCACCCTTTTAGTTAGCTTGACTTGGTTTGGCTGTGCTGATTTAGATGTATCAAATACTAACGCACCTGACCAATCACGGGCCCTTGCTGAACCGGCAGACGTGGAATCGCTGATTCGTTCCACCTTTTTAGTATTCTGGCAAGGAACTCATTTAGCTGGTAATAGCTGGTTCATTGGCACCTTAGGCGATGGAATGTCATGCTCATGGGGAAACTGGGGAATGCGTGAAATTTCTTCGGAACCTCGCGCAGAACATGACAATAGCCCCGCCTGGGGATATGCTGGTGCCGCAGAAGATCTTTGGTATGGTATGTATGCCGCAATATCATCTGCAAAAGATGGTTTAGCCGCGATTAGCTCAGGAATTACCCTCAATACTGACGCAGATCCTAATGCGGATGTCCGTGCAAAAGTATTTGCGAAGTGGGTCATGGGCATTTCACATGCTATGGTAGCAATTCATCATGATAAAGGGTTTATCATTGATGAAAACACCGATTTTAGCCAAACGCAGGAATTGGTTGATTATAATGCCGTCATGGCTGCAGCGATTACTATGCTCGAAAGTGTAATTACTGATTGTAATGCAAATGCTGCCGTTTCTGTTCCAGAAGATTGGCTCCATATTGCTAGTTTTACACTGGCAGATTTGGCAAAAGTAACCCACAGTTTGGTAGCAAGATATAAAGCAGGTGTTGCCAGAAATGCAGCCGAACGAAGTGCTGTTGATTGGGCCAGTGTCCGTACCAATGCTCAACAAGGCGCACCCTTTGCACCAGTAGGTGATACCCAGTATTGGTGGTCTTATACACATTATTATGGTGGTGTTCATCCGTATTGGACCCGTGCAGATTACCGATTTATTGGACCATCTGATCAATCGGGTAGATATCAATCATTATGGTTGAAAGACAACTCCCCTGCTACGGTTCAGGCAAGACAGGAAATATTTATTGTTACCGATGACAAACGTATTGTCGGTGGCGGTGCCACTGAAGACAGCTTGGCTCAGACGCCTGGTAAATATATATTTAATACAGGTTATGCTTTTTTGGTTCCGTCTCGAGGCACTTATCACCGCTCATATTACTTGATCAACAAAACTACCGAATATGCTACAATTGAAGTTGCACCGATGAAAGATCTCGTTCAGCAAGAATTAGATTTATTGACCGCTGAATCGTATTTGCGCGCAAGTGATGCAGCCAATGCGGTAACATACATCAATAAATCAAGAGTTGGTATTGGTGAACTTACTGCTGCAGCGGTTGCTGATGGTATTGGTTCTGATACGGATGAACCCAGTGCACTTGATGCAGCCAGCCTTTGGGCAAAATATAAGTATGAAAAAATTATGGAAGGTAATTTGACACATCCATGGTTGAACTATACAGACCGTCGTGGATGGACAGGTACTATTGGAAACGACTATGGCGGAGGACTTCTGCCGGGTACACCAATTCATTTTCCAATACCTGGAAAAGAATTAGCGGTATTATTAATGGATAGTTATACCTTTGGTGGCCAGGATAATATAGGACAGCCTGGTACTGCCGGCCATAAGTTGAGTAATGGTAAAGTGTTTCGTAATCGTGGCTTTTTTATAGAGTTTAAGAAACGTACTCGAATGAATAAAGCCGATTTGTATTAAATTCGAGTTACAAAATAATCATAAAGAGGGCCCCAACTGGGGCCCTCTTTATTTCAATAAAAAGAATACATAAGTTTGTGTTAAAAAAATTAGCTACAATTTTATTTTTATTCAGTTTTGTATTTATTGGTTGCAGCAGTGTGTCTTCAGGAAAAATNACTGAATACCGTATTACTGTTGGGACCACTACGATGTATGATTTTCAAACATTATCCGATAAAATTTTAGGTCAACATCGTTTTTTGATTGATCGGACTGAAGATATTGGCTCTGGCTCAATAATCGAAACAAAATATGAATATACTGAACCAAGCAATGAAGAATTAATTCAGGGTATCAAGGAAGTTCGCTACCAGATTATTTTAGAAGCCCGCATGAAAGGCGGTGTAAGTAAAATGTATAATATTCGTGCAATTGTACGTGAATATGGACGTTTTACTGATAACAATGAATGGATAGATATTCCAGTAAATGACCAAATTAAAAAACGGGTTAAATTCTTTAGCAATGATTTAAAAACAGAATTTGAAAATAAAATTCGAGCATTTTAGTCTCGTTTTACGATTTGGATTTATAAAAAACCCCCTGTGTTTTTAAGGGGGTTTTTTGTTTGTAATTAAGTGATGATTTTTTTAAAAAGCCTGTCCAAAGAAAACCGCATTTAACAGTAGCCCATTGGATCCATACCAGAATGCCCGAAAGGATGGGTTATCTGCAAATAAGATCACATGGCCACTGCCTTGTCTCCGGGCAATGATGGAAGCACTATTTTGAATCTCTTTTAGTTTTTCTTCAGAGATATACCCGCTGAGAAGGGGGTTTTTCGTATACCGGCCCACATTGGCAGCTGTAGTTGTAGATAATTCAAAAAAGGTATCCCCGCGCCTGAACATAGAGGTTTGCTTATTATATCCATAAGCTATGGGGTGTGTATTGTCCAAAGATACTTCAAAGATGGAACCGCCAATCCGCTGGGCTCCGGTAACCATTGGTACTTGGTCATAAGGTATATCCAAAGTATCCTTGCTGCCTTTTTTTAGTTTTTCATTTAAAATCTTTTTATTGACCACCCATCGAGATCCGGTTTGGGTAGCAATCAGGGTGCCCCCGTTCCGCACCCAATCTTTCAGTGTTTTAATATCCGTGGAATCCAAATTACCGTAAGAGCCATCTGGCACAATAATGGTATTGTATTTTGATAGCTTATGGACACTTAACTGTTTTGCATTCAGCAATGAAACCGGTATTCCCATACGGAAATTCAGAAGGTGCCATACTTCTCCCACACCATAGGAAGAAGTGCCATCTCCAGAAAGAATTGCCACTTTTGGTTTTTGTAATACACCTTGATATGCGCCACCTAAATCTGGCCCGGATGGTGTAGAAGCTGTGTTAGATGCATAAATATTCACATGATCCGTTTTCGCCAAATGAATCATCATTTTATGGATCTTTTCTTGGGAAATCGTGGCGTCCGCATCCCGCTGGTATGCAGGGATTACGATTGTTCCCCTATCAAATTGTATTTCTTTTCCCTCAACAACCGCCGAAAAAGATTGTGTGGTGAGCCTGGGACGAATTCCCGAATCCATAATGCTATAAAGACTTTTCGGAGCATAATACCGATCCCATTTCATTAGATAAGCCGATTTTGCTTTTCCCCCAATAAGCATTCCGCCATCTAACTCAACCGGATCCAATTGGGTACCTATATATGCTTTGGGGTTTTGTTTCAGTTCATAGGATTCAACGCCATAGGCAAGGGGTAGGGTCCAGGCAGATACATCATAAAATAATGAATCTTCGAATGTGGTCATACGTTCCATGATCCCTTTTAAAAATCGTGTTTGGGGTTGATCTGATGGAATGATCACTGCTTCACCCGGATTAAACCTGATCTGTTTTACAGTTATGGGTTTTTTCAATTCATGGGCCACAATCCGGTGTTTTTGCAGGTTTTGGATCAACATTTGAGTGCGCGTCCTGTTTTGTTGTAAACTAACCAGATATCCTTTCACCTGGTTTTTCTTCGCTGCATCGGGTGCCGTGGCATAGAAATCCCGGTGATAAGCTAAGAATTCTTTACGCAGGGCCACCAGGCCATCTAAAGTACCAAGTGTCGACATATAATGATTGCGAATTGTAAAGGCATAGATAAGACGTCCTTGGTTGGTTTCTGATTCCAGTGCCCGTGAAGAAGCCTGTTCAAACAAAATGCCAACCGATCCATGGATATCCCCATAAGTGGATCCTTTTCCGTAGTAAAAATCATCATAGGACTGTTGGGAGTAGTACATTGATTGGATACTATCTAACCGTTTGGCGTGGAAAGGAATGAGTTTATTGGCCAATTTGATGCTGCCTTTTGGCGTGTTGGGATTGTTTCGACTGGGGATTCCGGGTTGGAAGAAAAAAGTGGAATTGCCGCCCATCTCATGGGCATCCAGTAAAAATTGTGGACGCCAATGGTGAAATAATTTGATGCGACCATTAGATTCGGGTTGGGTTACAGGCATCCAGTCCCGGTTCATATCAAATAGATAATGGTTGGTGCGACCCCGCGGCCATGGTTGGTTGTGTTCCCGGTCCTGCGTATCAATAGTGGGTACTCTGCCGCGGTTGCCGTTGACCCAATTAACAAATCTGTCACGGCCATCAGGGTTATACATGGGATCAATGATTAATACGGTATTTTTTAATATGTCATCAATTTGTTTTCCGGATCCAGCCGCCAGGTGATATAGTAACAGTAGAGATGCTTCAGTGCCGCTGGCTTCGTCCCCGTGAATAGAAAACCCAAGATAGGCTACCAAAGGCATCGCATTTAAACCCTGGTCGCTTACTGTATTNGGTTTGTCCGATAATTTTAAATTTGCCCCTCGAATTGTTTCCAAGTTTTTGTGATTGTCCGGATGGGTTACAATGGCATGAATCAGGCGGCGACCTTCATGAGTTAGCGCATGGTCATTTAAAATGATACGATTGCTGCGTGCAGCAAGTACTTCAAAATAATCCACAACCTGATCTGTTCTTGTGTGACGAGTGCCGATTTGATGCCCGATGATTTCTTCTGGTTTAGGTATGGATGAATTATATCGGACACCCTTGATTTTCATGGGCAGCTGAATATCCTGTTGGGCGAACAAAAATGTAAATAGATAAATAGGTAAAAACTGTTTCATGAAACTTCTCCTCAGGCTGAATTTTACTTTGAATGATTGGTTTTGAAGACAGGAAAATTAAAACGGGAACTGCTTTAAACTATGGATAATTTGGACTGGCTGGGGTAAATACACCTAAATTCAATCTTAACAAGGAATAAAAGTATGTCTGCATCTGTGATTCAAATTAACGTCAAACCGGATACCCCAGGTGAGGTAGGTTTACCGAAAATACCGGTAGATCAGGTATGGGTAAAAAAGGAAGGTTTGGAAGGTGATTACAATCGTGCTCGCAAAAAGAAAAAAGATAATGACCCTGATATGGCGGTGATGATTATTTCAAGCGATGTTTTAGATCAGCTCAACCAGGAAGGATGGCCGGTAAAACCGGGCGATGTGGGAGAAAATCTTACAATTACAAATATTGATTATATCAAAATCGCAGCGGGGCAAAAATATTTGATAGGTGAAGCGGAAATTGAAATTTCATTTATTTGTGAACCATGTACCAATTTATACAAACTACCATATGTTGGGAAAGAGCGTGGCCCAGAATTTATGGCAGCAATTATGAATCGCCGGGGATGGTACGCCCGTGTATTAAAAGAAGGACGTATATCCATTGGTAATACGTTTTTATTGAAGTAAATCGTGGCAAGCCAAGCAATAGAATTAAAAATTACAGGAATGCACTGTGCTGCGTGTGTATCTACAGTTGAACGGGCATTATATCAAGCGGAAGGTGTAAAAAAGGCAGTTGTTAATCTAATGCTTGAAAAAGCCCATATCGAGGGTGAAGTAGAAATTGATCAATTAATTCAGGCTGTCCAGAAAACAGGTTATGANGCGGAGTTAATAGAAGAAATCGTGTTGNCACAAGACAGTCAATCNGATGAAGGCCTGATCCAAGCAAAAAATCAGATGGTTTTTGCCTGGGTTCCTTCGGTAATCATGATGTTGTGGATGATCCCAAAATGGCTTTCAGGGATTATGTGGCCCAATCCAACATTATATATATATGGTATGATTGTATTCAGCTTGGTTGTTTTACTGCTGCCTGGCCGTAACATTCTCAGGTCAGCTTGGAAATCAACAGTACATCTCTCTCCGAATATGGATGTTCTGATTGCGTTAGGATCTCTAGCGTGTCTGGTTACAGGAGTATTAAAAGCATTCGGAATGGATATTCATTCTTTTGCTGGGATTGCGGGAATGATTATATCCTTTCATTTAACTGGTCGATATATTGAAGTGAAGGCCAGGGGCCGTTCTTCTGATGCTATGAAACTGCTGCTGAATTTGGGGGCTAAAAATGCCCGGATTATTGTTGGAGCGGAGCAAAGGGAAATACCTATATCTCAAATAAAATCTGGTGATATCATGCATGTTTTGGCTGGTGAAAAAATCCCCACCGATGGAATTATTGTTGATGGAGAAAGTACAATTGATGAATCGATTACTTCGGGTGAATCAACACCTGTTTTAAAAACAGTAAAGGACCATGTTATTGGTGCTACCATAAACTTAGATGGTGTACTGAAAGTAAAAGCAACCAAAGTGGGCAGGGACACATTTATTGCCCAAATGGCAAAGATGGTGGAAGAAGCGCAAACCACCAAAGTGCCCATCCAGGCTTTTGCTGACCGCGTAACAGCTATTTTTGTTCCTATTGTATTAGCACTTGCTATAGTTACATTTTCATTTTGGATGATTGCCCCAGATTTTATGAAAAAGGGAACACACTTTTTTCTGAATATTTTTCCTTGGATAAATCCAGATGTTCCCAGCACAACAATGGCCCTTTTTGCTGCTATTGCTGTACTTGTCATTGCATGCCCATGTGCATTGGGGCTTGCTACGCCTACGGCACTAATGGTGGGCAGCGGAAAAGGCGCGGAAAATGGTATTTTAATTCGTAGCGGGTCTGCTATACAGCGCATGAGTGAAGTCACAACTATAGTTTTGGATAAAACAGGTACATTAACAACCAGCCGCCTGGAAGTAACGCAAGTCAAATTGTTTGGTGGAAAAAATGAGACAGACTTGATTCGAATGACGGCCAGTGTTGAAAAAAATTCTACCCATCCACTAGCAAAAGCGATTGTTCGCTTTGCCCAGAGAAAACAGATTGACTTAAATGATGTAACGGATATTTTTTCTACGCCTGGAAAAGGAATTAAAGCGGTATTAGGCAACTCTAAAATACAAGTTGGGAATCGGGAATATGTTGGGTACCAAGGCGATTTTGATGATCATGGGTCCCATGTATTTATAGCAGTTGATGACACTGTTTATGGTGTTTTTGTTTTACAAGACNAAATCAGAGCTGATTCCAATAGTATGGTTCAATACTTAAAAAATAAACAATACAAAATAGTAATGCTTACAGGAGATAAAGCAAATGTAGCGGAAGCCATGGCGAGTGAGATTGGGATTGAAAAAGTATTTTCAGAAGTTATGCCATCGGATAAATCGAAAATGATNAAATCAATTCAGGATGGCGGGGAAGTAGTATGTATGATTGGCGATGGCATAAATGATGCGCCGGCCCTGGCGCAGGCGGATGTAGGCATTGCCATGGGAACGGGAGCAGATATCGCCATGGAAAGCGGGGACATTATTTTAATCAGAGGTGATTTATCAAAAGTGAA
>JGI26063J44948_1000309_pt1 | contig 12783 bp, 10 predicted proteins | sample MarorgKNORR_S2LV_4_FD_44948 | JGI IMG/M metagenome (IMG submission 44948) | reverse complement strand
ACCGTTGGATCGCAGAGGCTTCGGCCAGACCCCTCTGACGCTGGCGAGGGAGTGATTCTCGGCGGAGACTGGCTCGACATCGACTGGCCCAGCACGATGGAAGGCGCGACCCGCGCCGGACTTTCAGCGGCTGCCACGATTCTGGGCCACAGAGGCGATTCTCTGATGAGAGGATGGCAGCACGACGATGACTGGCCGGATTGGCCCGAACCACCACGAAGAGGTGCAGAGGGCTGGCGCGAGTGGTGAAACGAAACATAAGAGACGGTCAAAGAAGCGAGGGAGCAGCGAAAAAAATGTCAGAGAAATTCGATTTCGGCGAGCACGAAGTCACGGAGGATGGCTCAGTCACTCGGCTCGCCGGCTGGGATACCCATCAGAACCTCGACGAAGCACAAGCATTCTGCAAGAAAATCGCTGAATCGCATTATGAGAACTTCGTCGTAACCAACCAATTCACACCGGCAGAACACGTCGAACACATCCAGAACATCTACGCCTTCTGCCGCTACGGCGACGACCTCGGAGACGATGCACCATTCAGCGACGAGATCAGGTGGAAACTGCTCGACGCATGGGAACAAGACCTCTCAGAAGCAGCCCGCGACGACTGGAACGGAAACCCGCGACACCCGATACTCAAAGCGATTCAAGCAACGGCGCGCGAGAAGGGGATTCCACGCCAGCCGTTCTGGAAATTGATTCAAGCTTTCAAGATGGACCAGACCAAGAAGCGTTATGCCGATTTCGATGAACTACGACGCTATTGCTTTTACAGCGCAGACCCTGTCGGCCACCTTTTCCTCTACGTTTATGGGCACGATGACGAGGAACTTCGAGCCCTTTCCGATTGGACCTGCACGGCTCTGCAATTGGCCAATCATTGGCAAGATGTGGCTCGCGATCTGGACCAAGACCGCATCTATCTGCCAGCCGACACGATGACTCGCCACGGTTATTCGTACGACGACTATCTCTCCCGTACCGCCGATGATCGCTGGTGCGCCCTGCTCGCAGACGAGGTTGCGCGGGCGCAGGAATGGTTCGACAAAGGTGAGGAATTGTGGCAGCGCTGCGACCCGCGCCTCGCCGTCGACCTGATGATGTTCAGCTGGGGTGGACAAGCGGTTCTCGCCTCGATTCGTAAACAGGGATTCGACACTTGGCGCAAGCGGCCGAGAGTCAGCAAACTCAAACAGTTCTTCTTGCTGATGAAAGCACGGCGAAAATGGCGTGCTGCTCTGAAGCACGCCGTTTGACTTAGCACCCATGCGCGCGAGGGTGAGGTTCAAGAGTGAATGATGTGGGCTCGCGTTTGACAAGGCCATGACTCAGCGAAGCAAGACCGATTCCGCAAGCGGGATTCGCTATGACCTCGAGCGGAGCATATCCCTCATCGAAGCCGATGTCGAACCCGAACGGATCGATATGGTTCGCGCTGCTGTCGGTATCACTCGAGATGCGGCGCGGGCAATCAGCATCACCGCGATGGAGACGATTCGCGAGGGAGCGAGATTCATGGGTGTCGTCGGCAATCGCGGTGAACTCGTCAATCCCTTCGGTCATATCGACGCAGCCATCTGGTCTGAGGCTACCGTTCCCGATTACATGATTGAGAGTGCTTACGATTATTGTGAGGAGTTGACTCGTCGTGAAGCTGGCAATTTCCATCACTCATTCAAGTATCTGCCAGACGATGCTCGACGTTCGATCTGCGCTTACTACGCCTTCTGCCGCCGAGCCGATGACATCGCCGACGGCGACTTCGTCGACCACTTTCCCGGCGGCTCCTCCGACGACCCTGAATCAATCGAATACCGAGCCGATATCGAGCGACTGACCGGCACATCTCCGGTCGTCGACCGCTCGCATTATGACGACAGAATGTCGCAATTATTCTACTATAGAAAGAAGCTCTCAACCGCTTACGAGCCGATTACTTCGACCGATCCGATCTTCATCGCACTGAAGGATACGATTCACCGCTACAATCTCCCGCGACAGCTTCTGGACGACATGATCAGCGGCATGGAGGACGACTTCCACAACAACCGCTACGAGACCTTTGAGGACCTCTACTCCTACTGCTACCGCGTCGCTTCAACCGTCGGGCTGGTCTGCATCGAGATTTACGGATACGATGATCCTGCGGCGCGAGAGTTCGCTGAGGCATGGGGGATCTTCATGCAGATGACGAATATCATCCGCGACGTTGTCGAGGATTCCGAGCGAGACAGAATCTATCTGCCGCTCGAGGATCTGCAGCGTTTTGGAATCACCGAGCAGGATGTGCGCGGTGGTGAATCCCTGCTCGATCACCCTGGTTGGAAGCCTTTCATCGACGATTACATCTCGAAGGCTGAGACTTATCGTGATAAGGCGTTCAAGCTGCTGCCGCTGCTGGACAAGCAATCGCGTTATTCTCCAGCAGCGATGATGGCATTCTACGAATCGATTCTGAAGAAGATCGACAAGAAAGATGGCGATATCTTCAGCGAGCGTGTACAACTCTCGAAAGCTGAGAAGATCACCCTCGCAGCCTACGTGTACGTGCGTTACCGCTTCCTCGCCGTCTGAGCGAAAAGCGGCTTACATTGGACAAGCCTCAAGGGAAGATTATCGAGCAGAGTGAATTGGAGGGGAGTCGATGAGGGTTGCAGTTCTGCTCGAGGATCGCTGTCAGCCCAAGAAGTGCAACGCCGAATGTTGGGCTTTCTGCCCACCGGTTCGCAATGGCATCGAGTGCATCGTACTCGATGATTCGAGCGGCAAGCCGCTGATTTCAGAGCCGCTCTGCATCGGTTGCGGAATCTGTGTGGTCAAATGTCCATTCGAGGCGCTGATCATCACCAATCTGCCCGAGGAACTCGAGGGCGAGATGACTCACCGCTACGGTGAGAATGGCTTCCGTCTGTTTCGACTGCCCTCACCTCGCCAGGAGCAAATCGTTGGCATTCTGGGACCCAATGGAATGGGCAAGTCGACGGCGATAAATCTGCTGTCAGGCTCGTTACGGCCGAACCTCGGAGATTGGACGATACAAGAGAAGGATTGGGCAGAAATCGTCGAATCATTCCCTCGCGGCGAATTGCGCGATTATCTCAGCATGGTAGCACAAGACGGCGTCAAAATCGCTGTCAAACCACAGTACATCGACAAACTGCCCAAGATATTCCAAGGCGAAGTCGTGGAACTCCTCAAGCGAGTTGACGACCGAGATGAATTGGCCCACTACGCCGAACTTCTGGCCATCGACCACCTGCTCAACCGCCGACTGGACAAGTTGTCCGGCGGGGAATTGCAGCGCGTTGCGATCGCTGCAACGCTGCTGAAAGAGGCCGACGTCTACTTCTTCGACGAATTATCCTCCTATCTCGACATACACGAGCGCCTGCGCATAGTGCGAATAATCCAAGGAATGGTCGCGCGCGGCAAGCGAATCCTCGTTGTCGAACACGATCTGGCGATTCTCGACGTTCTCTGCGATCTGCTTCACATCGTTTATGGCGAGCGCGCGGCATACGGAATCTTCACTCCGCCGCGCTCGACGCGGGCCGCGATAAACGCCTATCTCGACGGATATCTACCCGAAGAGAATGTGCGGATCCGCGACAAACCGATTCAATTCCTGCGCGGTCGTGTGCGCGGCGAGGAAGTGGGTTCACCCATCCTGCAATGGGGCGACATGGAGAAGACATTGGGCGAATTCCACCTCAAAACCGGCAAGGGCGAAGTTCGCAGCGCTGAAGTCGTCGGAGTCGTCGGGCCAAATGCAACTGGCAAGACGACCATGGTGCGAATGATTGCTGGTGAGATCGAGCCCGACATGGGCTGGTGCACGATGGATGCAACGGTCTCGTACAAACAGCAGCACGTCAGCACCGACTTCGATGGCAGCGTCCAGGATTGGCTCGATACCGAACTTGGAGGACGCTGGCGCAGCGGCGAATTCCATACTCAGGTGATTCGGCCGCTGCAGGTCGATCAATTGCTTGAATTGCGCGCGAAGAAACTCTCGGGTGGTGAGTTGCAGGCTGTCTGTATCGCGATTTGTCTTGGAAAGGAAGCCGACCTCTATCTGCTTGATGAGCCGAGCGCACATCTCGACGCAAATGCTCGGATGGAGGCTGCGAAGGCGATACGCCGCACCATGGAGAGCAATGAGAAGGCGGCGATGGTCATCGACCACGACATCTACTTCATCGACATCGTCAGCGACTCGCTGCTCGTCTTCGATGGAGAAGGAGGAAAGCATGGCAATGCACAGGGACCTCTGTCACTTCGAAAAGGCATGAATCGCTTCCTCGCCGATGTCGATGTCACCTTCAGGCGCGACCACGAATCACACCGCCCGCGCATCAACAAGCCGAACAGCCGCAAGGATCGCGAGCAGAAGGCTAGCGGTGAATACTTCTACGTCGAATGAGCAAAGAACGAGCGACTTGAACCATTGGATTCTTGAAGGTCGCTCAGAGAGCGTGAGTCATGTCTGAGGACGAGATCGAGACGGCTGCCCAGCCCGATGAGGTCGACGAGGTCGTCGAAGAGCTTGTCGAAGACCCGATCGAAGTACTGGAGACGAGGNTCGCAGNACTTCTCTCAGACCTCCAATATGCACGGGCTGAGACGATGAATNCTCGCCACCGAGGGCAGCGCGACAAGGNCGAGGCGNTTCGCTTCGGCAGCGCCGGACTGGCNGTGCGGATTCTGCCAGCGATAGATGGGCTTGAGAAGGCGCTGGCCAANGGAGATNGTGATTCAGAGGCTATTCTCAGCGGTGTCCGACTGACACTCGANGCCATGCGAGCAGCGCTCACTGCCGAGGGAATCTCGCGAGTGGAAGCCGAGGGAGCAGAGTTCGACCCGACCTGCATGGAAGCGATTGCAACCATTGCAGCGCCCGATGGCGCGGCCGCCGGCGCGGTCATCGAAGTCATCGAAGCCGGCTACACTCTACACGACAGAGTCCTTCGACCTGCCAAAGTCATCGTNGCAGAAGGCTGACCAATCGGCTGATACGACCTATGTGGCGGTTTGATAACCGAGACATGACTCAGGGCGACGATGGTCACTGTTTCCCGCCGCCGAATCGCCTTACTACTCGTCGNNTCGATGTTCCTTTCGGGATGTACTGGCGCTGTCGAAACCGACCCCCNAATCATCCCTGGATGCATGGATGAGACCGCGACCAATTACAATCCAGATGCGACTGAAGCAGACCGCTCCTGCCTCTACGATGACGGTGAGGGAGAGATTCCAGATGACCCCTCACCGCTAGCCATCGAACAGAACGAATTCTGTGACGATGTCAACCCCCACCACTGCATGTTGCCATTTCCGGCACCGGCATTCTTGAATGACGATCCAAGCAGCACCACAGGCTACAATCTGATGATTACAGACGAGGCGATTCCCGACTCAGGATCTGGCCCCACGAATGCATTCCACATGATCAATCGCCTCGACGGCTACAGTCCCTCGACTCAGATCTTCACCACATTCGACCAGACCCCGGACATCTCGGGACTCGCAGGACACAACTCCATCGAAGACTCGCTGGCCGCCGACCACGCTACGGTTCTGATCAACCTCGACACTGGCGAATTACTCTACCATTGGGTCGAAATCGACGCTCGAACACAGGATGATGAGCCGACCTTCGTCTATCTCAGAACGACTCGCGGGCTCGACCACGACACGCTCTACGGCGTCGCTTACAGAAACCTCCTCGACTCAGAGGGAACATGGGTCGAGGCATCAGCAGCATTCGCTGCACTGCGAGACGACCAGACCACTGACTCGCCACAGATCGAAGCCCAGCGAGGCATGTACGAGAACCTCTTCACGGCTCTGGGCGAACACGGAGTCGAGCGTGGAACCCTACAGGCAGCCTGGTACTTCCACACCGCTTCGACAGCTTCGATTCTCGCCGACATAGTCACCGCACGCGATGATGCTTCCGAGCGCTTGGGCGAGGACGGCATCGCCTGCGAGGTAACAGAAGTCATCGATGATTACGGCGATGACAACAGTACTTTCCGCCGAATACACGGCACTTTCACAACTCCACAATACATGGAATCTGATTTTCCACCCGCTAGCATGCGACGCACAGACGCGGGCGACCCGGAATTCATCGAATTCCGTGAAGTGGTATTCACCATCCTCATCCCCCAGATTCTCGCCGACGAATCGAGAGCGGGTCAGATGACGCTCCTCGGCCATGGTTTCATGGGTGATGGCAAGGGCATGGTGAGCGGGTTTCGAGAGTATGCGCAATTGTATGACAGGGTGATGATCGCGACCGATTTCAAGGGTTGGAGTTCTGACGGCGACTTCGATGCGCTGACTTATTCACTGATCAATGGTGAGTACTTCCAGCACCAACAGGAACGCCACATCCAGTCGATAATCAACAACCTCGCGATGATTCGTACCTTCACCGGCGTCTGCTCCGAATTACCTGAATTCATTCATGGTGGAGTCAATTTGGTCGACGTCTCGGATGTTGATTACATGGGGGTTTCCTTTGGTGGACTTCGCGGTCCTTCGATTCTCGGGATGATTCCTGAGGTCGACCGCGGTGTGTTGTGGGTTGGAGGTTCTTCATTCACTCATCAGATCGAGCGTTCGACGCATTATCGCACCTTCGAGTTGCTCTTCGCTGAGAGCATCGCCTACCCTTCGAGAATGGACCGCGGCTTGATGATCGCTACATTGCAATCGATTTGGGATGTCACCGATGCAGAGACTTATCTGCCATTCCACGAGAATGGCTTGGAGGGGCTGGTGCTACCCTTCGATGTGCTCTACATCACCTCGATAAATGATTTCCAAGTCTCGACTCTAAGTTGCGATCGAGCCGTAAGAACCGCTGGCATCCAGAATCTGGTGGCCTCAGCCTGGCAGCCTTGGGGTGTCGAGTCGAGTGAAGGGCCGCTCACAGGTTCCGGAGTTGCTTACTTCGATGGTTCATTCCCAGCGGTGCCGGAGGAGAACCTCGCTGGTTCGATGGATTATCATTCAAATGCCCACGGTCAGGTTCTTGCCGTGCCAGAGGCTTATTCGATGGCATTCGATTACTTATCGAGCGGTATCGTGACGAATACCTGTGACGATTCCTGCACCTTCGAAGGCGTTTGGGAATAATCAGCCGACGGGCTCTCCACCTTCGCCCATGTAGGCTAGGCGGGCAAGGGAATCGGTGTTGATCAGAAGGTCGAGGACCGACGATGGTACCAGGCTGCCGAGCACTGAGCGCACCGCCTCTTCGTCATGCACGGTGCTGAGCATACGCGCAGTCTCGCGAACTCTCCAGCCCTCGTAGTTTTCACGTTGCTCGAGCGGCAGGAGAACAACTCCCAGCCTGCCGCTGTGTAGAGTTCGGCAGTGTCGAAGTCAGTGGTGAAGATGCAGCCAGCTTCACCGTGGTATCGTTCGGCATGCCGCACCCAATTAGGTGGGTCTTCGATGTCCGGAATCGAGCAGATGTGAGTGTTCTCGATGCCTTCTGCGTCGAGCCAGGCAGTGACCATGCTCTCGCGCTCCTCAGCGGTCCACGGATTTGCCAGAGTCGAGGGGCGGTTTGCCGAGCCGATGCCGATTATCAGCGTCGAATCCGCTGCATGTGCAGCACGCTGTTCCGCAGCTGCTCGCAAGAGAATCGCATGGCCGAAATGCAGAGGTTGGAAACGGCCGATTACCACGATTCCGGCCATGGGCGGATTCGCGGGTGGCTCGGGGGTCATCGGCAGGTCTGTCATTCACTCACCCCTGCCCTCTCACCCAGAGTCAGGCCGCCCAGCACCCATGAATCAGCCGACAGGAACTCACGACCGATGAGTAGAGCGTTGGCTTCTGTTCGAGCCATTTCGAGAAAGTCAAAGAGGCTCTCAGTAAGGCTCTTGTGAGACTCCATCGTCGGTAGGATGCGCGGATCTTGGCTCGGGTCCAGAGTCTCGTCGAGGTCTTCCCGCCGAGCCATCCAATCGAGGATGACGGATTCTGAGTAAGATTCACGATCGGAAGCGGAGATCGCAGCCGAGAACCTATGCCACAAATCGGCCGAGAGGAATTCGTCAACACTCTCGATTCGTCCCCCTAGAATCGGCTCGACATAGAGAAAGAGCCGTCCATCCCAGCATCTCCATTCGGCGCTGACCGACCATTCTGCGAGCAGCAGCAAGGCAACGCACTGAGATTTAACAGAAATGCCTTGATCAGCGAGTGGAGCGCCTAGATTCAGACCATCGGCCTTGTCGATCCACTCGAGAAAATCGCCCTCCAAGTCGACATCGAAGCCGCGATGGTAACGCGGGTCTGATTCGGGCCGTAAATCTCTGAAAGCCCCCGTCTCAAAACCAGAAACCAGTCTACTGAGTGGCATCTCAAGCAATCGACCAAGAGTCGCCTTGTCGACCAATCTCAGCATCACATCGACCATCACCGCGCCTCCATTCAGTCCTGCACGCCGCCCTCGATTAACGTATCAGCCCAGCCTCTACCCACGCCATCAGAGAATTCTGCAACAACGCCCCCACATGTTCGATCGCAGCATCATCCTCAGCGAAGAAACGCAGAGTGCACTTCCCAGTCTTGTGAGTCCGAAGAACAGCCGGCATCTCACTCGTCAAGTGTGGATGCCGATACAGTGGCGTCAGATAGAGTGAGACGTGCTGCCGCTGAATGCAGATAGCCAGAAACGGATCGAATTGCGAGCCAGACCGCTTTCGAACCAATTTGTAATATCCCGGATCATCCCGCAGCAGATCGAGCGCACCCTCGTGCTCTTTGGCGATTACTCGAAGCCTGTCCCACAGAGGAAGCAGAGTGGGATTCTTGACCCATTCCATCGAGTTGCCGAGGCATTACCTCGAATACAACGCTTCCCCCACCTGCCAGCCCTTCGATTGCATCGGGTTGAAGAACTGTGCGCGGGCCCGTGGTAACGTCCCTGTGGTTGGATTGGAGATGTTGGAGTGGCGACCATCGAGGATCAGATCAAAACCATTGAGGAGGAGATCTCCAAAACCAAGTACAACAAGGCTACGCAAGGCCATATCGGCAAACTCAAAGCGAAAATCGCAGCACTCCGCGTGCGTAAGGAAAAGGCTCAGGCCCATGCGAAATCGAGCGGCGGGGGCCCTGGTTTCGAGGTCAGGAAATCGGGCGACGCTTCGGTTGCACTGGTTGGCTTTCCGAGCGTTGGGAAATCCAGTCTGATCTCGCAATTGACTGATGTCGATTCTCATATCGGTGGTTTCGCTTTCACGACCCTGACTTGCATTCCCGGCGTCTTGCATCATCGCGGGGCGACGATTCAGATTCTCGATCTACCGGGTCTCATCAAGGGCGCTTCCGAGGGTAAGGGTCGAGGTCGTGAGATTCTCAATGTGATTCGCAGTTGCGATATGGTGCTGTATGTCATCGACCCATTCCAAGGCTCACATTTCCACATCTTGGACAAGGAATTATGGAATGCGGGGATGAGATTGAATGACCCTAAGCCGCAGGTTTTCATCGATAGGACCGAGCGAGGTGGTATCGTTGTGCGCTCCACGCTCGAACAGACAAATCTTGAGACTGAGGAGATTCAAGGAATCATCAGAAGCTTCGGAATCGTCTCTGCGAATATCACTCTCAGAACTGATGTCACCGACGACCATATCGTCGACACCTTGGCTGGAAACAGAGTCTATTCAGATGCGGTCGTCATCCTCAACAAGATCGACCTCGCTAGTAAGGCGGAACTAGACGAGACCTGTGAACAATTGCCGATAGGTTGGCCGGTTCTGCCGGTTTCGGCATTAACCGGCGAGGGCATCGAGGCGATGAAGGATTTCATCTTCGATAATCTCCATTTTATGTCGATCTATCTCAAACCTCAGGGGCAGGAAGCTGACCTCATCGAGCCCCTGATTGTCAAGAACACCTCAACCGTTCGCGATGTCTGCGTCAAATTGCATCGCGACTTCGTCCGCAGGTTCCGCTATGCGCGCGTCAAGGGGCCGAGCGCGAAATTCGACTGGCAGCGCGTCGGCCTCGACCATCTGTTGATGGACGAAGACCTTCTGACCATCATCATCAGAAAGTGAGTCTCATCCAGCGATGATTTCACCTATGGGTGGGTTCACGCGATGCCATGACGGCTTCAGGCGACCTGTTGCCGAGGGCTGAGCTCCGAGCCATCGTCACCCACCTACGTGGACGTGCTTCCCTTCTGATTGGGATGTTCCTCTTCGGCTTCATCGCGGGTTATCCAGCCGCTGAGTGGGCCATCGAGTGGTTGATCGAGGCCGACGGCTATCGGCCTGTAGGCGTCGAAATCATCATCCTGCAACCGATGGAGATCATCCTTCTGAAATTGAGGATCGCCAGCCAGATCGGCATCGCTCTCTTCGCTGCAACCCTCATCGGCGACCTCGCGTGGAACGGACGGCGCATCATAGCCGAGGGCAAGCGTATGGCGGTGGTTGGAAGTGGAGGGGGCATTGCTCGATTCTTGCAGGCTCTCATCGCTGTGCTCGGATTGGGGGCTCTGGGCGGCCTCTACGCACACATGATACTGGTTCCCTTCCTTCTTGATTACCTCGCTGCCGATGCGAGTGCTGCAGGAATTGATTCGACTTGGCAACTGCGCTCTTGGATCGGCTTCATCACCGGCCTCTACTTTGGCTCGGTGGTTAGTTTTCAAGTTCCGATCTTCGCTGTGATGCTGGTTCGCGCTGGAATCGTCGAGCGCAGAACCTTCACCGAGAACCGAGGAATCCTCTGGTTCTGCGCCGCTGCAATCGGTGCTTTCCTCTCGCCACCGGACCCTCTCTCGATGTTCCTCGTTGGCGGTCCTATGCTCATCCTGCTCGAACTTGCCTTACTCTACGACCGGTTCACTCGGACTCAAGGCTGATGCCGCGGTTGCGGGCATCCTCTTCCCTAGCCGCACGGCGACCGTCGTCGACATCGACCCACCTCATCATCACCGAGCCGATTATGATCAGGACGCAGATGCTGGCTATCCCGACTCTGCTGTCGTACATCACTGTGAAAGTGCCGTACAGAAGTGGCCCGAGAATCGCCGCCACTCTGCCGAAGAAGCCGAAGAAGCCGAAGAACTCGGCGCTGCGGGTCTCGGGAACCATCTGCCCGAAGAGGCTGCGTGCGAGTCCCTGCGAGCCGCCCAGCAGCGCCCCTGCCATGCAGCCCAGTAGCAGGAACTGCACGAAAACGCCGAATCCGAGGGGGCCCCAAAGATTGTCACGAGCGGCATCAGATACGAAATCCAGAGGACCATCTCCCAGACTCGTAGGGTGATCGTCGCCCAGTGCGGTGGTGCCGTCCATTTCCCCTCCTCGCACGCTCATACTCAAGCGGCTGTCCTCGTCGAAGGTAGCGGTGAAACCAGAGATTCCGTCGTCGTCCAAGACCGTCGTCGCCGGACCGCTGGGGTCGTCGAATTCGTAGATCGAATCCCCGGCCTCGTTCTCGACGAGGTGCAAGGGGAGGAGATCCGACCACTCGGACGCCCAAGCCTGCTCCTCATTGCTCTGAGACAGGCCGTGAGCGTAGGTGCTGTCACCGACGGATACCACATACTGCCCTGCTACGGCCAGACGTTCCTGCAGCCATCGTGATGGATTGGGGTTGGGAGTGCTGGCAGGATCCAGCGGGTCGGTGCCTGCCTCTGCCTCCGCCGCGTTGCTGTACCAGTCGCCGTCAGTATCGTCATCGTCCGCATCTGCAATCCCATCGCCATCCGTGTCCCAGTCAAACTGGATGTCGTACTCGTCATGCGAATCGAGAACCAGTGGGGCGAAGGACAACGCGCCGACAATGACGACAACCCACATGACCAATGAGAATGAGAGCGCGTAGTGCGTGGAGGTCCTCTTTGAGAGCATCGTGAAGCCGATTGCACAGGGCGCGGCCACGAACTGGATGACCAGGATGATGGCAATCAAATTCCCGATGGTCAGGCCGAGTACTGTGATCCCGTAGATTCCAGCTAGGGCGGAGACGCTGTTGATGCCATCGATGAAGAAGAAGTAGGCGAGCATGTAGATGAACAGCGTGCGGAAGCGCGAGATTTGGCCGAAGGTCTTCTTCAGCTCGCTGATGGCCAACCTCGCGGAGTCAGCGACCCCGAGGCTTTCCATCTCGTTCTCAATCGGCGGCTCAGGCACCCAAGCGAAGGTCAGGCAAGCGAATCCCAGCCACCACACTCCGGACGAGGCCATGATGAACGGGATGACCCAGTCGCCGGTGATTGTGCTATACAAGACAAGGTGGACCGCGAGCAGGAGTCCGCCCCCGAGGTAGCCATATGCGTACGCCCTGTTCGAGATGGCGTCCATCTCGTCGTCGGTGCCCAAATGGGGCAGGATTGCGTTATAGAACACCCCCGCGCCGTTCAAGCCGACGTTCGCCATGAGGAACATCACAATCAGCCAGACCCACTGTTGGGATACTCCGAGCATCGGGGCGAAGGCGAGCAGGAAGGTTGACCCGGCCCCTAGGTAGGTCAGGACCCTCAGCCACCACATCTTGATNGCGCGACGGTCGGCGATGACGCCGAAGGAGGGAGCGAGTATGGCGACGAAGACAGCGGCAATCGTCACCGAGAAGGACCAGATTGCGTCACTGGTCATCCCTACCCCGAGGACAGTGGCCTCCAGCCCATTCGCCTTCAGGAAGATGTAAGCGAACCATCCAGGCAGCACAGCGGTGGTGACGCTGGTCTCGAAGGACGACTTCGCCCAATCGTAGAATGCGTATCCGCGTACTGCT
>JGI26063J44948_1000306_pt1 | contig 12818 bp, 5 predicted proteins | sample MarorgKNORR_S2LV_4_FD_44948 | JGI IMG/M metagenome (IMG submission 44948) | reverse complement strand
TCTGCGTTGGTCAGACCATCGCCATCCCAGTCGGCACCGCCGTCATCAGGATTCAGAGGGTCGGAACCATCGGCGCTGACGCCGGTGGATCCTGCCATCATTACGAGAAGCAGAGCAATCAACATACTCTTGTTCTTTGTTTTCTGCATTTTCTTTTCACTTCCAAATTCAGTTCAGAGAACCCGCTGTTCTCTCTTTCCGGTGAGCACGCGCGCTGAAGAAGGCGCAAGAGACTCGAGCCGGGAGGTTCGGATGATAGTCTGGAACTAGCTGATTCAAGGGTTCTTCGACTGACAAAACGCTGTACTGAGCGTTGTTTTGCTCGTCTCCAAAACCTGCTTTACCTCTGCTTGCTCCTCCTTTTCTATTCATCCATTCTCACGGGCTTTCACAGGGAACCCACTGTTCCCTCTGATTCTGGAGCCACTCGGGTCGTATTTCAAGGGTTCCCGTGACTGAATCACGGGGTGAGCTTCGCTAATTCAGCGTTGAACCGAGCGTAGCCGAGGAAATGCAGCACCGGGGCTGCAAGAGTGCTAATCATGAGAACTACTAGGAACACGCTTGACCAGAGCTCGATTTCACGGCCAAGCGTGAGGTAGAGGAACCAACCGAAGAGGATGGAAATCCACATCCTGTAACGGCGACTAAACAAGGAGACGCGTGCCTTCACCAAATCATCAGAGTAGAGCTGTGGGGCATCCTCTGGATCTACTAGGTCGTTGTCGACAGCGCAGCGCACGCAGACCTGGTAGCGCGGTCCATTGCCACTTACAAACTGGTTGAGCGGATAGTTCTGGGTGCATATCCTGCAAGTGGGCATGTCGCTCAAGTAAACCACAAAGGCGCGCTCCTTCAACGCTACGGTCGGCTCGGTAGCATTCAGTACTCTAGATGTCCTTGGCACTAATCCAACCGACTTCAAGCCTAGAGAGCCATGCATCCGTGGCCGCNTGAAACAGGCGGCTCCGGGGTGCACCAATAGTTCGTCCATCGATGCTGCCAATTGCACGGACTCCCATTCCGCTCCCGCATACCACCATCTCAGACGCGCGCAGTATCATGTTGAGAGTCAACTTGGCCGGCCTCACCGGGATGCCTGCTGCCTCGAGTCCTGGACGAATCTGTTCAATAGTCACTGAGTCCAGAGCGCCATCACTGTGTCGGGGATGGTAGGCTACGCCATCGTGGTCGAGCAGTAGCGGGGCACAGCGATCACCATCCACTAGAATGTCTTTCTCAAACAGCAGAGCGATGTCCGCGCCATGCTCGATAGCGGTCAGCCTCGCGTCCCTGTACGGCTCCCACTCTGCGTGCTTGGTGCCTCTGACGGGCTCGTCCCATGTGGGGGCCGCGAGAGATATCGCTGCCAGAGGATCTTCGGGCCAAGTCCGGATGACGGTTGGTTCGACGTAGTGCTCCCCGTTCGACCTTACTCCAACTCTGACGAGGAAGGCGGCTTGATCTGCACTGTCGTTCTCCTCACCAGGAAGTTCGAGATTATTCAGGACCTCAAAGACACTCTCGGCTAGGTTATCAGGAGTCTGTATACCTAGGACTGTGGCGTGGCGGCGAATCCTAGCGAAGTGCATGTCCGCTGCGAGGAGGGATGACCTTCCGTCCCAAGCGATAGCCGACCAGACAGCTGAACGGGGCCCGGGCATGGAGTGCGATGGGGATTAGTGCTTCAATTCCTTGTAGGCATCACAGCATGTCATCGAGGAAGGACGAATCAACGTCCTCGTCCTCTTCATTCAGTTCCTCAGCCATGTCACCAAGGTCGTCGAAGTCTAGGTCATCAGCCATGTCATCGAGGTCATCGATGTCGGTCTCGTCGGGACCGACGCCCAGAAGCTCGTCAATCACGGCCTCCGAAGCGTCGGGAGAGTTTGTATCAGCATCCTCTTCCAATTCAGCGTCCTGCACTGAACTGAAGCTTGGGCCGTCATCATCGACCATCAGATCGTCTTCGAAGTCATCGTCGCTGAGTCCCGCTGCCTCTCGTGCCATCTGCTCCTCAAGTTCGACTTCAAGGGCCCCCATCTCCCAAGGCTCAGGGGCCGCCTGTTGGCGCGGCCTGATGACCATCAGGGCACCAATTAGAATCATTACAGCTGAGACCATTGCGATGAGCGTGTTCATGTCGCCGCTCATCAGCTGGTCATACCAAGACTCGCCTGCTTCGCCCTCTCCACCCTCCGATGAACCGAACGAGGCCTCTGACCACGGTCTTACCTCAAGTGGGTCAACAGCAAGTCGGTGGACCTCTCCGTCGAAGCCCACGATAGCGAGCCAATAAGTGGCTGCATTGTTGATGGCTTCACCTTCGATATCACTGAGTATCATCATCGTGGTCGGATCTTCAATGAGTCCAACTCGAGTCGCCTTCGAGGTAATCTCGAATGGCTCAAGCGAGATGAATGCCAAGTATGATTCGATCTGGGGGTCGTTTGAATCGTCCCAGCGAATCTCTACGTGATCACCTGAAGGATTCCAGTTTGCTCTGATACCGGTTATCTCGGCGAGGTGCAGACCGGGGTCTAGCGAGTTCTCGTCAACTAGGCTAATCATCTCCGCCTGCAGGTTACTGTCCCAGTAATTACCAGATGAGTCAACGGGTACCACAACGACCCAAATCGGCACCGATGGCGCGAGAGACTGTCCTGCCGACAGAGTCTCCAGTAGGATTGGCATATGAGCCTCACGGCTCACCACTATGGCAGGCTCCATGTTGCCTATCGAGTCAAATGGTGCTCCGGCTGCAGCATAGATCCAGTACTCGCCTATGTCAGAAGCCTCACTCTCTGGAAAGGTGACGAACATGGCGTCGCCGTCGTCCGGTGACCGATCCTCAAGGATTGGTTTACCGAGCCTGTTCGGTGGTGAGATATCGCCTCTGTTGTCAAGTGGGGAGACCAGCACCATGTGCTCTTCCATCCCAGTCAGATACACATTTCCTACGATGTCATGCGTGGTGATAGTGACGTAGAGAGGGATTGATGGGACTATTGGCTGAGATGAGAGCGTTTCCACGGTGCTACCATAGAGCGCGGTGGTTACAGTGATCTGGAGCTGTAAAGCCCCTCCTATCTGCCTCTGGTCGATCTCGATAAGCCCGCAGGAGGCGGGGTCGTTGCTGCAGTGACGATCGAGATCAGCTGGATCAGGATGTTTGGCCCAGATCTCGGTAAGGTCGTTCAATGGATAGTCTGAGACCCATATGACATAGTGGCTGAAGTCAGCGGCGAGGGACCGGTTCCACACGATATCAATGGCGGTGCCATCGTCATCCGGATGATCCCATGCGCTGAGCCCTTCTACCCTTGGAGGTGGTTGTCCCTGCCCCTGTATGTTCGCCATTGGCGTCGCATCGACTACGAGCACGTCATCGAGATTCTCGTTACCCCAGTCATCGGCAGCTACCACTCCAATCCAGTAGGCCACACCATTCTCAAGCGAAGATTCACCCATCGAGTCGATTACTATCTCGCCTGTAGTGCAATCTGTGACGTACGCTGCAACGGGCCAACCATCCACTGTCGAAGGAGGTTGGAACCCAGATGCAGGCAGAATGTACACTGTGTGGTAGATGCAGTCCTCTTCGTCATTCGGAGTCCAAGTGACGATAATCCTCCCTCCCTCATCATCGGGAGCGTCGACCGCCAACGTATCGGTGATTGGGGCCGGAGGTATGCCGTCATCGAGACCACCGGCAGTCACTACCGGTCCGAAGACGGTTGCATTGACCGCGTCGAACTGCCCAGCTTCGTCGACGCATGCAGCGGCAAGCCAGTAGGTCTTGCCCGGCTCGAGTTGTAGGACCGTTGAGTTGCCGGCACCGTAAGCGACGTCTATCTCGCCGCTGAGGGCTATTGCATTGCTGATTGAGTGCTGGACTGCCCATATCCGGGTTCGGTCAGGGTCTAGCTCGGTGCATGCAGACCACTCGACGTAGATTGTGCCAGCTGAGCCTCCAGATATCGGTTCGGCTCCCAGCCAATCAGGCGGGAATGGTACCTCATCGGTCGGAGTGGCACTATTCGGCCACGACATTGGCAGGCCTACCGAGCCATCTGCATAGGCGATAGCAATGGCGGCCCTGTACTCCCTATCTTCTGCCAGGGGGACCTCTGTCCCCTCCCAGTCTGCGGTCGTGATGGTGGCTGTAGTTTGTGACCAGAACGGAATCTCAATGTAGGTAGAGAAATCGGAGAGTTTGTCCTGGGTAATCTCCCAGTCGGGATCGTCAGTGGAATCCCAGACATACAGCCTGTATGCATTCCAAGCCGCGTCCTCTGCCGGTAGCCAAGAGGCTTTCAGCACGCCGCCGCCATCGTTTGGTCTATCGATGAACGAAGTCATCTCGGTAGGTACCTCGACACGCTGCCAGTCGTAGGTGATGCGGACCTGTATGGAGCCGTTCTGGGGAGATTGCATCTGGATGTGCAGCTGAGCGGATGATGAACCTGGGGCTAGGTTGGACACTGCTGCTTGGAAGGAGCTTTCGATGAGGGGGTTCATTGCAGCCAAATCCCACATGCCCGAGTAGTTCAGGAATCGCGATTCGGCTTGGACCCAAGCCCCGGACTGAGGCGCTGACAGCGTCAGAGCCCCTGTGTACAGAGGCAGTTTTCCGGGAATCCACATCTCGTTGCTCTGTGGAATAATAATCGGGTTCTCGTCAGTGATTAGAACCGTTGACATACCTGGATGTGCGGTATCGGTGATGTCCCAAGAGTTGCCCGCATACAGCGCAATCAGGGGCTCGGCTCGGCGCTGGTGACCTCTTTCAAGTTCCCTAAGGCTCTCCACTGGTTCGAATATGTGTAGGCCATCCTCCGCGACCACGTAGAGGGCGGAGTTATCGAGGAAGGCCGCGGATATTCCAGGCACAATCTCCGAGGTCACCCTTGAGTGATCTCCCCCGGACCTCACCACGTCTATTCCCCTAGGACTCACTACCGCGATGTAATCGCCGTCTGAGACCATCTGGAAGGGGGGCCATGTCAGGAGAGTGTTGCGTCCCAGCCCTGACTCCATCTCCATCATCGTCGCGTTCCAGTGGACCAAGGGCTCGCTCTCAGTAGCGATGTGTACACCCCAGTCGTCAGTCACGATAGCCCTGACGTCGTTGCTTGGAATCATGTCGATTTGATAGGTACCGTTCGCCATGTCGGTGGCGAGGTCCCACGCTGCCACACCAGGCCTAGTCGAGCCCTGACCGTTGTGCGAGATGAATACGGCAGCGTCGTGATAGAGGACTGTAGAAGAGCCATCTGGATTGACGACTAGTCGCGAGGTCGCTTCGGCGAATACTATGCCGGAGACTGTGTTGCCGATGAGGCCGTCTCCGAAATCAAGCGTGTTGAGGATGGAGAGGTTGTCGCGATGGAGCACGGTCAGACCGGCTGCACCTCCTGCGAGCACTGTGCCGTTGCCCTGTATGCCGGTGGTCTGAGTGCTGCCATTAGTGCTCGGCGAGCCGATGGCGAAGAGGTGCTCGATGATGGGGGTCGGCAGACCGTCAATGGTGGTGATTGGGTCATCCCAGTCATCCTTAGTGGTGTTCCAAAGTCCGATGCCGCCGTGAGTAGCGACCATGATGTGATCGCCGTACTCAAGGAAGTCGCGCACGTTGTTGCTGGGCAGACCTGCAATCAGACTACCGTGGCCCCACGAGCGCGTGTTGGTGTTGAATGTCTGGTAGCCGGCTGCAGAGCCCTGGTTCCCCATCAGTCCGACATACATCGTGCCATCGTCTTCGAGCACCATCTCGTCCATCTGCGCGTGCAAAGCCGCAGGGGTTGGGGCGAAGATTCGGTTAGTTAGATCGATTGACCACAGTCCACGCCCGGCGGTGCTGACCCAGAGTTCCTCGCCATCGAGTTTGAGAGAGTTGATGACGTCTTGATTGGCATTGTAACCGAACTCCCAGCGAACCGAGCCATTGGCAAGCAGCTCGCCCTGTAGGACTGAGGAGGCGTAGTACCCGTTGGAGTTGCTGGTCAGAGCGACCCAGACATGAGTCTCATTTGACTCGAACTCGACGACCCTTCCACTGGTCAGACCGGCGAGTTCGTCATAGCCGCTTACAATCAGACCTGTGTTATCCAGTCTGTCAACGCGATTCAGCCCAGTTGTCTGACCTGAGCGACCTATCGCATACACTGGGGTGGTGCTCGATGGTGCCCTCTCTATCGAACAGCCATCCATCCCTGGGTCGAGCACCTGCCCGTTGGCAGTGGATGTCCCTGAGGTGATAATCCTAGATATCCCGCCGGTGTTGTCGTACTGATGAGCCGCTAGGAGCACATTGTTGTGGTGAAGCATGCCGCCTGGGAAGATTCGGTCCTCTGAGATGCCGTCACGTGAGTCCAACGTCTGCATGAACAGATTGGTGTTGTAATTGTAGCGATCGAAGCCTATGCCCTCAGTGTCGAAGCCGATGTAGAGGACGTCGTTCTGCTCGTCGCAAGCCGCGGCACGGGGATCGTTGTCAGAGAGACCTTGGTTGCCCTCAGTCATCGGTGCTATCCACTCGTTGGTTATCCCATCACCGTCCCAGTCAGCCATGTCGAATCTTGCAATTCCTCCTTGGTTACCCCACCATGACACCCTTCCAATCATGAAGTGTATCACGTCGTTGCAGACCTCGATGTCGGCAGGGTAGCCACCGGGAATGTCACCCGTACCCAGGTTCCAAGTCGTCCAGTTGTCTGTCGAGCCGTCCAAGAGCATGATCTCAGAGCCGGAGTTTCCGCCACCATAGGAGCCGAGCCAGAGACCGTTGCCCACCACTTCCATCGTGTAGAACTCTTCAGCTGAACCGGAAGGTAGGCCGTCGTCCTCCAGCCAAGGGTCTAGCCATGTCTCATTGAGGGGGTCCCACCTGAGGATTCCATTCATGCTCGCAAACAGGTAAGTCCCGTTCCACTCCTCCATCCCTCTGATGGGTCCGTCTATGTCGGTCCACTCATCAAGCAATGTCATGGTATCCGCTTGGAATCTCCGCATTATGTTGTTACCGTAGGCAATCCACATCTCGCAGTGACCAGTTAATGGGAAGCAGTCTCCGAGGAAGCGCGCATTGACCCTGAGGACGTTTCCGATTGTGTCGAGGTTAGCCGACCACGTCTCGTTGGTCGTGTTCCAGCGCACGATGGTACCGTCACCTTGGTTCCATGATCGTGGCCTAACGCCAATCCACAACTCATCTCCAACAGCCCCAATCCCATGGATTACGCCATCGGTGCCAATCTTACTACCGGCATCTAGGGTCGAGAGACTGGTGTTGTTGTCTAGGTAGATTCGGATTATCTCATCGTTGGAGGCCCACCACGAGTTGCTCCTCTGTAGTGAGTAGTGNAGCACGTCNTCGATGATGACTATGTCTGCNGGCGGTGTGTCGGACAGGGTGGGTCCGTCGGTGTTAGCACCACGGTTCCAACTCTTGAGCACGGTGTCGTTGACGACGTCGATTAGTGCGAGGCCGAAGTCGCCGCCGGCCCACATGGTGCCCTCGCTGCGCCCTGGGACCAGCGCGGTGACGTCGTCGTCGCTGATGTANCCCTGTGTGCCATCCCAAGCCTGCAGCCATGTCTGGTTCACTAAATCGTAGCGGGCGATTCCGGTGTTCTCGAAACCGAGATACAGGATGTCACCGATTTTCACCGTTCGAGCCCTCTGGGTGCTGTCGCCAGCGGTCCATACGTCGATTACCGAGCCGTTGAGTGTGTTAATGACAGCCGCGCCATTAGAGGTGCCAGCGTACAGGCGGTCGGTGCCGATCTTGGCCACAGAGGCGACGAAGCGCGAAGGCATGCCGTCCTGATTGGAGATGCAATCTTGCAGGTCGTAGGTCCAATTCCAGATGCAGGCGCCTCGGTTGGTGCCAGCGTAAATCCCATTGGCATCGCTCGTGACATCATAGAAGACATACGGGTCGTTGCCCCAGCCAGGAATCGAGGTGGGCAGAACCTGCCAGTTGCTGCCATCCCACCGAGCAAGTCCTCCATTGCCGCTGGCTCCGGTGTTGGATACACTGGAGCCGACCAGTAGACCTCCGTTGTAGTCCACGTGTAGAGATAACACGTCGTCGTCGGGAAGGTTGCCGGACTGCGTCCAGTGATCAGATATGTCGCCAGTGAGTCGGTCGATGACGAGGATGCCGAAGCCAGTGAGTCCTAGGTACATCGTGTCGTCGACGACAGCTACAGGCGTGGCCTCTAGGTTGTCAGCCCCAAGGGACTGCCAAGAGCCGAGGATGGAGACGTCATACAGGTTGACCCGCATCACGCCAGCGTCAGGAGTAGCGATGTACGCAATACCGTATCTAGTGGCGACTTCTATCACCATGTCGGAATCTAATCCATCTTGGGTGGTCATAACCTCAATCAGAGTATTGGTCGAGGTGTTGATGAGTGAAATGCCGGATTCGTGGTGCCCGACAACTAGGGTGTTGGAATTGCTGTCAAAAGATAGGCTGGACACGTGTTCTGAACTGATTCCAGCTGCCGTCCCCTGGAAGTTTCCGTCGTCGGCCTCAAGCCTCAGCAATCCTGCTTCTAGAGTTCCTACCCAGACTATACCTTGGTCATCTTGGACGATTGAGGTCACAGATGACGGGTTATTGACGTAGTCGGTGAGATCTATGGGTGCGCGCCAGACCTGATCGGCCTCGTCGAACCTGTCAATGATGCTGCTGCCACCTATCCAGATCTCACCCTGTTCCCCATCATCGATGTGAGCAACCACTTCCATCTGCGAGGATGCGGGGCTACTCACCAGCACCATAGTGCCATCGAGGGTCTCACCCGCTTGGCGGGCTAGCATGCCCGAGCCGTCACTGACCATCATCAGACCGGAGGTTGGACTCCTGAAGCCTAACGAGGGCCAGGCGATGATTGTCCTTCCAGTGTTCAACAGGCCCATGTCGGTGACCTGTCTCTGTGAACGGAACAGCAACGCTCCAGTGTCATAGGCGTGAACCGTACTGCCAGCGAGTATGTGTAGCCAGTCCTCGGTCAGCGCGAGACCCCGCACCACATTTGAGGAGAGCCAGTTGTTGGTAGACCACGTAGCTAGCCACGTATCGGCCACCATATCGTATCTGTTCACCCCTCCTCCAATAGTGGCGATGAGGAGATTGGAGTTTAGCTTCTCCAGTTGCGTGATTGAATTGCTGGTCAGGTAGTTCCCGGTATTCCAATAGGTGTAGGTGTCTATTGCGGCAGAGATGCCGGTCGAGTCACTGGTGGTGTTATAGTCGAGGACTATCATTCCGTTCTCTGCGGTGGCTACGTAGATCTTATCGGAGAAGATGAGTAGGTCGGTCGGTATCTCGAGTACGTCACTTGTGCATAATTGGGTACCTGTCCACGAGGACTGGCTGACGGTCATGTGATGCAGCAAACAATCGGTAATCGCCCAGAGTGTGCCATAGTCATCGATGGCCACCGCTCGAACGATGGCAGTGTCGTCATCCGCTGCCATTAGATCGGTCTGCACCGAGGAATCGACTAAGCTGCGAGACAGCACCTTGCCGTCAGCAGTCCCAATGAGCAGGCGGCTCCCATCTGCGTCAATAGCGAGGCTTCTGCCCTGTAAGCCCAACTCAATGTCGATGATTTGCTTGCTGGCCTGATTGTCAAGATGTAGCAAGTCATCATCGAGGAGGATGTAGAGTCTGCCGTCGAGCGGGTTGGTCGCGCTGTCGTGAATGGTGACGTCTTGAGTAGAGAACGAAACCCTTGGGTCAGCCGGCCTCAGAGTATCTATGACGAGGTCCGAAATGGTGACTCCACTGGGCAGCAGCCAAGAGGCGTCGCTGACCGAGTTCGGCTGCAACCAGGTATCCAGCACGCCGCCAATGACCTCGGGGGGATTTTCAGAGAAGGAGTCCTGCCGTCCGAGGTCGCCATAGTCCCTCCAGTCGAGGATCGGTGACTGCGTATCCATCAGGGTGATTTGCGGTTCATTCGCCCAGTAGCCGTCACTGCCATCGACAGAGATTTCGAATGTCAGATTATCCAACAGGGCCCCCGGTGCGAAATCCATGAACAGGTCTGCATATGCCATGGTACCATTCGCTGGGTCGGCTCCGATGGCATCCAAACTGATCCAACCGGTGTCATTGCTGCCACTAGCACCCCATGCCTTCGGAGTGGCTCGGTTGTCGCCATCACGGTCCTCAAGATTGTTTGAGTTCATGGCCGACCACGGCAATGTCAGCATCAGCATAACTAACAGAAGGGCGAGCCTCTGTTGTGGGCGTCTACTTCTCAAAAACACCGTTGGCACATGTTGTCGCCTCTTTGCGGACATTATGAAAGGAGTGGGTGGGTGTTTTTGTTATGCTCACTCCGCCGTAGGCGGAATAATTAGAAATTTGTTGAAATCAAAAAAAAATCACTAACGCTTGTTTACAGGCTGATAATGCACATTTTCTCAGTAGGATAGCATCATAGCAGAGAGGTATGCCCGAACGCCCCGGAGGTGGGATACTGGACGAAGACAGTCTGCGCGATGATGCATTGGACTACCACGCGTCGAAGCCCGCTGGGAAGATTACGGTGGTTCCAACCAAACCGCATGGAACCCAGCGTGAGTTGTCGCTGGCTTACTCTCCTGGAGTAGCCTACCCTTGCAAGGAGATCGAGAGCAATCCAGATGACGCCTACAAGTACACCTCCAAGGGCAATCTGGTGGCGGTGATCAGCAACGGCACTGCGGTGCTCGGACTGGGAAACATCGGGGCGCTTGCAGGCAAACCTGTGATGGAAGGCAAGGGCCTGCTGTTCAAGGCATTCGCCGACATCGATGTTTTCGACATTGAGGTCGATCGGACGGACGTTGACGAGTTCGTCGAGGCGGTCAAGGCGATAGCGCCAACATTTGGCGGCATCAACCTCGAGGACATCAAGGCCCCCGAGTGCTTCGAGATTGAGCGAAGATTGGTCGAGGAACTCGATATCCCAGTGATGCACGATGATCAGCACGGTACCGCGATTATCTCCGGAGCGGCATTGCTCAATGGGCTCGACATCGTCGAGAAGGAAATTGGGGAAATCAAGGTCGTCGTGTCCGGTGCCGGGGCTTCAGCGATCTCGTGCGCTCACCACTACGTCAGGCTCGGAGTGAAGCTGGAGAACATGTCCTCGTCGATTCCCAGGGCATCCTCACCGAGTCCCGCAGAGATGCGGGAGAACTGAACGAGTACAAGGCCGAGTTTGCGCGTGATTTGGTCGACGGTGATCTTGGATCGGCGCTCAAGGACGCTGACCTGTTCCTAGGGCTGTCCAAAGGCGGCATCGTCAGTGGTGATATGATCTCCAAGATGGCCGACCGCCCGCTGATATTCGCGTTGGCCAACCCCGACCCCGAAATCACCCCCGACGAGGTCTACGCGGTGCGTGAGGATGCAATCGTCGCCACCGGCCGCTCGGACTATCCTAATCAGATCAACAACGTGCTCGGTTTCCCTTACATCTTCCGCGGCGCCCTAGACGTCAGGGCCAAGGAGATTACAGAGGGCATGAAGATGGCAGCCACGCACGCCATCGCAGAACTCACAAAGCAGCCAGTTCCCGACGATGTTGCTGCAGCCTATGGAGGAGAGCAAATGCAGTTTGGACCAGAGTACCTGATTCCAAAGCCGTTTGATGCACGCGTCCTCATTTGGGAGGCCAGCGCGGTCGCTGAGGCCGCAGTGAACGAGGGCGTCGCACGGATTTCAGCTGAGGATTTCGATATCGAGAAGTATCGAGAAGAACTCGAGGCCCGACTCGGTCTGACCCGTTCCATCATGCGCCGAGTGATTAACATCGCGAGAAAGGAGAGTAAGAGGATTGTATTCTCCGAGGGCGAGAACCCTACCATCATCAAGGCGGCCTCGCAGTGCATCGCAGAGGGTATCTGCGAGCCGATACTGCTCGGACAGCTCGAGCGTATAGACGCAGTCAAGGAGGAGTTGGGGCTGAGTTTCGAATGCGAGACCATCGATGTGAGATACGATCCTCGCAGGCGGACNGTGTACGCTGACGAGTTACACAAGCTTCGAGGTCGCAAGGGCCTGACTCCGGAAGATGCGGTCCGTCTGCTCAAATCTACTACCTACTTCGCGCCGATGATGGTACGAATGGGTGATGCCGATGGTTACCTCGGTGGAGTTTCGCACCACTACCCAGACATCGTCAGACCTTGCTTACACACAATAGGACCAGATCCCGACTCACACAGAATTGTCGGAACTTACATGATGACAGTCAACGGGCAGTTGATGTTTATCGGCGACGCCACCATCAACATCTATCCCGACTCAAGGACTCTAGCAGAGATAGCAGTGCAGACCGCCAAGGTGGCTCGTCGTTTCGGAGTCAAACCGAAGGTAGCTATGCTCTCCTTCTCCAACTTTGGAACTTCTGGAGAGTTGCGAACAGACAGAATCGAGGAAGCTGTCTCGATTGCCAGAGAACTTGATCCGGGCCTCATCATCGACGGGCCCATGCAGGCCGATACCGCTCTGGTCCCGGACATCCAAGAGGACTACCCATTCATGGCCTTCGATGGTCCAGCCAATGTCTTGATCTGTCCCAACCTCGCATCGGCCAATATCGCCTACAAGCTGCTGCAGAGGATAGCAGGAGCTGAGATGACAGGGCCTATCTTAGAGGGACTCTCCAAGCCCGCGCACGTGCTGCAGCGCGGCGACAGTGTGCGCGATGTGGTTCATATGGCGGCTATCTGTGCTGTCGATGCCCAGAGGCACGCTAGGCAGCGACTCTGAGTGAATCAGTCCCTAGCGTCTAGTTCGTCCCACT
>JGI26063J44948_1000300_pt1 | contig 12896 bp, 9 predicted proteins | sample MarorgKNORR_S2LV_4_FD_44948 | JGI IMG/M metagenome (IMG submission 44948) | reverse complement strand
GAGCGATTTCAGTCTCTATATGAAAATGAGGTTGACTTCAATTTAAGTGATAGTGGTGTTCATCCTTTAACCATTAACGACTTACTCAATGAGGAAGAAATGCGACATTTCTTGAATATGGAAATTGGTTATGGGTACTCTCAGGGAGATCCAACACTTCGACATAACATATCAGTTTGGTATCGAGAGAAAAATGCTTCTAATATACTGGTTACCAACGGTTCAGCAGAAGCAAATTTTNTAATGGCATGGTCTCTGGTGAATCCGGGTGATGAAGTAATTTTGATGCTCCCAAATTACATGCAAGTACCTGGTTTGGCTAAAATAATTGGTGCCGATATTAAATACATTTACCTGCAAGAACAAAGCGNTTGGCATCTGGATATGAACGAACTTCGGTCACTGCTTACAAACCGAACAAAACTCATCTCAATCTGCAATCCCAGCAATCCCACAGGAGCTGTTATGTCAGCTGAAGAAATGAAGGAACTGGCTGATCTAGCCCGGCAATTTGATGTGTATGTCCATTCGGATGAAGTCTATCGTGGCTCAGAGCTGGATGGGAACGAAACAAAGAGTTTTAATGAATTTTATGAAAAGACAATCGTCACCTGTGGGTTATCAAAGTCCTTTGCCCATCCTGGCCTTAGGATAGGATGGTTGGTAGCTGATCAGGCTTTGATTACAGAGATGTGGGCTCATAAAGACTATTCATCCATTTGTGCTTCAGTCTTGTCTCAAGCAATTGCAAAGAAAATAATGCAGCCAGAGACTCGTAAACAAATCCTGTCAAGATCAACTAAAATGTTGTCTTCGAATTTACAGTTGTTTCAAGATTGGTTGAATTCACACCCGGGTCTTTTTAGTTTTGCCCCTCCACAAGCTGGGGGAATGGCATTTGTTGGTTATCAAATGGACATCAACAGTACTGAACTTGCCCACAAATTGAGAACGGAACAGAGTGTTTTAATTGTGCCTGGTGACTGCTATGGCATGGATAAGTATTTACGTTTTGGTATAGGTTCGCCAAGTGATTATCTTTCTCAAGGTCTCAATCTTGTCAGTGAGTGTATTCAACAACTAGACTATTGAAAAATTTGATACTCAAAGTAGCTCTTAACGTTCCTATTGATAATCTGTTTGATTATAAGATTCCCTCAAACAACTCGATCCAACCCAAACAAGGCCAACGGATTAGGGTGCCGTTTGGGAAGCAAGAAAAAATAGGATTCATTCATGGCATTGGGTCACAAACTAAAGTGCCTGCAAGCAAACTTAAGCCAGCACTAAAAATCATCGACGATGAACCCTTGGTCAACAACGAACTTCTTGATCTAATTTCCTGGGTTGCAAATTACTATCACTACCCAATTGGGGAAGTTTATGCAACGGCTGTACCTTTGTATTTGCGTCAAGAAAAAACTCCAAAAATAGATGCAATGCCAACAGAGTCTTTTCAGTGTGAATCACACAAAAAGTTCACGGAAGAGCAAGAGCAAGGGTTTAAGAAATTATTGTCTTTTTTTAACCAACGCCAGATTGTTCTCCTAGATGGTGTTACAGGGAGTGGCAAAACAGAGCTTTACTTGCAATCGATTGACCGCAACCTCAAAAAAAATCAACAGGCGTTGCTTCTGGTCCCAGAAATTGGTCTAACCCCTCAAATTTTTGAGCGCTTTCAAAAAAGATTTGGCAATACAGTAAGCGTGGTACATTCTGGCAACACTTACAAGCAAAGAGCGGAAATCTGGCTGAAAGCAAAACAAGGTGATGTGTGTGTTGTCATTGGCACAAGATCTGCTGTTTTTACCCCATTTAAAAATTTGGGTATGATCATAGTGGACGAAGAGCATGATCCATCTTTCAAACAACAAAGTGGATTGTGCTATTCGGGCAGAAACGTTGCGATAATCAGAGCAAAACAAAACAAAATTCCCATACTCCTTGGGTCTGCTACCCCTTCGTTTGAATCTTTAATGAATGCCAAAAAAGGCAAGTATAAAAAAATTACCCTCAAACAACGAGTTTTTGCTACCCCACTTCCACAAACAAACATCATAGATTTACGGGTCCATTCTCAAGAACAAGGGCTGACTAAGTTTCTGTTAAAAGCCATAAAAAAACACATAGAGAACGACAACCAAGTCTTACTCTATCTGAACCGAAGGGGGTTTTCTCCCGCTACAGTTTGTTCAGGCTGTGGGTATATTGAAGAATGCCCACGTTGCGACACAAGCATGGTTCTACACAAAAGAAATAACCGGTTAGTGTGCCACCACTGCAACCATAACAAGCCATGGGAAAAAATTTGTACTGAGTGTGGTTCACCATCAAGTCCTTTGGGGGAAGGCACAGAACAGATTGAGCTTGCATTAAAGAACGAGTTTCCCAGAACCTCAATTGTAAGGATGGACAGGGATACCGTTAATTCTAAAAAACAAAGAACTCGCTTACTTGACCAAGCTAAATCAGGAACGGGACAAATTTTATTAGGTACACAAATGTTAACCAAAGGTCATGATTTTCCTAACTTATCTATGGTTGCAATAGTCAATGCAGATCAAGGCATGTTTGGCAGTGATTTCAGGAGCAGCGAAAGGTTTGCACAAACATTCGTTCAGGTCTCAGGAAGGGCTGGCCGACGGAAAACAGTCGGTGAAGTGTTTCTGCAAACATACAACCCAAAAAACCCTTTGCTAAATAAAATTATATCTCAGGGCTACAATGCGTTTTTTTCAGAAGCTGTTTTGGATAGAAAAGTCCCTCAATGGCCTCCTTACTCCCATTTGGCATTACTTCACGCACAGTCAACACAAAAAAACTCTGTATTCGACTTTTTGAACACTGTCAGAAAAAAAGGTGATGCTATCAACTTAGGCAATACGATGCTTCTTGGTCCAGTCCCATCACCAATTGAAAAAAAAGCTGGAAAATTTAGAGGCCAGTTACTGCTATTAAACACAAACAGGAAGGAATTACATCGAGTTCTGGATAAACTCTGTTGGACGATCAAAAACACAAAAAAGACCAGCAAGGTCAAATGGTCACTTGATGTGGACCCAATTGATCTATCATAAAAAAATCAGACTCAGGTAAAATAAAAAAATTGAGTGTCATAATATTGTGAAAAAAGAAATTCAAAAACTGATATGCCAGTCCATAGAAGCTGCAAAATTAGTTACACCTGATGAATTGTCTGATATCCAAATTGAAATCAGCAGAACTAAAAACCCAGACTATGGCCAATTTTCTTGCAATATTGCTCTGCGTCTTTCAAAAAAACTAGGACTGAATGCACTAGACCTTGCTCATCAAATTACTGACAACATCAAAAATCAAGAAGGCCTTGAAAAAGTTGAGGCGGTTCCACCTGGATTTATAAATTTCTTTCTCAGCGNNNATATGAAAGCNGAGGTTGTCAAACAAGTACTGCAACAGGGTGCCAAATACGGCTCCCAAACAACGCAAGAACCCAAAAATATTATTTTGGAATTTGTTTCTTCAAATCCTACTGGACCACTGCATGTAGGTCATGGCAGGCAAGCAGCATATGGGGACTCGTTGGCGAAACTTCTCCGAAAAGCAGGACATCAAGTCTATACAGAATATTACGTTAACGATTCCGGTAGACAAATGAACATTTTAGCTCTAAGTGTTTTAATCAAAATATTAAACCTAAAAGGTGCTTCTTTGACATTACCAAGGATCTCCTATCAAGGCTCTTACCTTGAACAAATTGCAAAAGAAATTCAAAACTCCACAGAGGTAAATATTGACAATCTACTGGAACAGGGGGGGTTGAGAGACTCATATCCTTCCTGTTCAGCGGATGAAGAAATTGACAAACTTATTGCTGATTTCCAACATCAATTAGGCATAGAAAATTTTGACCGCTTAACTGATTCTGTTTCCAGTCTAATGGTTACAAGTATAAAGAAAGACCTCGAACAGTTTGGCGTAGTCTACAACAACTGGTTTTCAGAAAGAGAAATGATCAAGAAAGGCTTGGTCCAAAAATCCATACAACAGCTAAATGACAACAATCTCACCTACAAAAAAGGTGGTGCTTTGTGGCTCAAAACCACGAATTTCGGTGATGATAAAGATCGGGTTGTTATCAGGGAAGATGGCAGGTCCACTTATTTTGCCTCTGATATTGCCTACCATTTTGATAAGAGGTTTCGTGGGTTTGATTTGTTGTTGGATGTTTTAGGCTCTGATCATCACGGTTATCTTGCCAGACTTGGAGCTGGTCTTGCGGCAATGAATGAGCCTCAAGAGAGCTTGGAAATTAGCTTGGTACAGTTTGTTTCTCTGTTTAAGGAAAACAAAAAAGTACAGATGTCTACTCGTTCTGGTGAGTTTATTACATTGAGTGAACTTTGTGAGGAAGTTGGCAAAGATGCCGCAAGGTTTTTCTACGTTTCTAGATCTCACGATCAACATTTAGACTTCAATCTTGACCTGGCAAAATCAAAAAATAACGAAAACCCGGTTTACTATATTCAATACGCTCACGCACGCATTCATAGAGTGCTTGAAGAATTAAAAAATAATGGCCTCACATTTGATAAGCAATCTGGTATTGACAATCTGGTAAAGCTGTCTACGCAACACGAAACTGAGATCATCACAAAACTGTCAGACTATCCCAGTGTTATTAAACAATCAGCAAAAAAGAAATCGGTCCATTCTTTGGCAAATTATTTGGTCGAACTTGCTCAACATGTTCATTCCTATTACAACGCGCATCGGTTTATAGTGGATAATCTAGAGCTCAGAAATGCTCGCCTTGCTTTAATTACTGCTGCTTCATTTGTGATCAATGATGGATTATCGATATTAGGAGTATCTGCTCCTAAAAAAATGTAAAAAATTTCTTTGCCAAGAATAGTTACTGTTTTTTCTTGTAATCTATATTGAGGGAGCTGAGCTTTCTATATAAATTCGTTCGTTCCATATTAACGCGCCTGGCAAGCTCAGTAACTTTTCCACCAACAAGCTCAAGCTGCCTAGATAAAAATGCTTTTTCAAATTGTTCTTTTGCTTCCACCATAGTCATAGACAAAATATCTTTCTGGACCAACAAATCTCCACTTGGCCCTTGCAGCGTAAGTGTTTCCTCAATTTCCTCAATATTTACAATTTCCTTCCCAGGCCTCAATAAAGTTGCATGCACCATGTTCTTAAGCTGTTTTAAATTTCCTGGCCACGCATATTTTGTGAGTATATTTTGTGCCGCCAAACTAAACCTTCTTGGCGCCAGTCCCTCGGTTATAGCGAAATAATCAATAACACTTTTAAGAAGTTCTGGTATGTCTTGCAAACATTCCCTCAAGGGAGGTAAATTTATAAAAGTGCTGTCTGAAAACATTGCGCCTAGTTCCTTGTTTTGCTCAAGTGATTTGTTTTTTGTGCTGGGGTTGACTCCGACAACAACTTTAATACCTTGTCCCAAGGACTGCTTTTGCAATAAATTACACGCTTGTGTTTGGTGTTCTGGCATCAACTCGGAATAGCCAGAAAGATAAATTGTGCCTCTCTCGATGCTGCCTATAATTTTTATTAGCCCGCTGGTAATGGCTTCATTTACCTGTTGGCCAGAAACCAATAAATTCAACTGTGCGGTTACGAAATTATCTTCTTCCTTGTGTTTTTTGTGGTGCATGTATTTCGCAAGCTCTTCCTTGTCAGTGCCAGCTTCTCCATTCAGAAACACAATTTGATTCCTGTTTACTTCAGCATCCAAGGCTAAAAAAGTATTTTTATAAGCGCTGCAATTATTTTTTAAAAGCAGTGCAACGTCTTTCCCGGCCTTTTTTGTCGATGCGCTTAAAGCTTTTTCAGCTGATGTTACAAGTTTTTCAATTGAGAGAGGCTTCTCAATAAAATCAAAAGCTCCCAACCTGGTTGCTTCGACCGCTGTTTCAATCGTTGCATGCCCAGAAATCATAATTACTGGAAAATTCAATTGGTTGGTCTCTGCCCATTTTTTCAATAGAGTAATGCCATCGATCTCAGGCATCCAAATATCCAAATAAACCAAATCAGGTGGGTTGTCAGCAATGCTTGTTTGTGCTTCCTTTGCGTTTTTAACAACAAGGGTCAGATAGCCTTCTTCGGTCAAGATTTCTTGCATCAACCCTCTGATTTCAGGTTCATCATCAATAATTAGAATAGTATTTCGTTTTTTATTCACGTTTTATTTTTGATTCCTTTTTTTTGTTTTGTTGGCAATAGAATTGTCAAACAGGCTCCTTGATCTGGGTTGTTTTCTGCTGCAATAAAACCAAAATGTTCCTGGACTAATTTTTTCACAATAGCCAATCCCAAACCAGTGCCTTTTGATTTTGTGGTGACATATGGTTGAAAGGCGTCCTGCAAAAATGTTGGATCAAACCCATGCCCATTGTCGATGATTTTGAGCTCAAAATAACCCTTACGTTCATCGGTTAAGAGTTTGGAGGTGACTGTTATTTGTGGATTAGAGCAATCTTTTGTTGCATCAATAGCATTTTTAAAGACGTTGTTCAAAATTTGGCGCACCCGCTTAACATCCCCTTCGACAAATGTAATACGCTCGTCCAATAATACGGTGAAATATTTGACGTTTTTTTCTTCCTCAAACAACTCTACTGATTCCATCAACAGCTGATTAAAATCAAAACGCTCAAACTTCAGCTGGGGATCTTTGGCAAACTCGCCAAACGCATTGACCATATCGCGCAATACCTCCACTTGGTTAATGATGGTTCTGGTGGAGTTTGATAAAAACGCTTGATCTTCCTTTCCAAGCTTAGAAAGATAGCGGTTCCTAATGCGTTCAGCTGAAAGTTGAATTGGTGTAAGGGGGTTATTGATTTCATGTGCCATTCGTCTAGCAACATCACTCCATGCGGCTTCTTTTTGTGCGTGCATAAATGAACTCACCAATAGGCTAATTTCGTCTTCTCCTGCTTTAGGGATTTGAACAGCATTTTTACCAGCTGCAAAGGAACGTGTGCTCTTTTCAAGTGACTCAATGGGCTTGACTAGTCGCTCTGCAAATTCTATTGATCCATAAATGGCGAGCAATAAAGCCAACAATCACAACCAAAGCAAGAGTAAAAATATAACTGTACTGAAGGGGCGTTTTGAGAAAGGTTAAACGCCCGTATCTCGCATAAGTTTCTTCGACCGAATCAGCCATCCTGCTTAAATTTGGGTCAACACTAAATAGGCTGTGTAAATACAACGGTGTTTCGTTTGATGAAAAGCCCAAAATTGGCACCAGAACCCTGATCAAGTATTCACCCTCAACGGAAGAATCAAGGCTCGCCCATGATTGTTTTGTTATGGCTTGATTCATTTCTACTTTTGACGGCAGCCTTGAACCTAGATTACCCAATCGTTTTGTGCTGGCACCAATAACTTGCAGTTCATTGTTTAAAACCACAAGCTCCAAAGCAAGAGAATCATTTCTGAGTTCATTGAGCCTTTTGTCCAACTGATCGGTGCCAGTCAATGCGAGCGCTATATTTGTGGTTTTAAACAGCCCTTGCTGTATTTTTTCCTCAAGTGCAGTACGTCCAAGTGTCAAAGCATTGCTGAGACCTTGTTCAACTTCAGCATCAAACCAAACGTCTATTCCCTTGTTCATGAAATTTGTGGCAAAGACAAAAACAACCACTGCCGGCACAATTGCCAACCCCCCAAAAGCTAGCGTCATTCGGAGCCGTAACTTTGCGCCGAGTTTACTTTTTTTGTAATCCCTAACAAGCTTTCTGCCGCTCACTAGGACTAGAATAAACAAGACAAAGAAAGAAACTGTGTTTACCAACAGAAGAGGGGTTTGTAGCCTATTGAACGCATCTGGACTGTCTGAGGCAACCATCAAGGCAACCAAAGATAATGCACTTAACAGGATTAAGCTCAACATGATGGCTTTTGCCGGTATTTTCTTCAATCGAATAGTGGCCATTGAATCCAGTCCGTTACAAAATTAAGGTTGTTGCGCCTGAGGGCCCTGATCCACCTTGGAACACCCTGAGCTTTAGTGCTAACTTGGAGAAACACTTGATAATTTTCTTCAATATTTATTAATGAGTCGTCAATAGTGGGTAGGTTTCTAATATCGCCCAAATACTGCGATGCTGAGACAAGGCTTGCGTGCGATATTACTCCTCCTGTGTTGACGTTAAGAATGGTGTATCGCTGGGTGAAGGCATTGTATTTCAGGGTATATTTCTGGCTTAGCTTGCCTATTTCTCGGTCGAAACGCCTTTTTCTGACATTGACTATTACAAAATCTAAATCAATATCGAAGACCAAACCAGAATTCAATGCCTGTTGGTATTCCTTATTGAACACAAACAGTAGGTCGATATTCGAGTAATAGACAGCATTCAGTAAAAATGATTCGCCTTTTATAGGTGTCACTGGTTGTGCAAATAAGTTGGTCGTCATAAACGACAGCAGTAAAAGTATGGTGCCTAGAAGTCTTTCTGGTTTTTGTGATTTATTTTTCATTTCTACTAAAACCAGTTTATTAGAAAACCATTCCAGATTGCCAGTTCATGGATTAGCATCCGAGTGTTATTCCTTGACAATCAAATCCCCTAGCAAACTCCCCTGCAGCTGTTTTCTTTCTCCCTTCCAATTGAACCTGGGTCAATGCCAACATTTTTTCTCCAGTGGAAACCAAAATATCCTTATCCCTGACCTCAACAATTTTTCCAGGTGAGTGTCTCAAATTATCATGATTGTTTAACTCTGCATCCCAGATACGAAAATGCTTTCCTTTAATAAATGAATATGAAACCGGCCATGGATTAAACGCTTTTATTTGCCTAAGTAATTGAACAGCTGGCATTGACCAAGTAATTGCTGCATCTGTCTTTTTGATTTTTGGAGCATAAACTGCATTTTCGTGTACTTGTTCTTTGGGAGTTATCTTCTTATTAAGAATGTCATCCAGGTTATTTTTAATCAGTGTTGCGGAAAGCTCTGCTAGCCTTTTTGACAAAAGTCCTGCGGTCTCATGTGGTGCAATCTGTATTTCATGAGAGAGAAAAATAGGGCCTGCATCAAGTTCATTCACCATACGCATCAAACATATCCCTGTTTTTTTATCTCCATGAAGGATGGCTGACTGTATTGGGGATGCGCCCCGCCATAGTGGCAGCAATGAAGGGTGAATATTAATAGTGTCGCAGCGGGGTATCTTTAGTATCTTGTCGGGCACATGCCCTCCGTAGGCCATAGTTAACAATAGATCAGGCGCCAGTTTATTTATAGTCTCGTATGCTTCTGGATTGGTTAATGACTCGTATTCCAACACAGGCAACTCAAGCGTCCGTGCCATGAATTTAATAGGGTTTTCAGTTTTTTTTAGNCCCCTTCCTGACCGCCTATCTGGTTGGGTCAATACAGCAACAATGTTGTGGTCTAGTTTTGTGAGAGCTATCAATGTCTGTTCTGAAAAACTTGAGGCAGCTGCAAAGATAATATTCATGATTAAGTCATAATCTAACTGACTCTCATTTAGATGAGCCTAGTATTTTTTTGTCTTTCAATTCTTGCCGCTTTGTTTTGTTTGGCAACTTTTTTTCTTAGTCTTTGTAACTTAATATCCGATATGTAGTCTATAAAAAGCTTCCCATTGAGGTGGTCAATTTCATGTTGGATGCAAATAGATAAAAGACCGTCAGCCTCAAGCGAGATTGCCGTCCCTTTCAGGTTCTGAGCATTGAGCGTAATGGTCTCGTGGCGTTTGATATCAGTTTTTATATCTGGCACGGAAAGGCACCCCTCGTTACTTTCAACCTTGCCTTCAAATGAACTAACAACTGGGTTAACAAATACCAAAGGTTGGTCTCTGTCTTCGGAGATATCCATAACAATTAGGCGCACTGGTTTGTTAACTTGTGGAGCAGCCAACCCAATCCCTTTTTCTTCGTACATGGTCATCAGCATGTTATCGGACAGTCTTTTGAGGCCTTGATCAAAAGTGGTAATGGCTTCTGATACTCTTCGTAGCCTTTTGTCGGGGAATTCAAGTATTTTTAGTCTCTTCATATGTAAAATATACCACCGAAAATAATCAAAGGGATGACATAATATCATGTTGACGCGTAGTTTTGACAGCAAGCTCAGAAGCTAAGTTTACAAATCTAAATAATTAAAAAAGAGTTTGACCTAAGACTTCTTTTCGTACATTCTCAACAAAACAACCACTTTTTCCTAGTAAGATGAACCACAAAACGAAAGCAGCTTTTCTCGATGTTTTGCTTTATTTGTTTGAATACTATTCAGACGAGCACGAGACAAAACGAAACAGCGAACTGCAAATCAGAGACGAGTTGGTCGTTGCAGGATTCCAAGAAGACATGATTGAGCATGCGATGGATTGGGTAGCTGTTTTTAACCAACCTACAAACAACATTGATATCCAACCACCAAAAAAACTCTCGGTAAGAGTTTTAAACGACAAGGAAAAAGCTCTGCTTGACGAAGAATGTCAAAATTATATTGCTAGGCTTGAGAAGTTTGGATTGTTGTCGCCGTTAAAACGCGAACTGTTGATTGACAAACTCATGGCTATTGGCTTCGAGCCTCTAGATATTGAAGTGGTGAAAGCGTTGAGCATATTAATGCTGTTTCAGGAACCAGGCATCGATGTAAAATTTCACACATTGGAGGCAAATGCTTTTTGGGACAAGCCTTTGAAGCTGAATTAAAATCAATATATGTTTTGTTCCTGTAAGCCGCGCGTGCCGCGGCTTCATTTATGGATAAGAAAAAATGAAAAAACTTGTTATCGTTGAATCACCTGCAAAAGCTAGGACTATAGAAAAATACCTTGGTGTTGATTATAAGGTTTTAGCCACCATTGGTCATATAAGGGAATTGCCAAAAAAAGGGGCGATTGACCCTGCAAATAATTATGCAATGACCTATGTCACTATTCCTGGAAAAGAGGAGGCAATCAAAAAAATAACCAGCGCATTGAAAGCTACAGATGAGATCATACTGGCCACGGACCCAGATAGAGAAGGAGAAGCAATTGCCTGGCATGTTTCAGATCTGCTTAAGACCAAACATGCTAAAAAAATTGAAGGAAAAGAAATTAAAAGAGCCGTGTTCTATGAAATCAGCAAAGAAGCGGTCAATGAAGCCATTTCTAAACCGAGAGATATAGCAATGGATTTGGTTCNNTCACAAGAAACAAGGAGNGCTTTNGATCGGCACTTTGGATTCTCACTCTCGCCTCTTTTGTGGCGACTTTTCCCAAGCAATAACCACTCTGCAGGAAGAGTGCAAAGCCCAGCTTTGAGGATGATCGTTGAAAGAGAAAAAGAAATTGAAGCATTTATAGCTCAAGAGTATTGGACGCTAGGAGCTCTTTTACAAAAAGAAGAAAACATTAATACAAAACTCATATCGTATGCAAGTGAGCCTGTAAAAAAATTCACATTTGCATCCAAAACTGTGGTTGAAAGGGTTGCTACAAAATTAGAAGTTGGCTGTAAAAATGGCATGAGAGCGGCTTCCATTGTAACCCAACAAATAAAACGTAGACCAAAATCTCCATTCAGAACATCGGTGCTTATGCAACAAGCATCAGCGAAGTTTGGCTTCAATCCTAAGGAAACCATGAGATGTGCTCAATCGCTCTTTGCAGGAAAAGATGGAGGAGACGGTTTGATTACCTACATGAGGACGGATTCCATTGAAATCGATACAGCTAAATTGCCCATAATTCAGCAAAAAATTGTTGCTCTGTATGGGGAAGCGTTTCTTGAAAGAAGAAAGTTTAAAAACAAAAAGGCGGCAATAAACATTCAGGAAGCACATGGTGCTATAACTCCGACTGATATCAATCTACTGCCAAGTGCTCTTAAAACAAGGTTAAGCGACAATGAATTTAAACTCTATAGCTTGATCTGGGAACGAACCATGGCTTCCCAAATGAAAGACGCCATATTTGAGCGAACCACTATCGAGTTTGTTCCTAACAATGCGCCTGACTTAGCTTCGTTTAGTTTTTCTGACCAAGAACTGTTGTTTCCTGGCTATCTTTTAGTAACAAAGGAAGAGGTGCGTGACCTAAAACCCCCTAATATAAAGGAAGGCGATGTTGTTGATTTTCTAAGCTTAACCAAAGAGCAACATTTTACCGACCCGCCACCTAGATATAACGACGCCAGCATGATAAAAACCCTTGAAGAGAAAGGAATTGGAAGGCCCTCAACTTACGCAGGCATCCTCTCTAGGTTGGCGGAGAGAGAATACATAATTGCAAAACAGAAACGATATGAACCTTCTGATATGGGAAGATTGGTTAGCGACTTCTTGAACACAAGCTTTACCGATTACATCAGCGATGAGTTTACTTCCAATATGGAAAATGATTTGGATGCCATCTCCAATGGATCGAAAAGCAAAAAGGAGGTCTTGGATCTATTTTGGTCGCCTTTAGAAGAGGCGGTAGCAACAACAGGGGAACAAGTAACAAGAAGAGATGTGAACCCGCAAAGGTTGCTTGGAACAGATCCAGAAACAAACAAACCTATTTTTGCTCGAATGACGAAAAACGGGCCAGCAGTTCAAAGAGGGGACATTGACGCTGGCGATACCCCCGAATGGGGGGGGCTTAAAGAAGGGCAAAAACTGTATTCAATTACATTGGAGGAAGCTTTAAGCCTGTTTAAGACAGCTGACAATGTTCTCGGTACACACCCAGATACACTGGAACCTATAATTGTTAGAGAAACCCGTTACGGTCCCGTGGTGCAGCTTGGAAGTGGAGACGATGGCAAAAAACCGAAATACGTAAGTCTCATAAAAGGAGAAAATATTGAAGATGTAGGTTTGGAAAGAGCATTGCAGTACCTGAGCTTACCGAGGGAAGTAGG
>JGI26063J44948_1000297_pt1 | contig 12926 bp, 10 predicted proteins | sample MarorgKNORR_S2LV_4_FD_44948 | JGI IMG/M metagenome (IMG submission 44948) | reverse complement strand
ATAAAAAAAAGAAAGAAATATCTAATAAAGAAAAAAAATAGATTTTTTTTAAATGTCACTAACATTGTACGATAAAATTTGGAATGAACATTTAGTTCATCAACAGGAAGATGGAACAGCTTTACTGTATGTGGACAGACATTTGATTCATGAGGTAACAAGCCCTCAAGCTTTTGAAGGATTAAGGACTGCTCATAGAAAAGTAAGGCAACCAAATTTAACGCTTGCAGTTGCAGATCATAATGTACCAACTACTGATAGATCAAAAGGTATTGATGATGAAGAATCAAAAATTCAAATAGAAACATTAGGGAATAATTGTAAAGAGTTTGGAATTGAAGTTTTTGATATGAAGGATAAAAGACAGGGTATTGTTCATATTATTGGTCCAGAACAAGGTTTTACCCAACCTGGTACAATTATAGTTTGTGGAGACAGTCATACAGCCACACATGGAGCCTTTGGAGCATTAGCTTTTGGTATTGGTACATCGGAAGTTGAACATGTATTGGCAACTCAAACTTTAATTCAAAAAAAATCAAAAAATCTTTGTGTAAAAGTAACGGGTAAATTACATACAGGAGTTACATCAAAAGATGTTATTTTACAGACGATAGGCAAAATAGGTACCGCAGGTGGAACTGGTATGGTTATTGAGTATGCCGGATCTGTAATAGAAAATTTAAATGTTGAACAGCGAATGACAATTTGCAATATGTCAATAGAAGCAGGTGCGCGTGCAGGATTAATTGCACCTGATGAAAAAACTTTTCATTATCTTAAAGACAAACCTAAATCTCCAAAGGGAGCAAACTGGGATAAAGCTACTGTATATTGGTCTAAACTTAATTCAGATTCTGGAGCAAAATTTGATAAAGAAGTAGAAATTAGAGGTGATGATATTAGTCCAATGGTAACTTGGGGTACCTCTCCTCAAGATGTTGTACCAGTTACTGGTATTGTTCCTGATCCTGAAGGTGAAAAGGATGAAGACAAAAAAGCATCAATGAATCGATCTTTGAACTATATGGGACTTAAACCAAATACTAAAATAATTGACATTAAGGTTGATAGAATTTTTATTGGAAGCTGTACCAATGGAAGAATTGGTGATCTAAGAGATGCAGCCAAAATAGCAAAAGGAAGAAAAATTGCTCAGCATGTAAATGCTATGGTTGTTCCGGGATCTGGCCTAGTAAAACAGCAGGCAGAAGAAGAAGGAATAGACAAAGTTTTAAAAGATGCTGGATTTGAATGGAGAGAACCAGGTTGTTCTATGTGTTTGGCTATGAATGCAGATAAGCTTAATCCTAAAGAAAGATGTGCATCTACTTCAAACAGAAATTTTGAAGGACGACAAGGACGTGGAGGCAGGACTCATTTATTAAGTCCAGCTATGGCTGCAGCCGCAGCAATTGATGGACATTTAACAGATGTAAGAAAGTTTCAAAATTAAAATGGAAAAATTTAATATTTTAAAAAGCATACCAGCAAATCTACCAATGATGAATGTTGATACAGACATGATTATTCCTAAGCAATTTTTAAAAACAATAAAAAGAAGTGGACTTGGAAAAAGTTTATTTTTTGAAATGCGGTACGACGAACAGGGAAAAAAAATAAACGATTTTGTTTTAAACAAAGAACCTTACAATAAGTCCTCAATTTTATTAGCTGGAAAAAATTTTGGATGTGGTTCTTCAAGGGAGCATGCTCCTTGGTCTCTGTTAGATTTTGGAATTAAATGTGTAATAAGCCCAAGTTTTGCAGATATTTTTTATAATAATTGTTTTAAGAATGGTATGTTACCGATAGTTTTAGATCCAAAACAAGTAGAAGAACTAATCAAATATTCAAAAAGAAAAGAGACTATAGAAATAAATCTATCCGAACAGAAAATTAAATTAGGTAATAAAATAATTAATTTTGAAATTGATACTTTCAAAAAAAAATGTTTGCTAAATGGTTTGGATGATATTGCCCTTTCTTTGGAAAAATCTGAAAAAATATCTTCTTATGAAAAAAATATCCAAAAAACTAAACCTTGGATGAATTAGTATGATTAAAGTTAAAAATAGAAAAATTTTGTTATTACCTGGTGATGGTATTGGTCCAGAGGTTGTTGCTGAGGTTAAAAAAGTTATTCAATGGCTTAATGCTAAAAAATCTTTAGATTTTACAATTGAAGAAGATTTGATTGGTGGAGCATCATATGAAAAACACAAAAATCCAATTACTGATGAGGTATTTTATAAAGCACTAGAATCTGAGGTAGTAATTTTAGGTGCTTGTGGTGGCCCCAAGTGGGACAATTTAGAATTTTCAAAGAAACCCGAAAGAGCATTATTAAAATTAAGAAAAGAATTAAAGCTATTTGCAAATCTTAGACCGGCAATTTGTTTCAAACAACTGGTAGAGGCATCTAGTTTAAAACCAGAAATTGTTTCAGGCCTGGATCTCATGATTGTTAGAGAACTTACTGGAGGTATATATTTTGGTGAGCCAAGAGGAATAAAACCTATCGAAAATGGAGAAAGAAAAGGTATTAATACTCATACATATACGAGCCATGAAATAATTAGAGTAGCCAAAGTAGCTTTTGAACTTGCAAAAAAAAGAAATAAAAAAGTCACTTCCTGTGAGAAATCAAATGTCATGGAGGTAGGCGTTCTATGGAGAGAAGAAGTTCAAAAAGTTAAAGATAATGATTATCCAGATATTAATCTGAATCATATGCTTGCAGACAACTGCGCTATGCAACTATTAAGGAATCCAAAACAGTTTGATGTTATTGTAACAGATAATTTATTTGGTGATATGTTGTCTGATGAAGCGGCCATGTTGACTGGATCATTAGGTTTATTACCATCAGCATCTTTAGGAGCAAAAGATAAAAATGGTAAAATGAGATCTATGTACGAGCCGGTTCATGGTTCCGCTCCGGATATTGCTGGGAAAGGAATAGCAAATCCTATAGCAAGCATTCTAAGTTTTTCCATGGCTCTTAAATACTCTTTAGATCTAGACCAAGAAGCTGATAACTTGGATCAGGCAGTTCAAAAAGTTCTTGATGATGGTTTAAGAACTAAAGATATTTTATCTAAAGGAAAAAAAGAAGTATCAACCTCACAAATGGGGGATGCAATAATCTCTAAATTGCAATAGTTATAAATTTTTTATAATTTATCCCAATGAAAATTAATAACGTTGTGGTAATTGGGTCAGGAACAATGGGAATTGGTATTGCGGCACAATTATGCAATGCAAATATTCCTGTTACATTATTAGACTTAAAAACAGAAATTTGTGAAAAAGCAAAAAAAAGAATTTATGAATCTAGACCTCCTTTACTGGTAGATAAAAATAAAATTGATACAATTAAAACTGGCACTATAGATACAAATTTTGATGTCGTCGGAAAAGCCGATTGGATAGTTGAAGCTGTAGTCGAGAGAATAGATATTAAAATCAGCCTTTATGAAAAGATATTGAAGACTAGAAAAAAAGGTTCAATTATTTCATCAAATACATCAACTATTCCGTTAAAAGTTCTATCCTCAAAAATGTCTGATGAAGATAAAAAGGATTTTTGTATAACTCATTTTTTTAACCCTGTTCGATATATGGGTCTGTTAGAGATTGTTAAAGAAAGTTTTAATGATTTAGATAAAATAAATTTTTTAAAAAATTTTTGCGAAGAAAGTTTAGGTAAACAAGTTATTATCTGCAAGGATACACCAGGCTTTTTAGGAAATAGAGTTGGGGTTTATGCAATTCAAGTAGCAATGACAGAAGCTATCAAAATGGGATTGAGCGTAGACGAATCCGACACACTTTATGGTAGACCAATGGGATTACCTAAAATAGGAGCTTTTGGCCTGTATGATCTAATCGGGATAGATTTAATGGCTGACGTTTTAAAGAGTTTTTTAAAAGAATTGCCCACTACAGATGTTTTTCATGAGGTGGCAAAAGAAATTCCACTAATTATACATCTAATTAAAAATGGGTATACAGGAAGAAAAGGTAAAGGTGGATTTCGTAGAATTAACAAAAAAGACGGCAAAAAAGTTTTAGAAGTTATTGATTTAAAAACTAGAGAATATTCACCTTCAAAAAAAATTGAATTCAATATTCAAGAGAACGTTTCCTTAAAAGATTTAGTTTCCAGAAATGACAAATATGGAAAGTACGCTTGGTCAGTGGTTTCAAAAATTATACTTTACGCCTCTTCTTTAATTCCCAGTGTGACAAAAGATTATAATAATATTGATGAAGCAATGAGATTAGGCTTTAGTTGGTCAAAAGGTCCATTCGAAATGTTGGAAGAGCTTGGGGTAAAATTTTTTGTAGAAAAAGATAAAAATTTACAAATAAATGAATTTATAAAAAAATTATATGAAAAAAAATCTGATACTTTTTATGGGAAAAGACAAATCTATACTGATTTGGAAACTCTAGGAAAAGTAAAACAAGTAGCAAAAATTAATAAAGATAATAAATCAGCCATTACATATGAGCATAAAAATTACAAAATTGTAGAATTTAATACTAAAGCTAATACGTTGGACTATGATTCAATGGATGCATTGAAAAAAGCATCTGATCAAAATCTTATAATTATCAATGAGGGCATGCAATTTTCAGCCGGGGTTAATTTAAATTACGTTATGGATTTTGCGAAAGAAAAAAATTGGAAGGCAATTGAAAAGTTCATCCATCATTTTCAAATGACCTGTAAGCAACTAAAATATTCTGATAATTTGGTTATTGCCGCGCCATCAGGTCTAGTTTTGGGAGGTGGTGAAGAAATTTGTATTCAGAGTGATTACGTGGTTGCACACACTAATATCGTGATGGGCCTTGTAGAAACCCTTGTAGGGTTAATACCCGCTGGAGGGGGAACTAAAGAAATGTTGTGGAGATGGACTCAAACTCAAGAAGCTAAAAAAGATCCCGACTTTGCCCCACAAAAAGTGTTTGATATTATTGGCTATGGCAAAACAGCTACTTCACCTATTGAAGCAATGCCACTTAAGTTTTTACTAGAAAAAGACAAAAGTATTATGAATAGAAACAAGCTACTTTCAGTTTCTCAAGATTTAATTAATGAGAANAAAAATGGATATAAACCACCAAAAAAACCAATTTTTAAATTATCAGGAAGCCAAGTAAAAGATAAAATGTTCCAAACTCTTGAAAATCTTTTTAGAGAAAAGAAAATTTTGGAGCATGGGATGGAAGTTGGAAAAAAATTAGCTTTTGTATTAAGTGGAGGCAATACAACTCTTGATAAAGAATTATCCGAAGATGATATGTATGCTTTGGAATTAGANGCTTTTATGCAACTAATGCAAATGGAAAAAACTCAAGCTAGAATTAAACACACACTTTCAACAGGAAAACCTTTNGTAAATTAAATGGCAACTTACAGCGCTCCTATAGATGATATGATGTTTCTCTTTGAAAAATTAAGAGATAATCCTCATTACAATGAACTTGAAAAATACAAAGAAGTTAATCCTGATCTTGCAAAAGATATATTGGAACAGGCTGCAAAGATAACCGAAAATCTTATATTACCCTTAGCTAAAGTTGGAGATGAGACACCTGCCACTTTCGAGAATGGAGTAGTGAGAGTTCCACCTGGATATAAAGAAGTTTACAAAAAATTTATTGAAAACGGCTGGGTATCTCTGTCTTGCGATCCAGAGTACGGAGGTCAAGGGATGCCAAAGACTATAAATGCATTTTTTGACGAAATGCTGTCTTCTGCTAGTCTTTCTTTTAAACTCTATAGTGAGCTTAGCATTGGAGCTTATAATTGCATACTTCATCACGGAAGCGATTCTATAAAAAAAAAATTTCTTCCTAATATTGTTAAAGGCACTTGGAGTGGGACTATGTGCTTAACAGAATCGGTTTGTGGAACAGATTTAGGATTGTTAAAAACAAAAGCCGTAGAGCAGTCAGATGGAACTTTTAAATTAAATGGTCAAAAAATATTCATAACTTCTGGAGATCATGATCTCACAGAAAATATAATACACTTAGTTCTAGCAAGAACTACCGATGCCCCATCAGGAACAAAAGGAATTAGTTTATTTTTAGTACCTAAAGTTCAAGTTAAAGAAGATGGATCGTTAGGTCCAAGGAATNGAGTTTCAACTAATTCAATTGAAAGCAAAATGGGAATTAAAGGTTCTGCTACTTGTGNTTTAAATTTTGATGGCGCTATTGGATATATGATTGGACCAAAAAACAAAGGATTAAGCTCAATNTTTACAATGATGAATTTGGAAAGAATTATTGTGGGGCTTCAAGGTTTGGGATTATCAGAAATTGCATATCAAAATGCACTAAATTATTCGAAAGAGAGAAAACAAGGAAAATCTAATAATAGTAAAACACAAAATGGAGCAGATTTAATTATTGATCACGCGGACATTAGAAGATCATTATTAAATATGAAATCTATTATTGAGGGGGAGAGAGCTTTAAGTTTTTGGTTAGCTCAACAAACTGAAGTTAGCTTGCATCATAGTGATAATAAAATTAAACAAGAAGCTTCGGATTTTGTATCTTTAATGACACCTGTAGTGAAATCATTATTTACAGATATGGGTATGGAAATTACCAGCGATGCTATGCAAATCTTTGGAGGCTATGGTTATACAAAAGACCAAGGGATTGAACAGCTATATCGAGATAATAGAATTACACCAATATATGAAGGAACAAATTCAGTTCAAGCAATTGATTTGGTCTTTAGAAAACTTGTTAACAAAAATGGCAATGTTGTTAATCGGTATGTAAAATTTATTGAAGAGGAAATCAAAAAAAATAAAGGTGAGAAGCAGATAAAAGAATTTGCTGAAAAGTTGGAATATTATTTAAAAATATTAATTAATTTTAATCTTTGGATAGAAAAAAATATGGAAAAGTCAAAGGATGATATTAATGCTGCCTGCAATGATTATCTAAAAGTCCTAGGTTTGGTTGCGGTGGCATTTTCATGGTTAAAAATACTTAACGTAAGCTATAAAGAGTTAAAAAATAATAAGAAATTTTATGAGGATAAAATTGAAACCGCAAAATTTTTCTTTAATAGAGTACTACCTAGAATTGATGCTTATTACAATTCCGCAATTTCAGGAAGTAAGTATATAATGGATTTTAAATTTAATTAATTATGAATGATTACGATAAGAATCTTGATAAAAATAAAGCAAATTTTGTTCCGTTAACACCAATAAGCTTTATTGAAAGAACAAAAGATATTTATCCAGACTATGAAGCTTTAGTTTATAAAAAACGTTCTTATACATGGAAACAAGTTTATGAGCGAAGTGTAAAATTTGCTAGTGCTTTAGAAAAACATGGAATTAAGTTAGGCGATACCGTGTCAATTATGGCTGCAAATACACCTGAATTATTTGAAGCTCATTATTCTGTTCCAATGACTGGTGCGGTACTTAATGCAATTAATACAAGGTTAGATCCAAAAACAGTGGGCTACATACTTAAACATGCNGATGCCAAAGCGCTAATCGTGGATCGTCAATTTCACGGCGTTGTAATAAAAGCTTTAGAAAGTTTTGGTAAGAAAATTTTAATTATAGATATAGTTGACGAACAAGCTGACCTAAAAGACATTGAAAAAATTGGAGAATATGAATATGAAAGTTTTTTAGAGCAAGGTGATCCTAATTATGTATGGAAGAGGCCAAAGGATGAATGGCAGTCGATTTCATTAAATTATACATCTGGTACTACTGGGAATCCAAAAGGAGTTGTATATCATCACAGAGGTTCTTATTTGATGGCAACTGGCAGTGCAGTAGCGTGGAATATGCCAAACCGTTTAAATTTTTTATATACTGTTCCTATGTTTCACTGCAACGGTTGGTGTTATCCATGGACACTAGCCATGCTTCATGCTCGAGTAATATGCATAAGAAATATTAGAGCTAAGGAAATTTTTGATTTAATAACGGAACATAAAGTAACTCATTTTGGTGGAGCACCGATTATATTAAATATGTTGGCTAGTGCTCCAAAGGATGAACAAAAACCACTAAAACATAAAGTGTACATTTTGACGGCGGCCGCACCTCCACCAAGTATTATTTTTAAAAAAATGAAAAGCTTAGGTTTCGAAGTTATGCATGTTTATGGTCTAACAGAGACCTATGGACATATTTTGCAGTGCGCGTGGAATCAAGAATGGGATAATTTAAACGAAGATGAAAAAGCTGATATTAGTGCCCGCCAAGGCGTACGTTATCCAAACACAGAAGATGTCGATGTTATGGGTCCAGAAACCATGAAGCCGGTTCCACGGGATGGAAAAACTATAGGAGAAATAATGATACGTGGAAACGTTGTTATGAAAGGGTATTTTAAAGACAAAGAAGCAACAGAAAAATCTATGAAAGGTGGATGGTTTCACTCTGGTGATTTAGCGGTAATACATTCCAACGGTTACATTCAAATAAAAGATAGGTCTAAAGATATTATCATTTCAGGTGGAGAAAATATCTCATCAATAGAGATTGAAAATACAGTAGCTAAACATCCGTCAGTTTCTCTTGCTGCGGTCGTNGCTAAACCCGACNAAAAATGGGGAGAAACACCTTGTGCTTTTGTTGAATTAGCTCCTCAAAAGAAAGCTACAGAAGAAGAAATAATAATATTTTGTAGAGAAACCTTGGCTGGATTTAAAATTCCAAAAAAAATAGTTTTTGGTGAATTGCCAAAAACGTCCACTGGAAAAATAAAAAAATTCGAATTGAGAAAAAAAGCCAAGGAGATGAACTGAATTTTGAAGTAGGTCAAAAAAGCGTTTTCGCATCAACGGGTGGACTAGATTTCGATATCACAAAACCAGTAATTGTTTTGATGCATGGTAGTGGACTAACACATATAGTTTGGTCCTTCCACGAGCACTTTCTTGCTTCAAAGGGATATAGTATTTTGTCAGTTGATTTACCTGGACATGGTAGTTCAGAAGGACCTGCCATAAAATCTATAGAAGAAATAGCTGAATGGATTAAAAAATTGATNGAAAAATTAAAAATTAATGAAATTTCATTTATGGGTCATTCTCAGGGTTGCTTAGTGGGACTTGAATTTGCTTCCCGTTTTCCAAAATTAATTAAAAGTTTAAACCTCATAGCAGGATCTTATGAATTGCCGGTTAATCCAGATCTGATTAATTATGCAGACGGGGGTGATATGAAGTCTGTAGAACTTATGATGAAATGGGGTTACGAGGGAGTAAAAAAATTTATTGGAGGAAATCCAGTTCAAAAAATTATTAATTCACCAAGACAAGTTCAGGAAGGTTTAGCTGTTGATCTTAGAGCATGCAATAATTATAAAAATGGATCAAAAGCTGCATCAAATATAAATTGTCCGACCCTTTGTATACTGGGCGATAAAGACAAGATGGTTCCTCTAAATAAAGGAAAACAAATGGCTGAAAAAATTAAAAATTCTGAATTACAAGTGCTTAAAGAATGTGGTCACATGATTATATTTGAAAAAGCCTTTGAAATGAGAGAAATTGTAAAAAATTTTATTGAAAAAAATCACAACTAGAATTGGTCATAAAACAATAGTAATACTTTAATTAATATGAATATAGCAATTGTTGGAGCGACAGGAAATGTCGGTAGAAAACTTTTAGAAGTTCTAGAGAGAACTAATTTTGAGTTCAGTGAAATATACTTAATAGCTTCAGATAAGAGTGTAGGAAAAAAAATTACATTTAAAAATAAAAATTACTCAGTTATTGGTTTAAGTGATTTTGATTTTGGAAAAGTAAAATTAGCATTTTTTTCTGCGGGTAGTTCTATTGCAGAAAAATGGGCTCCCATTGCAGCAAAAAAAACCATCGTAATCGACAATTCTAAATATTTCAGAATGGACAAAGAAATTCCTTTAGTGGTGCCTGAAGTTAACGGTGAAGCTTTAAAAGCTTACAAAAATAAAAATATTATTGCTAATGCTAATTGTTCAACAATACAATTAGTCCTGGCACTAAAGCCTCTACATGATCAATTTAAAATTAAAAGAGTTATTGTATCAACTTATCAGTCTGTTTCTGGAGCGGGTAAAGTTCATATGAATGAACTCGAAGAACAGAGCAAATTAGTCTTAGAAAAACAAAAGGTAAATTCAAAAAATTTTACTAAACAAATTGCTTTCAACGTTATACCCCACATAGATTCTTTTATGCAAGATGGGTCTACAAAAGAAGAATGGAAAATGACTATTGAAACAAAAAAAATTCTAGACCCAAATATAGCTTTAACATCAACTTGCGTTAGAGTTCCAGTTTTCGTTGGGCATTCTGAGTCGGTAAATATAGAATTTAAGTCTGAGATTAATCTTGAAAAGATTAGACAGTGTTTAGCAAATGCACCTGGATGTAAAGTTCATGATGAACGTAAAGATGGAGGTTACATAACTCCCGTTGAGTCAGCTGGAGATTTTATAACTTATATTTCAAGAATTAGAGAAGATAAGACTCAAAAAAATTCTATCAATATGTGGATTGTATCTGATAATTTGCTTAAAGGTGCTGCGCTTAATGCAGTGCAAATTGCAACTGTTTTGATTAAAAAATATATTCACTAGTCATATAATGAACGATCCGAAAAATCCATTATCGCCACATCTTCAAATCTATAGATGGCAAGTTTCATCTTTGCTATCAATTACTCATAGAATTACCGGTATACTGAATTTGTTGGGGCTTATTTTTATCTCTGCTTGGATTTGTTCAGCAGGAATAGGAGAAAATTTATTTGAGTACTTTTCAGTTTTATTAAAAAGTTTTTTGGGAAAATTTATTTTAATCAGTTTTACCTGGTCTATGAGTTATCATTTATTAAGTGGAATTAGACATTTTTTTTGGGATTTAGGTTATGGTTATGAAATAAAAACTGCAAATCTTTCAGGAATTATAGTTATCATTAGTTCTTTTATTCTGACCGTTGTTTTATGGCTGATCGGAAAAGGACTTATTTAAATGAAAGCATCACGTAAATGGATATTACAAAGAGCAAGTGCAATTATAGTTGCACCTCTTATTGTTTGGTTTTGTGTTTCTTTAATTTCACTTTCAACAAGTAATTATAATGAAATAATAAATTTTTTTGGTAACACTTTGTTTTCCTGGCTAACAATAATATTACTTGTAGCGGGGTTTTTTCATGCAAGAATTGGATTAAATGAAATTTTTGAAGACTATATTCACAATGAAAAAGTCAAAAATGTCACAAACCTTTTAACATTATTTTTAAGTATAATTGTCCCATTAATAACAATAATTTTGCTATTATATAAATTTTAATGAACACATATAAAATAATTGATCATCAGTATGACATTTTAGTTGTAGGTGCTGGAGGTGCGGGTTTACGAGCCGCTGTGGGTTTGAGTGAATCTGGTTTAAAAACTGCTTGTCTTTCAAAAGTGTTTCCAACTAGAAGTCACACTTCTGCAGCTCAAGGAGGCATTTCGGCTGCATTGGGTAATGCTGGTGAGGATGATTGGCGTTGGCACATGTATGATACTGTCAAGGGATCAGATTGGCTGGGAGATCAAGATTCTATCGAATATCTTTGTAAAGAAGCGCCTAGAGCTGTCATTGAACTTGAACATTATGGGGTTCCATTTAGCAGGACAGAGGATGGTAAGATTTACCAAAGAGCTTTTGGAGGTATGACAAAAAACTATGGCAATGAACCAGTTCAAAGAACTTGTGCGGTTGCTGATAGAACAGGTCATGCAATTTTACATACATTATACGGTCAAGCTCTTAAACATAAGACAGAATTTTTTATTGAATATTTTGCTTTAGATTTATTAATGAAAAATGGACAGTGCAAAGGTGTACTTGCATGGAATTTAAATGATGGAAGTATTCACAGATTTAGATCACATATCACAATCTTAGCTACAGGGGGATATGGCAAGATCTATTATTCTGCTACAGCAGCGCATACATGTACAGGTGACGGAAACGGTATGGTGTTACGAGCAGGATTACCTTTACAGGATATGGAATTTGTTCAGTTTCATCCTACTGGACTTTATGGAATTGGTTGTTTGATTTCAGAAGCTGTTCGAGGGGAAGGTGGATTTTTATTAAATTCCAAAGGTGAACGTTTTATGGAAAAATATGCTCCTATTGCGAAAGATCTTGCTTCACGTGATGTTGTTAGCAGATCCATGGCCATTGAAATTAATGAAGGAAGAGGTATTGGTAAAAACAAAGACTACCTTCATTTACATATAGATCACATTGATCCAAAGATAATAGAATCTCGATTACCTGGTATTTCAGAATCAGTGGAAACTTTTGTGGGCAGAGATGTCACTAGAGAACCAATTCCGGTTGTTCCAACAGTTCATTATAATATGGGTGGTATACCTACAAACTATAAGACAGAAGTATTAACTTCAAATGGTAAAGAAAAACTTGTTCCAGGATTAATGGCTATAGGTGAAGCTGCTTGCGTATCTGTTCATGGAGCAAATAGATTAGGTTCAAATTCTTTAATTGACCTTGTTGTTTTCGGAAGAGCAGCTGCAAAAAGAGCAACTGAATTAGTTAAAGCAAACTCTCCTCATGAAGAAATTTCTAAGAATGAAACAGATAAATCATTGGATAGATTTGATAGATTAAGAAATGGAAATGGNTCAAACAAAACTTCAGAACTTAGACTATCGATGCAAAAAACAATGCAGTCAAAATGTGCAGTTTTTAGAACAGGAAAAATATTAAAAGAAGGCGTTAATGAAATAAAAAAAGCTTATGAAAGCATGGAATCAATATCTGTTAAAGACAGGTCGCTAATTTTTAATACCGATCTTATGGAAACCCTAGAATTTGATAATTTAATAAGACAAGC
>JGI26063J44948_1000291_pt1 | contig 13082 bp, 12 predicted proteins | sample MarorgKNORR_S2LV_4_FD_44948 | JGI IMG/M metagenome (IMG submission 44948) | reverse complement strand
ATACTCTCTAGCGCAGCCTCGTTGCGACCCTCCGCTCGCATTACCAGGATGGCTTCGGTGTTGCTCGGTCGGCACAGGTACCAACCGTCGTCGTAACGCACTCTGATGCCATCCACAGTGGAGCACTCCATGTTCGAGAAGGCTTCCTGCACGGCCGCCATGACTTCCTCGCGCTCACCGGGCAATGGGATCTTGGCTTCGCCTGTCGAGGGGTAGTCGGGCAGGAACGAGAAGCACTCGGAGAAGGCCGGTCCCCCGTCTGCGGGCGCGGGGTCGCGTCCGATGATCTCCAGCAGGCGGGCGCTGTTGTACAGCGAGTCGTCGAAGCCGGGCCAGCGGTCGTGCAGGAAGAAGTGGCCCGACATCTCACCTGCCATTGGGGACTGGGGGTTGTCCCTCAGTTCTCGCTTCATGAAAGAGTGACCGGTTCTTACCATCCTCGGCACACCGCCAGCTGCTGCGATCGCCTCCTCTAGTGCCATGCTGCACTTGACATCGAAGTAGACCACTTTCTCTTCTTCGACTGCATCCTCGGGCAGGTTGGACAACACATCTCTAGCGAAGATTGCCATCAACCTGTCAGGGTGGATGAAGAGCCCGGCCTCATCGACCACGCCAATCCTGTCCCCGTCCCCATCCATACCGATGCCGAACTCAGCGCCGTGCTCGACCACCGCTGCGGCGAGGTCGGCCATGTTCTCCGGGCGTGTGGGGTCGGGAGGGTGGTTGGGGAACGTGTTGTCCCAGTCACAGTGCAGAGGGACCGCGTCAACACCCAGAGCCTCCATCAAACGCATCGCGAGCGGGCCCGGCACGGCGTTACCGCAATCGACAACGATCCGCATCGCTCTTGCCGGCTTGCCTGCGTTATCGACGACGATATCGAGGTAGTGGTCCTCGAAGTTCTCCACCAGCACGTGAGAGCCAGCACCCTCGCGGAACTCACCGCTCTCGAAGGTCCCGCGCAACTCTTGCAGCTCGTCCCCTGCAACGGGCAGTTTGCCGTGGCAGATCTTGAAGCCGTTGTACTCGGGTGGGTTGTGGCTTGCGGTGATGGCTACCGCGGCTTGGACTGGCAGATCCACAGTGGCGCGGTACAGCACTCCCGTGGTTGTCACGCCTAGGTCAAGGACGTCCGCGCCCGTGCTGAGTACCCCCTCGACGAACGCCGCATGGAGCTCCTCACCCGACTCCCTGATGTCGCGTGCGACGGCGACCGCGCCAGCGTCCAGATGGGTCGCCACCGCCATACCGAGAGTGTTGGCGAACTCGACCGTCAGATCGCTTCCCGCGATGCCGCGTATGTCGTACGCCTTGAACACGCTCACGGCCCGCTCCAGATGCCGGCACTCCTAAGCGTTCCCGATTCGGGACAGAGACTCAGTCAGCGTACTTGTCGGCGCCTTGGAAGTGCAGTGAGACGTATTTCTCGTCGCCGACCACCCAACTGTCGTGCGGCTCGGGGCCGATGTAGAACAGATCGCCCGGGCCTAGGGTGTACACTCGCCGTCTTTGAAAGCGCATGTCGCATGGCCCTCGAGCACCATCCCGAGATGCTCGATCTCGCAGAAATCCGTACCGGTCAGCGGAGAGACATCGACAGACCACTTCCAGCCGGGCTCGTAGGTAGCCCGACCGATTGTCATGCCATCGAAGTGCACTACCTCGAACCTGCCCTTCTCAAACTCCCGTAACTCGTCAGGCTCCTCGAAACGCTTCAGGATGATGTCGTGCATTATGCTCCCCCGCAACCGCGAAACGCTTCACAAACGATCTCTATGAGTGCCCCGCCCGGCAAATCCACGACTCCGTAGGCCGCTCTCGAAGGGGGCATTCCGTCCTCAAGCCATTCGGAGTAGATCTCATTCACCGTTGAGTAGTAACCTATGTCAGCCAACAGGACAGTGACCTTGACGAGGTCCGCCTTGGAACTGTTGGCCGCTGCCAGAAGCTCGTCTATCTTGGTAAGAGTGCCACGAGTCTGCGCCTCAATCCCTTCCACCGAGACGTCAATCTGACCGGACAGCCAGATGTGGTCCTTCACGTTGATTCCCGGGCTGTATGGTGCGAGCGTGGGTTCGCCAGTATCTATTTTCAGTTTACGAGCCATGAGTTCCGCACAGGCTCACCGGTGATAGGCTTACTCACGTAGCATCTCGATAATGTCGATGTGGTCCCCGGCCATCTGTTCTGCAGTCAACCCGTCTATGGGGACCCAGGCGGCTTCAGCAGCATCATCTCCGCCTCTCGGCTCGGCTTCGGGATCGACGTCTACGAGGTAGAACAGCGCGACGATGTGCTTGCGGGGGTCCCTGTCGGGATCTCCGTGTATGGCGAGGGCGACCGGGTCGAAGCCATCGACCCCGGTCTCCTCTCCGAGCTCGCGCAGCACGGCGTCCTCCGGGTCCTCTCCGATATCGACAAAACCGCCCGGGAAGGCCAGCCTTCCTAGCCACGGCTCACTCCCCCTCCTGATGAGCAGGGCTTCGATTCCAGCCTCACTCTCTCTCAGGGCGACGGCATCGACGGCGACAGAGGGGTTGCGGTAACCGTCGCGTCCGCATTCATCGCACGCCTCATTCGCCATAGCGCCGCCTCCTGCTCTGATACGACTCGATGGCCTCGTACAGGTCTTCCTTGGAGAACGAGGGCCAGTAGACGTCGGTGAAGTGCAGTTCGGAGTACGCTATCTGCCACAGCAGGAAGTTCGAGATCCTCTCCTCCCCACTGGTGCGGATTACCAGATCCGGATCGGGCAGGTCGGCTGTGTACATCCTGCTGGAGATCTGCTCCGTGTTGATCGATTCGAGAGCGAGCTCGCCCTTGGCGTGGTCCGATGCGACCTCGCGCACCGCATCGACGATCTCCTCTCTGCCACCGTAGGCTAGACACACGGTGAACAGGAAGTTGGTGTAGTCCTCGGTGCGAGACTGGGCGTTGCCGATGGCCTCGCGTACCCGCTCGGGGAGCATCTCGAGGCGACCCATCGCCTGCACTTTGACGCCCCGCTCATGGATGCGCGGGTCTTCGGCGATCTCGTTCAGTCCAGTCACATAGAGGTCGTACAGAGCCCCCAGCTCCTCAGGAGCTCGTTCGTGGATATTCTCCGTCGAGAGGGCATACACGGTCAGATACGGTATCTCAAGATCGATGATCCAGTCCATGACCTCTTTGAGCTTCTCCTTGCCGTGACGGTGTCCGAGGTCACGCTCAATCTCCTTGTTCCAAGCGAAGCGGCGGTTGCCGTCCATGATGATCGAGATGTGCTGAGGCAACTCACTTTCCTTGAGTCGGTCTCGCAGTCTGTTGGTGCGAATCCTGTCGGTGCGCGAGATGAAGCTCCATGCGTAGCTGGAGTTGGCAATCGCCCTCGCAGGTAACGAAACCAGTCTGAATTTCAGGAACCACTTGGCAATGCTGTCGATTCGACGCCCGAGCGACTTGCGCATGCGGCCCATACACTCACCAAATGCTGACTGCGCTAAAGGGCGTCGCCTTGAATCGCACCTACTCGAAGACGATATCAGCGCCTTCTCCGAGTTTGTCCAGCACACCTTTGTCGGGGTTCACGACCACGACCTGACCGGCTCGCTCCCACACTGCCATGTCAAGATGGCTGTTGCCAGCGTAGCCGAAACCCTTCTCGCCGTATCGGGCCACCAGCGCTTCCGCCTTGCGCTGGTCTCGGAGGTTGTAGGTCGCGTCTGAAGCCATCACGTCCGAGAACAGTCCTACGTGCGCGGCGACCCTCTCGGCTACGATACGGTCCGATGCTGTAGCCAGAACCAGTGTTCGACCCCTTGCATGCTCGCCGGTAATCCAATCGAGGAAAGCCTCGTGGTAGTCCAGTTCTGCTGGATCGAAGACCAGTCTCTTGGCGAGGTCCCGCTTCCACTGCGCTCGCTTCCCCGTGAGCTCCTTCAGCAGCATTCCTGGAAGCACCCAGGGGCGCTTCGCGATGACGCGCGAGAAACTGATCCTGCTCATGTCCGAGAGAATCAGCGTACCGTCCATGTCGACGGCCAGAGGAATGTCAGACACAGTATCACCCACGCATCTCGCTGAGGGGGGTGTGATTCAAGGCTTCGCCGACCGATTCAATGAAGCCGACGACCACGTCGTGGCCCCGGGGCAGCGAACATGTCAGAGCAGGAGAGGCAGTGGAGGCCGGCCGCTATGGCTGAGGTGGAGAGCGATTCCGAGGCTCCTGCGGGCTTTCAAGCAGTCAAATTCGCCGGAACCGGAATGGTGGCCAGTATGTTAGAGCCAATCTCCATNTCAAATGCAGATGATTGGAAGTTGCTGATTTCCGAACTGGAGCCTTGGGGGCAGGTTCCAGATTCGGGTTCCATAACCGAAGCCTCCTCCGAATCCTCCGAGCGTGGCATGATAGCCACTCTGAGTGCCAACGGTCTTTGGATCGCTGAGTTCCTCCCGTGGGGGTCGGACGGCCGCCTCAGGGCCAGAGCCAGAGCAGCACCGGAGGGCTCACGGGTCCCCTCAGGAGGTTATACTTGGACGGACAGGGACGTGATACTTCTCTGGAGTGCCCCGGATGCGGGTTCTGATGCAGCCTCGGAGTTGAGGGAGGCCCTGCGAGTGGACGACTTGTCCGATGCGCAGGGGATTCTGCGCGTAGCCGGAGAGGTGCTCGGCCGCTATCACTCCGCGGTGGAGGAAGTCAGAACGACTCCGCGAGACCCCTCTCGCTGGAACGCCAGGACGCAGTGGCTGGAAGAGACACTCCGGGCTACCCACCTCTGGCGCGCCAAGTANTCAAAGAACCAGCCCTGCACCCTCAGTCTCGGCGATGTCAGGCTGTCGGACATCTCCGCGGACTCGCTCAGGATAGGCAGGCCTAGGCTGGCAGACGCTCTTCGCACTCACACCTGCGAGTTCCCCGCGATGCGCGACCTCGCATCGCTGGTCCACGACCTGTCCCGTATCCACTACTCCTCTTCCACCAGTCTGGACCAGACTCCCCTGCGCTTGGCGCTGATCGAGGGATGGAAGTCAACAGCACCGGCGGATTGGGCATCAGACGATGCCTTCTACTCACATCGCGGTGGATTGGCGATCTGGGAGTACGAGCAGTGTCTGCTCGACGTGCTCGAGTCCACCTCGCATCAATCAGGTGCGCCAGAGCCGGCAGTGACTACGCTGGCTTACGTCAAGGCTTACCAGAAGCGGATGTTCAGCAACCGCACCTTCTCGTCACTTTCGGTGATGGCCGCGTTCTTCGGCATCGTCTCTTTGGTCAATACATTCCCACCTACGATGGNGGAAGTTCCTATTCCGATAGCCTGCATCGCCCTGAGTTACTGGCTGTACGGGGTCTACAAGCGTATGTCCCCGCCCCCGGAGAGGCCGTTCACCCATCTCGGGAGATGACTCCCTCATCGTAGGTGTAGTGAATCGGCTCCCCGGTGGGAATCTCGAGGGACACTATTTCCTCGGGGGAGATACCCTCGATGTGCATGACGATNGATCGCAGCGAGTTGCCATGCGCAGAGACCAGCACGTTCAGACCACCCTCGAGGTCGGGGACGATTTCGTCGATGAAATANGGGATGGTGCGCTGGGCGGTCATCTCGAGACTCTCTCCCTCGGGAGGGGCCACATCGTAGGAGCGGCGCCACACGTGCACCTGCTCGGCGCCGTGCTTCTCGGCAGTCTCGGTCTTGTTCAGACCCTGCAGGGCGCCGTAGTGGCGCTCGTTCAGCCTCCAGTCNTATCTGGTCGGCACATCATCCCCCGAGGCCTGATTGTGCCCCATGATAATCTCAGCAGTCCTCTGAGCGCGAATCAAATCGCTGGTGTGGACGACGTCAAACCTGATGTCAGCCAACTGAAGGCCAGCCTCATCCGCCTCTTCGACGCCCTTCTCAGACAGATCGACATCGGTCCAGCCGGTGAAGCGATTGGCCGCATTCCAGACCGATTGACCATGCCGAACCAGAATCAGTCTGGCCATCGTCGTACACCTGGCCTACATCTGCGCCCTGCGCCTAGGTTCGTGGAACTTCAGGCCACTTTCATTGCCCCTGGCACGGGCCATCANCAGGATGTCCTCAGTGAACTCCCTCTGGGTCTTGCCTGAGGAAGCGCAGTAGAAGTTGGTTGAAACCGTGACCTTCGATGGAAGAGTCTCAGTGACACGGACCCACGAGTCCTCGGACTTGGTAGACCTCGGATCTACCAGCACCTGCTCGCAGAGGGACTCACAGAACTGACGGAGCTGCGCAGCATTGCTATCCTCCTCGAACTCAAAACTCGGGCGAATCCTGCGGAACCTTCGGTGACTGAAGTTCTCAACGGGGGAGTTGGTGATGTTGGAGTTGGGGATTGTGATCATCGTGTCTGCCCCGGACCTCAGCGTGGTCGTGCGCAGGCCGATGGTGACGACCTCACCCTCGACGTCCTCTACGATGATCCAGTCGCCGACGTTGAATGGCTGGTCGACGATGATTGAGATGGCTCCGAACACGTTGGCGACCGAGTCACGGGCTGCGAGCGCGAGCGCAAGACCGGTGATACCGAGACCGGCGATGAGCCCATTCAGATTGACGCCGAAGAGTCCTGCGACGACGAAGAATCCAACTACAACCACAGCGAGCCTGCCAATCGACTCAGCAACGCTCGCCAGAGACCGGCGAGCCGCCATATTGTCCCCCTCGACCACGATGAATGCATCGAGGTAGTCGACCAGCCTGTAGGCTGTCAGAAGTACGAGGATTACAAAGCCCCCCCAAGCGACGGTCATGACCGTCTCCATCAGTTCGGCATCCCATACTGGTCCTGATTCACGCAGTCCCCCTTCGTCGAGGACAANCATGGCGGAGAGCCAGTCCATTGAGTACCACATCACAAAGAAGACGACCATCCACCTGAGTGACTTGGGGGCGAACGGGTTCCCGTCTTCGATCCTCGATACATAGGGGCCATCTATCTTGGAGAGGGCGTCCATAAGTCGGGGGAATATCATCCTCCTCGAAGCAATCCCGGCCCCGAAACTGAGTAAAGCACATGTTAGCACAACAGTCAGAGTACCGGATGAGAAACCACCAACAATCTCGCCGGCCTCCATGAATTCAACGAGCATATCCATGGTGCGGCCGAGGACGCCCCCCTCAAAAAGGCACCCCGGTCCTGTGGACCGCTCTGCGAGGGATTGAATACCGTCCCTATGGTCGCATAACCGTTCCCATGTCGTCGAATACGGCTCCGCAAGCCGCTGCTGAGGAAACCCGGTCACGGCGAGTCCCGGTGACTGCGATGCTGCTCCCGTTGCTACTTTCTCTCATCGCCCCGGCGTCCTTAGTGGCACCAGTCGGCGCTCAGGACGCCGAGCCTGGATATGCTCCGGACGACATCTGGTCCGACGAGTACGCATACCAGATATTCCCGTGGGGCGGGGACGACCGGGTCCAGTTCAGGATGTATCACGACTACTTCACGATGAAGGACAGGATGCAGTACCTCGCCGACCGCAACCCCGACATCATGTCATTCCATGAAGGACTCATCGGCGGCGTCAACGCCCGTGGCAACGAGATGGGCTCCGATGACTATGAGGGCTGGTACTACAACCACGCCAGTCCCTGGGTGAAGATCACGGCGGACGCGACCGGAGGAGATTGCAACGCCTTCGTAGGGGACTGCGGCAACTACGCTGACCGCCCCGATGTCATGTTCGTAGGTACCCACCACGCAAGGGAGTGGATGTCCTACACCGTCCCGATGCTGTTCATAGAGACCGTGGCGTACTACTACGGTCAGGCCGGGGTGGACAACGACGGCGACGGCCTGATTGACGAGGATCCCTGGGACGGCATCGACAACGATGGGGATTGTGCGATGCTCAATGCGAGCAATCAGGACTACAATGGCGACGGCATCGCATGCGGTCCGGGGGACTTGGGGGTGGACGAGGACTTCTCGGAGCAGTTCATCACCGACCTGGTCAATACGAGGGAGATCTATGTGATACCCATGCTCAATGTCGATGGCAACCGCTACGATCGTGAGGAGTACTGCGGCGAGACCGCATGGGAGAACTGTAGGACCAGCGGTTGGAGGAAGAACCTGCGAGACAACACCGTGACCGGGGTCACGCCTCTGCCTGATGTCGACGAGGAGGTCGACGAGGGCTGCGATGGGGTCGACCTGAACCGAAACTACCAGTTTGAGTGGGGCGCCCCCCTGGGCGCTACCGGCCCGCTGTTCCCGGGAATGTGCTATGCGGGAGGTCCGAACAACGATGTCTACAACGGCCCTGTCGACACCGTCGACAACGACGGGGATGGACGGCTCAACGAGGACCACGTTGACGGCAAGGACGACGATGCCGACGGTCTGGTAGACGAGGACTGGATGGGCGGCAACAGCGAGCCTGAGACCAAGTTCATCCAGGACATGACCGAGATGAATGACGACGACGGAGACGGTTCTTCTGAGTTCAAGTCCACTATAACATGGCACTCGTTCTCGGAACTGGTTCTTTGGCCGTGGGGCCATTGCACGGATTGCGTCACTCCTGACGACGAGTACCTCATCTACCACGGCAATGTAATGGCTCAGATGACTGATTACGCCCCGATGCAGTCCTCAGAACTGTACCCGACCACCGGAGACTTCTGCGACTGGCACTACGGGGTCCACGACTCCTATTGCTACACCATAGAGATCGGCAACGCCTTCCACGAGCTTCCCGAGGACATTGCCCATACCGCAGTCCGAAATCTAGGGATTTCATTCTACATGTCGGAAATCGCCGATGACCCCCGATACAGGGCGATCGTGGGAATCGAGAACACCACGACCCGTCAGTGGCTGGCAGACCCAGCCAATGTCACTGTACCGGAGAACGGTGACATACCCGTCGAGTTGTGCCTCGATACCGCATTCCCCTACACGATTCAGATCGAGCGCACTCATCTCATGTGGCGTTTCGTCGAGCCAACCAGGCAGCAGAACGACTTCGGCCCGACGGAATGGGTCGACGTCCCATGGAAGATGTCCGCGTTCGCAGAAACTGACGACTCCTGCGTGCTTCTCGACGGCGCCAACGGAACCCTGCTCCATAGTTACATCCCACTGCCTGACACCTTGGCCGGCAAGATCCAGTACAAGGCGATGTTAGGGACGACCAACGGAGCCTTCCCATTCACCTACCCGGGCGTGAACGAAGGTGGGAACTACTACGAGTTGACGATACCCTACCGGGCCTCGTTCGGTTCGTCTGTCCTGGCCGTGCTGATGTTTTTGGTGATAGCGAGCTTCGTCTGGGGAGGCCTCGGCTACACCTTACGTGCGATGTTCGATGACGAACGTGGCGTAATCGGGTTGCCGGAGGACGGCGGATGAACCCGCAGGAACCCTCTTCGGACCAGTTCAGCGGCCGTATGGGACTGATTTTCGCAACTATAGGCGCCGCTATCGGCACAGGCAACATCTGGCGCTTCCCTAGGATGGTCGGCGCCAACGGCGGCGGTTCCTTCCTCGTGCCGTGGCTCATCTTCCTGTTCCTCTGGTCGATCCCCCTCATCATAGCCGAATTCGCGCTGGGCAAGCGCAGCAGGACTGGGACCGTGGGCACCTTCCGCATCTTCGCAGGTCCAAAATTCGCTTGGATGGGCCTATGGACGGCTTGGATATCGACTGCAATCGGCTTCTACTACGCTGTCGTCACCGGTTGGTGCCTGAACTACTTCCAGAGCGCCATCCGCGGGGGACTGGCCGAGGGCGTCGACACCATCGAGGTGTGGAACAACTTCCTGCAGGCGCCAGGGCAGGTCATCATCTTCCAAATGATTGCGATCCTGATCACGATGGCAGCAATCTGGAAGGGCGCCAAGGCCATTGAGAAGGCAAACGTCTTGCTGATGACGTCGTTGTTCGTGCTGCTCTTCCTCGCCCTCTTCCTAGCCTTCGTGATGGACTTCGAGGACGGAACCCTCGACGGCTTCGTCTACATGTTCAGCATCCAGCCAGAGTACCTGATGGAGCCCGAGACCTGGATAAACGGACTCTCGCAGTCGGCTTGGTCCTGCTCGGCCGGCATGGGCATGGCAATCACCTACTCGGTGTACATGCGCAAGGACGAGGACACCACCCTGAACGCCGCCACGATGTGCTTGGCCAACAACAGCATCAGCATCATTGCGGGTCTGACCGTGATGATGGCCGTGTTCGCTGTCGTCGATGACCCCCTCAGCGCTGTGGGAGGGGGAAGCTCGGCAATCACCTTCCTCGTCCTGCCTGAGGTATTCGCGCAGGCACCAGGTGGCCCTGCGATCCAANTGCTGATGGTCGCCGTCTTCTTCCTCGCGCTCTCGTTCGCCGCGCTGACCTCGATGATATCNACGGTCGAGCTGTGCGTGCGCAACTTCGTCGACCATGGGATCGACCGTTCGCAGGCGGTCGGGTTCACAGCCGCCGCCATCTTCCTGTTCGGACTCCCGAGCGCAGTGCTGTGGATCATGGTGGACGACTCCACCGGGGTGGCCTTCCCACAGTTCCTCGAGGTACAGGACCACATCTGGGGCTACGGTCTGATGTTCAGCGGGCTGTTCATCGCCTACAGCATCTGGAAGTACGGCTGGAGCCGCTACAAGTCGTGGCAGCAGGAGAACGACGTCGAGGACTTCGACATGGGGGACTACATGGAGAACGGCGTCTCCGCGTTCCGCGACGACTTCGTCAACACCGGCGACAACGACTGGTGGATCGGACGCTGGTGGGACGCTATCATGTACATCGGATTCCCGGTCATGTTCTCCGTCCTGATGCTCTCATACTTCGCTGACCTGCTGCTCAACGTGGACGACCCGTGGAACCCGACAAACCCGCACGGAATCTCGATCATCCTCCTCTTCTGGGGCGTCACCGCGATCACCTTCTTCTCACTCAACAAGTACGTCCTCGTCAACCGGATGGTTCCCACCACAGACTCTTCGTGGCCGTTCTACGTCCTCTCCAGAGACTTCGAGTTGGAACCCCGCCCGCTGTTCCGCAACGTCCCCGAGGGCGCGGACGCACCGATCGACATGCTGCCGGGAGGCGACGACCCGTTCGTGGTACAGTCGGGGGCAGAACTGCCTGATTCGTTCGTCGACGAACACGGCGAGACCCGCAGGCACTCGATGGCAACAGTTGAAGCGGAACTCGCATGAGTCCGACCGTGTCCGAGCCTGCTCGCTGGGAGCTCCGCTGGCCCGAGGTCGCGGTCCTTGACGGCAATGCAGCGGCGCTGGGTATCGAGGAAGCCTCACTGATGGACTCCGCCGGCAAGTCGCTTGCCGCAACTGCGCTGGAGATGACCGACGGTGCGGTGCTGGTGCTGTGTGGACCGGGCAACAACGGCGGCGACGGCTTCGTCGCCGCGCGATACCTGCGGGAGTGGGGTGTCGAGGTCTCCGTGCTGGCCAGTCACGCCTCTGCGAGGACGGATGTCTGCGTCTGGCCTGAGCGACCATCAGGTGAGTGGGCTCTCGTGGTCGACTGCCTGCTCGGGGCCGGGGCATCGGGTCCCGGATACAGCCTCAGGGGGCAGATCAAGGACATCGCCGCTTGGGCCGCAGGCCTCGGATTGCCCGTCCTAGCCTGTGACATCCCAACAGGCTTGGGAGGGCCCGACGCTCTGCAAGCGGANGCCACAATCACATTCCATAGTATGAAGCAGGGTCTNGGCTCACCCGATTCGGGGGATATCACAGTGGTTCCACTACCTTGGCCGGCAGAGGTGGAGGACTGCGGGCCGGGCGATGCAACTCGCTACCCGACACTGGATGCTTCGGCGCGCAAGGGCGACCGCGGCAGATTATGGGTCATCGGCGGCGGTCCCTACCACGGTGCCCCCCTTCTGGCTGGCATGGCCGCAGCGCGCAGCGGCTGCGATCTGGTTCACGTGGCGATGCCGAGCGTGGCCGCTGGCAGAGCCGAGTGGCCGACGACCCTCATCCCCGAGGAACTGCCAGACGAGGACAAGCTGACCGGGTCATCGCTCGAGCACATAGCCATCGCATTCGAAGCACGCCCCCCTCAAGCGTTGGTGATAGGTCCGGGACTGGGCCGGGACGAGGCCACCATGCAGGCGGTATCCGCTCTCTTCGAGCAGGCCTCGCAGAAGGGCATCCCAGCGGTCATCGACGCTGACGCGATCAACGCCCTGCCCGAGGGCGCGTGGCCTACGGGTTTGCAGGGCGTTGCGACCCCGCATGCCAAGGAGGCCGAGCGCTGGTTGGCTGGAGCATCGCCTGTAGAAGCGCTGGCCGACTGCACGGGCGAGTCGGTGACCATCGTGGTCACTGGGCCAGAGGATACACTCACAGGACCAGAGGGAAGGTTCTGCCGTGCCACCGGAGGGCATTCGCGCATGGCGGTGGGCGGTACCGGTGATCTCCTGGCTGGAACGATAGGCGGGCTGCTGGCCCAAGGCATGTCGGCATGGCCGGCAGCGAGACTCGGCTGCGCTCTGCTGCGCGAGGCCGGAGCACGAGCAGCCCAGAGCACGGGTCCCGGACTGCTCGCAGAAGACGTCCCCGTGGAGATAGCGAGGGTACTGGCAGAGTGGACNGAGGTCTAGCATGCTGGTGAGCGAGGATTACCCGTGGGGCAAACTGCTGCGAGAGTACGCGACCTACTGCGCAGTCGGATGCATCAATGTCGCCGTCTTCTTCCTGCTCTATTACTGGCTTCACGGGATGACTCTCTCCGACCGCTTCCCGGCCGCCAGCGCTTGGGCTATCGCNTACTTCGTAAGCTCGTGGCAGGCGCACTTCCTGCATCGATGGCTCACCTTCGAGTCGCCAACAGGATACACCAAGAGCCTCACTGTCATGATGGCGATCTACACCGTCCTGTTGGCCATCTCGACTGCTTCAACAGCATACTTCAGTGACACCCTAGGCTACAACCACTGGTACACATGGGTTGCCAACACAGCCGCCTTCGGCTTCCTCGCCTTCCTCGCACTGCGCACCTTTGCGTTCCCGCTCTCGGACGGTCGCATCACACGCAAAGAACGCCTTGAGGAGTACAAAGAGCGGCGTAGGGCTTGAAGTGGGCTTGTTCGTGGCGCG
>JGI26063J44948_1000286_pt1 | contig 13167 bp, 14 predicted proteins | sample MarorgKNORR_S2LV_4_FD_44948 | JGI IMG/M metagenome (IMG submission 44948) | reverse complement strand
ATTGGATGGCATAAACGCATCCTATGGTCAATCATTATTGGATGAGCTTATGTCAAGACTAGAAGCTACCATTGATGATTTCAACAAGGAAGTAGATACATTAATGGATTCCCTTAAAAAGAGTTCTGAGGAAAAAGAAAAATTAATTCAACTAATTAAAGCAGGTAAAACGCCCAAGGCTGATGCTGAAGGTGAATCTACTGAAGATAAACCTGAAATTGAAGAAGATAGAGAACTGAGTGAATGGGAAAAAAGATTGGAAGGAATGAGTTAACGATATAATGAGGAAAAAATGAGTATTAAAGATAAAATCATTTTTGGGGTATTAATTATCATCATTGCAGCTGGTGGATATTTTCAGTGGGTATCAGATGATATGAAATCCAGAATGGATGTTTTAAACCAAAATGATCAAGAGCATTTGGATGTAATTGATAAAGAATTTAGGGAAGATTTACGCAATTTAAATTTACGTTTTGAAGGTCGCGGAAAGCATATTCGTAAAGCCCAGCAAGATATTATTGCCAATACCAATCTTATCAATACAACTGCGTCTGAGCTTAACGATAAAATTGATGAAGTTCAATATAACTTGGATGAGTTCAGTCGAATTACCGATATAAAAATTGATAAGGCAAATAATGCTTTAANTGATCTGGAGGACTCATTTGATAGTCAACGACGCCAAAACCGACGNAAATTTTCTGATATAGAACAAACGATAACCCAATTGCAAAACCAAGTGAAGGAATTGCATNAGCCGAAAGATGANGGTGAAAAGAAGAAAANATAATAATCNTCTAATTATATGAAAATCAGTTTGACAAAAGGGTCGCAAAAAAGCGACCCTTTTTTGTTTATGCTTGAATCAGTTAATGAATTTGAATATTTTGATAAGGGAATACGATATTTCAATGCCAATCAATATAAACAAGCTCATAAGGAATGGGAGATATTATGGAAATTAATAGGCAACCATCCGCGAAGAAATGGACTAAAAGTATTCCTTCAACTCACGGGCATTTATCAAAATATTCAATTGGNAAAATGGGATGCGGTGCGCTATGGCATTCGGATTGCAGGCTTACGATTATGTGAAAANATTACAATGATTAAAGCACTTGTTGAAGTGGCATCTATTGAAAGATTTCTCTCAGTTTATGTAGAGAAAAAAATATCACTTAAAGCATTTGATGAGCTTCAGATACAAAGAAAATGGGGTAGAGTTCACAAAGACCTCGGAACTAAGTGAACGTCTACCCCTTCCACATACCAAAGGTACCAAGCCAGCACCTTGATAGGCTTAAAGTAAAAGTTTAATTAATGGTATGCAAGCTATTTTTGATTGGTTATAAAAAAGAATAATATGTGCCGGAGGGGGGACTCGAACCCCCACACCTTTCGATACACGAGTTTGAGTCGTGCGCGTCTACCAATTCCGCCACTCCGGCAAAAAAGTCGTATAATTAGCGGCGAAACTTATTATCTATCTCAATTGAGAGTCAAATTATTATATTCCTGATTTACTACTAATTTATAAATTACGATTGGTTTAAATTTTAGAATTACAATAAACAAAACTATTGGGAATTGATCATGGAGATAACACCAAAAATATTATTACAAAATGCAGAGCTGTACGAAGCCGAATCAGCTTTGTCTATAAGGGATCAAGAAGGAAATTGGCATCAGACCAATTGGTCTGACCTATATGCTGAAATCATGGACATTTCGAAAGCGCTGTTTGCTTGCGGTGTGGGCATAAATGATAAAGTAAGTATTTATAGCTATAATAGAAAAGAATGGTATGCAGGATATCTTGCGGCACAGACAATCGGTGGAGTGGCCGTAGGGGTTTATCATACGTGTTCTTCGCAAGAAGTGGAATGGATCGTCGGTAACTCTGATTCGAAAGTCGTATTTGTGGGAGACAATCCCATGGACAATGGTGAAAAGGAAAAAATGCCAAATCATCGAATCCTAAAGATACTTGATAATCTTCCTCAGGTTGAAACTGTTGTCATGATGAATGGCATTGAAGTATTAAATCATGAAAAAATGATTTCATGGGAAGATTTTATTGGCAGGGGAAAAGATATTTCTGTTAATACCGTTACAGATATTCTCGACAAACTAACCCTTGATCATACCGCATGTTTAATTTATACCTCCGGTACAACAGGAAATCCGAAAGGGGTGGAGCTCACCTATAAAAATTGGTCATTTGAAATTAGAGTCAGTAATGAAATATTCAAGTTTAATCAGGGTGAGCGGTACGTTTCCTGGCTGCCTCTTGCTCATGTATTCGGCCAATTAATTGATGTTAATTATTGGGTCCAGAATGGACTTCATTTATACATATGTGACAGCCCGCTAAAGGTTGTGGACTATGCCAAAGAAGTGCAGCCGCACCTATTTATTGGCGTGCCCAGAATTTATGAAAAAATATATTCTAATTTAAAATCAGCGATCGATGGAAAGGCCATTCTTAAATATGGATTAAAAATTCCCGGACTTTCAACATTATTAAAGGGGAAATTGAAAGAAGCAATTGGGTTTACTGATGCGAGATTTCTGATTTGTGGTGCTGCACCTATCAACACAGATATATTACACCTCTTTCAATCTTTGGACATTCCACTTTTTGAAGGATACGGTATGACAGAAAATACAGCAGCAGCGACAGCAAACCATGGCAATGCTAATAAAATTGGTACCGTGGGACAAGCAATCCCTGAAACAGAAATAAAAATCGCAAAAGATGGTGAAATCCTGATGCGGGGTGACCATGTGATGAAAGGGTATTATAAAAATCTGGAAGCCACCAATGAAACAATNATTGACGGATGGCTTTACACCGGTGACGTGGGGGAAATTGATGATGAAGGGTTTTTGAAAATAACCGGTCGAAAAAAAGAAATATATGTAACTTCCGGTGGAAAAAATATTGCACCATTAATCATAGAAGAAACCATGAAATCAATTTCATTATTATCTCAATGTTTTCTGGTTGGTGATGGGAGAAAATATTGTTCGGCGTTATTTACATTAGATGTTAGTGTAATATTACGTGACAAATTGGGCGTTGATGCCAATGCTATTCCAAAAGACCCAGAGGGACAAATAATTAATGCTGAATGAGAAAGGACACACCTTATCTGATTTCACAGAAAATGAAGATATTTATTCAGAAATCCAAGCTCAGGTTGATGTGTTAAATGCACGCTTTTCAAATCCAGAACAGGTAAAGAAATTTTCAATTCTGTCCAGAGACCTTACCATTGATGACGGAGAATTGACGCCAACTTTAAAAATTCGTCGGAAACAAATCAGGGAAAACTGGGATTCGGTTATTGAATCCATGTATACTGAATAAAAGTGGCAAATATTTCATTACTTGGATGTGGCACTTGGGGAAGTGCTTTAGCTCAGGTGGTGGCTGAAAATGGACATCGGGTTACAGCATGGCATTATAAAAAAGATGTGTTGGATATTAGAGCCTTATCCAGAAAACACCCGCGGTTAAAGGGATTAATTTTTCATGATAATATTCATTTTGAACATGACTTAGCCGCCAGCCTAACGAAAGCACAATGTATTATTGTTGCCGTCCCGTCTCATGCCGTTCGAAAAATTATGGCGCAATCAAAACCTTTTATTCCTAAAAAAGCCGTGATTGTTAATGTAGCCAAAGGAATTGAAAATGACACACTTAAAACAATGAGTGAGGTTATTGCAATATCATTAAATCATGACATGAATAAAATTGTTTCTTTATATGGCCCAAGCCATGCAGAAGAAGTGGTGGCAAACTATCCTACAACGCTTGTATCTGCCTCTTCATCAGAAAAATCTGCATCCTATGTTCAGAAAATATTTTCTTCGGACACCCTACGTGTTTATAGAAATCATGATATTCGCGGTGTTGAATTGGGTGGCTCTCTAAAAAATGTAATCGCCATAGCTGCAGGCATTTGTGATGGCATCGGTTTTGGTGATAATACAAAAGCAGCTTTGCTAACTCGAGGTATTTATGAAATTACCCAATTGGGTATTGCCATGGGTGCAATCGCAGAAACATTTTCCGGTTTAAGCGGCGTTGGGGACTTGATTGTCACGTGTTATAGTCGTCATAGTCGAAATCGATTTGTTGGTGAAGAAATCGGGAAAGGAAAACCATTGGATTTGATCCTGAATAAAATGGAGATGGTCGCTGAAGGTGTCAAAACTACCAAATCTGTTCGAGATTTATCCATGAAGTATCATGTGGAGATGCCAATTTCGGAAGGAGTATTTCAAATATTATTCAATAAAAAAGACCCGAAAGAAACGGTTACGTCCCTTATGACGCGTGATTTAACACATGAAAGAAAAAAACCATAAAAAATCCTTTTCTTTCTTTTACTCAAATCTATATCAGAAGTAATTTCCCCGATGCCCCTGTAGTTCAATGGATAGAATAAATCCCTCCTAAGGATTAGATACTGGTTCGACTCCAGTCGGGGGTACAATTAATTAAAAATAATTACCCTTTCATTGATTTGGCGCTGGTTCCCCACCAACGCTCCCGAAGGTCGGGAGCGGGCTGGGACTCCAGTCGGGGGTAAAACAATTGGAGATAAAATGTTAAAACCAAAAAGAAAAATTTCAAAAAAAGAAATCCAGAGAGACCCATTTCTGGAAAGTATTTTTTCAATAAAAACGCATCTTACAGAAAAAAAACAATACTACACTCGAATCATTTTGGCCGTTCTTGCTGTGTTTATCATGGGGTCTTTTTATTTAAAAAGTCAAGATTCCAACAGGGAGACTGCTGAAAATATTCTCAGCAAAGCGATGGTATTTATAGCCTTAAACGATGAAGATAATGCCATGATACACTTGCAGGAAGTGATTGACGAATTTGAAAATACGGTGGCGGGTCGAAATGCCAGTTTCTATATAGGTAGAATTTATCTTGATAAAGGTGAGTATGATTTAGCTTTACCACATTTTGAAAGGTATGCTGCTAAAGGCAGGAACCCAATATTAACCGGATCAGTTTATCAGGCCATGGTGAATATTTACCGTTCTAAACAGGATTTATCGAATGCAATCAAATTTCAGAAAATGTCCATAAAACATTCAAATTCAAAGGAAGAAAAAGCGTGGGCTTCTCTAACCTTAGCTGACCTTTCTTTAGCCAATGGAGATAAAATAGCAGCATTAGAATTGGTGAAACGTGTAATAGCTGATTTTAAAAACAATAATGGTTTAAGACAAAGGGCCGATGAAATAACTGGGAGAATTGGTAGTTAAGATCAGGGCTGAAATCATGTTGAATTAATCTTTGATTGACCTCTAAAATCAAGTACATTCCCGGCCGAAAAGTGGGTTGCCCAACCCACTTTTCTTTTACATAACGATGGATACATTGAAACATAAAATTGGTGATTTAATACCCGAGCACATGGTTTTGTTGGATTGCGTAGAATTCGCTTCACAATCCAGAGTAAAAATTGTTGTAGATGGAAAAATCCCGGTGGATTTATCTACCACAACAACTATAGCAAGAAATGTTCGAGATTCCGGCTTATTGGATTCAATTTATCCCCAAGGATTTCAACTTGAAGTGACGTCTCCTGGACGTGGATGCTCCCCTGATTCATCCTATACAATTTGAGAAAAATATAGGAAAACGGATTCGTTTGAAAATGTGGGGTGATTCGGAATTAATTCAAGTGGAAATTTGCAATGTTAGTGAAAAAGGATTTGAGGGGAAATTGGTCAATGGTCATAAAGATATTTTTCAATTTGACGAGATTGAATCGGCCAAAGTTGAAATTAAATTTTAATCCATTTTGGAGGTATTTTGGTTAACAGAGAATTAATTGAAGTTTTTTCAGAAATTGCTCGTGAAAAAAATGTAGAGCGATCAGAACTTGGTACAATTATTGAGGAATTATTCCTTCATTTGGTAGAGCGGGAACGCGGTGATGCAAGTAATTGCAGTGTGATCGTTAACCTGGATAAGGGTGAGTTTGAAATTTATGTGGAAAAAACTATTGTTGATGATGTGGAAGATCCAGTAATGGAAATCACTTTGGATGAAATTTCTAATATAGATCCTGAACTGGCAGAGGATTTGGAAATCGGCGAATCATATATTGAAATTATTGACCCTTCGATATTTGGTCGTAGAATGATTCATTTGGCGAAGCAATTTTTTGCCCAGAAACTCCAGGATGTAGAGAAAAAATATATATATGAAGATTATGCAAATCGCGTGGGCGAAATTATCATTGGAACAGTTCATCAAGTTCAGCGGGATAACACTTTTGTCAATATAGAACATGCAGAATTAAGAATGCCACGGAATGAGCAAATAAAATCGGAGAGATATCGTCGGGGAGACGCCATACGTGCTGTCATTAAATCGGTAGAAATTACGTCAAAAGGCCCAGATATAATGATTTCCCGGAGTGACAATCATTTCTTGTTTAAATTATTTGAAATGGAAGTGCCTGAAATTGAAGATGGTGTTATTGAAATCCGAGCCATTGCAAGAAACCCCGGTGAACGCGCAAAAATAATTGTACAATCCCATGATCGTCGCATTGACCCAGTTGGTGCTTGTGTGGGTATGCGGGGTAGCAGGATCCAAGCTATCGTTCGAGAATTGAACAATGAAAAAATTGATATTATCAATTATAGTGAACAATCAGAAATCTTAGTTTCCCGAGCATTATCCCCTGCGAAACCATTAGATTTGTATATTGATGATGATCGTAAATATTGTATTGCAATTTTTGATGATGACGAACTTGAATTTGCCATTGGTAGAGGCGGTGTCAATATTAATCTTGCGTCAAATGTTACCGAATACCGTATTGATGCTTTTGGAAAGAATGAATATGAAAGAAAGAATGCAGAGCAGGAAAAATTATTAGCTGACATTCCCAGTATGCCTGCTCGGGCAGTGAATCCACTTGCTAAAAGTGGAATTTCTACTGTGTCGAATTATTGAATTCTGATGAAGAAAAATTACTTGAAATCAAGGGGATTGCGGCTACCACTCTGGAAAAAATATATGATGCAGTTCAGTCATTTGTAGAAAAAAATCAAAATGAAACTCCCGAAGAAGATGTATCATTAAAATCGGATTCTGAAGAAAATGAAAACTTATCTGAAGGAATTGAAGCCAAAGGAAATGATTCCCCATCACCTGATGCTGACCCTGATAAATTAGAAAAGGTTGAATCATAATATAGTATGGCAAAACGTCGCATATTTCAAATCGCTAAAGAACTTAATATTTCTCACACAGAAATTTTGTCTTTTCTAAAAGGGAAGAGCATTGCAGTTGGTAGCCATATGGCACCTATCAATGAAGAAACTTACGCCATTGTAATGGAGGAATTTCACAAAGATAAGGAATCCATAGATCGATATAGAAAAGAACAAATTCGGCGGGAAATTCATGATACCCGGATTTTTGAAGAACAAAAAGCCAATAAAAAATTGCAGTTACTTTCTCTCGAAGAACAACGAAAATTAGAAAGCGATGAAAAGATTAAAGCAAAAGCTGAGGAAGAACGCAAAGCAATAGAAGCGAAAACCCAAGCAACCCAGCATGAAGAAAAAGTAAAGAAAGAAGCTGAACAAAAAGTTCTGGAAGTAAAAAGAGAAAAAGAAGAATTAATTCAAAAGAAAAAAGAACCTCAAAAACCAAAAAAGAAACTTCGAAAAATTGATTTGTCAGAAATTGAAGCGCAGGTTGGTAAGGGAACAACCAACCGCCGAAGGGATTTTAAAAAGAAAACCGATGCCCAGCCACCAAAATCGGCCGTTGATACCGTTCGAAAGATAACGGCCAAAATTGATACGAAGACGAAAAAGAAAGTATATAGAAAAGAAAAAATTCTTAAGGATGATGAATCTGGTGATGTAGAGATTAAGCCAATCAAAATAGTTGAATTTTCTAATGTTGACGAGATATCTAAAATATTTAATACAAAACCAAACGACATTATTCAAAGATGTATGAGTCTGGGTATTCTCGCCACAATAAACCAGCGACTTGAATGGGATGTTATTGAGTTATTGGCGGAAGAATTTGAATTTAAAGCAGAACGTTTAGAAGATATCGGCGAGGAACTTTTTACCTTAGAAAATTCTGAAGAGGATATCAAAAAGGCTGTGGAACGATCTCCGGTTGTAACCGTCATGGGCCATGTGGATCATGGTAAAACATCTTTGTTGGATTATATTCGAAAAACCAATGTCGTTGGCGGAGAATCAGGTGGTATTACGCAGCATATTGGTGCCCACAAGGTTCAGCTCACCAATGGGAATTCGGTTACTTTTTTAGACACACCAGGGCATGAGGCATTTACTGCAATGAGAGCTCGGGGCGCAAAAGTAACGGATATGGTTGTTATCGTTGTTGCGGGGAATGATGGCGTTATGCCCCAAACTGTTGAAGCAATTGATCATGCTAAAGCAGCAAAAGTACCCATTATCATTGCCATCAATAAAATGGATTTACCCGATGTGGATCCTGAACGGGTGAAACGTGAATTATCGGAACATGAGGTACTTGTGGAAGATTGGGGTGGAAAAATTCAAGCTATTCCTATCTCGGCCAAAACGGGTGAGGGTATTGATAATCTTTTATCATCGATGTTGGTTGAGTCAGAAATGCTAGAATTAAAGGCAAATTATGAAACATTGGCACGGGGAACTGTAATTGATTCTAAATTGGATAAAGGTCATGGTCCTATTGCCACAGTCCTCATCCAAAAAGGAAGACTAAAAGTTGGAGATCCTTTTATATGCAATAATATTACGGGGAAAGTTCGGGCATTGATAAATGAGCTCGGACAAAGAATACAGGAGGCCGGTCCATCAGACCCAGTACAAGTGCTTGGATTTGATCACGTTCCACAATCCGCAGATATTTTTGCCGTCGTTGAAGATGAAAGAGAAATAAAGCGCATTGCCTCAGAACGTCAGCGAATTAAACGGGAAATAGATCAAAAGAAAATTGCTGCCCAATCATTGGATGCCATGTCTGCGCTTATAAAAGAAGGTGCCATTAAAAATTTACCCATTATTATTAAAGGGGATGTGGATGGATCTATTGAGGCTTTGTCTGAACAGTTAGAAAAAATTATTCATGAAGAAGTCGGAGTTCAAATTATTCATAAAGCTGTGGGAATGGTTTCTGAATCGGATGTGTTATTGGCTTCTGCTTCCAAAGCTGTCATTATTGGATTCCATGTACAAGTTTCATCGAATGCAAAGCTACAGGCTACGCAGGAAGGTGTCGAAATTCGGACATATAATGTTATATATAATGCTGTTGAAGAGATAACCTTGGCCTTAGAAGGTCTACTTGAGCCGGAGACTGTGGAAGAAACATTAGGCAGGGCACAGGTTCAAGAAGCATTTAAAATTCCCAAGATTGGCGTTATAGCGGGATCAAAGGTAACAGAAGGTATCATTGTTCGAAATGCAAAAGCGAGAGTACTACGAGAAGAAGAAGAAATCGCTTCGGGAGAAATCACCTCTTTGAAACATCTTAAAGATGATGCAAAAGAAATCCGTGAGGGCTTTGAATGTGGTATTGGTTTGAAAGACTTTTCGAAATTCAAGGAAGGGGATATTATCATTTGCTACCAAATGAAGTCGATTAAAAGGACGTTAGAACTCAGTTGAGATCTGAACGACCCTTTAAGCGCACTGACCGGGTCGCAAATGAAATCCAACATATTCTTGGAAAAATTCAGACCCAGTATATTGATTTATCTGATTTGGGATTTATAACCATATCGCGTGTTAAAATTTCCCCTGATTTAAAAAGTGCAAAAGTATTTTTCAGTGTAGTTCAACGAAAATATTCTATCGAAAACATTCAACTTTCGATGAATAAAAAGGCAAAGGCATTTCGAAAATATTTGGGGATGGAATTACGTATAAAATACACACCTTCATTAACATTTTATTATGATGATACGGTTGCTTACACACAAAAGTTAGATTCCATTTTTCACGATTTACATTCTGATGATTAATTTCTATGATATATAATATTTACAAACCGGTAGGGTGGACCAGTTTTGACGTTGTTAAAAAGCTTCGTGGCATCACCAGGGATAAAAAAGTGGGACACGGTGGTACATTAGATCCGTTTGCTGAGGGTGTTTTGGTTATTGGTACGAATGCTGATACAAAAATATTAACCGAAATTTCAGGAACCATCAAGTCTTATCGAGCTATCCTTACTCTGGGGGAGGAAACAGATACACTGGATATTGATGGAAAAACAATTAATAGGTGCCCAGTTTCAATCTTGGATGAAAAAAAGGTGAAATCTGTTTTGAATGACTTTTTAGGAGAAAGTGAACAAGTACCACCCATGTATTCGGCCAAAAAAGTGAATGGTGTCCGGTTATACAAAATGGCCCGAAAGAACCAATTTGTCGAGCGAAAACCAACTTTAATCAATATATATGATATCAAACTAAATCATATTAAAGGAAATCAAATTGATTTTTCAGTAACTTGCTCAAAAGGTACTTATATTCGTGTATTAGGATTGGAAATAGCTAAAAAGCTCGGGACTGTCGGACATTTAACACAATTAACACGTACGGCGGTTGGTGAGTATAGGATTCATGATTCTGTCAGATTAAAGGAATTTGAAGAAAAATGGATATCTACCGAACATTAGATACAATTCCACTTCTTCCTGAGAGTGTTTTAACTATTGGTACCTTTGATGGATGCCATCGCGGTCACCAGGAAATTATTAAAAAAGTCTACTCCTTAGCTCAATTCAATAACACCACTTCTGTTTTGATAACATTTGACCCGCATCCACGCCACGTATTAGAGTCTGGTGATAAACTGCCATTGCTCATGCATATTAATAAAAAACTGGAAATCCTGAAATCACTCCATTTGGATGTGGTGCTTGTAATACCATTCAATGAAGAATTTTCCCACATTAAAGCGGGTGATTTTCTCCAAGATATTGTGGTGAGGCATTTCAAACCCACCTGTATTATTGTCGGATATGACCACCATTTTGGTTTTAAACGGGAAGGATCACCAGAATTCTTGAATAATTTTGGAAAAAAGAATAATATATCCGTAGATATAGTCNCNCCAATTGCTGANGAGAACGTGAATATTTCCAGTACCCATATTCGAGAATTGATTAAGCAGGGTTTTGTTCGTCGTGCTTCGTTTCAATTGGGNTGGGTATTTGGTTTTGAAGCAAATGTAATCCGTGGGGCAGGGCGTGGNAAAAGTCTTGGTTTCCCGACTGCAAACTTTATTCCAGAAGANAAAAATCAATTAATCCCTGCCAGCGGTGTTTATTGTATTCGTGGAAGGATTAATGGTAAAAGTCTGTATGGAATGTGTAATTTAGGAGTTCGCCCAACCTTCGATGAAACCGATTTCGTTATGGAAGTACATTTTATTGATGAAAAGTTGGATGACCTCTACGGAAAGAAGATTACTGTAGAATTTTTAGAACGAATTAGAGACGAACAAAAATTCTCTCATTCCCAAGAATTAATTAAACAGTTACATAAAGATAAACAATTCTGCATGAGATTGATGCAGAAGTATAAATAGGAGACGTAATGTCCTTAAAAAATGAACAAATACAAGAAATTGTAACCCAATTCGGGAAAAATAAAAATGATACCGGATCATCACAAGTCCAAGTTGCCTTATTAACGGCTAGGATTCGATCCCTGACGGATCATGTGAAAATAAATAAAAAAGATAATCATTCCCGTCGTGGATTGGTTTTGCTGGTATCTCAGCGTAAAAAACTTTTAAAATATATGCGCCGGGTAAATCCCGATTCATACTTGAATGTGACAAATGAATTGTCCATTCGTCGTAATTAAACTTTAAGATTAGGAAATATAATGAAAAAACAAGAAATAACGCTTAATGGGAGTACGCTCTCTATCGAGACTGGACAAGTTGCCCGTCAATCATCCGGATCTGTTATCGTCACCCATGGCGAAACAGTCATATTGGTTGCTGTAAATGCATCAAAACAAGCACGTGAAGATATCGATTACTTCCCGTTGCAAGTCGAATATCGCGAACGGCATTATGCGGGTGGAAAAATTCCCGGCGGCTTTTTTAAACGAGAAGCACGTCCATCGGAGCATGAAATATTAACCAGTCGGTTAACCGATCGTCCGATTCGGCCTCTTTTCCCAAAATCTTTTAAGTGTGAAACACAGGTCATTATCACGGTATTATCCAGTGATGGGGAAAATATGGCTGATACGCTGGCTGGCGTCGGTGCGTCTGCCGCATTGATGATTTCAGATATTCCTTTTAAAGGTCCAATAGCTACGGTACGCGTTGGCCGTATTGATGGTGAATTTGTCATCAACCCCACACGATCACAAATGGAAGATTCGGATATGGCGATTATTGTGTCCGGAAACGAACAAACCATTGTGATGGTTGAAGGTGAAGCAAAACTCATTACTGAGGAAGAATTTATCGATGCCATGAAATTTTCTCATGGACCGATTAAAGATTTAATCGCTATGCAGAATAAATTAATTGGAGAACTCGATATAGTTAAACGGGATGTACCCGAAGAAGAAACTGACGAAGCATTGGCTAAGGCTATATCAGAGTTGGTTACGGGTAAAATTGACGCCGCCATTAAGACCGGTGACAAAGCTGATCGTGAAAATCANATTTCTACTTTAAAGGAAGAGGCACAGGAGACGTTTGTTGAATCCCACCCTGAATCAGAAAAATTGGTTTCTGGATATGTTAACAATCAGTTAAAAACAGCATTTCGCGAACAGATACTTGCGGATGCAGTACGNTCTGATGGTCGAAAAACAACCGATATTCGTCAAATTACCATTGAAACAGGTATTTTGGCCAGAACCCATGGATCCGCCCTATTTACCCGTGGAGAGACACAGGCAATCGTTGTGCTAACCATGGGAACACCAAGAGACCAACAAATTATAGACAGCATGGATTTGGATACGAAGAAGAAATTCTTTCTGCACTATAATTTTCCGCCCTATTGTGTAGGTGAAACAGGACGCGTTGGTTTTACAAGTCGAAGAGAAATTGGCCATGGGAATTTGGCTGAACGTGCCATTAAGCAAATTCTTCCTG
>JGI26063J44948_1000274_pt1 | contig 13314 bp, 17 predicted proteins | sample MarorgKNORR_S2LV_4_FD_44948 | JGI IMG/M metagenome (IMG submission 44948) | reverse complement strand
CAGCTCATTTCAGGCTGCAGATTTTATTGAGAAAATAAAATCAGTTAAGCGTTCTTCTTAGAGAATTCTATTCTGCATCAGGTTTGTCAGTAGGAGCATCAGCTTTTGCTGGTTCCGCATCNGGTTTNTCAGCAGGAGNATCAGCTTTTGGTTCTGCATCTGCTTTCTCAGCAGGAGCNTCATCAGTTGTTGCCTCTGCAGGTAATTTGGATGAGATATTTTGTGCTTGACCATGAGCCTTTTGAAGTATCTGCTCTTTTGTTTCATCGGTAAGAAAACCAGACTCGATTGAAAGTGAGCGTGCAGATTGCGCTGCTTTTGAAATTAATTGTTCAGCATTGTCAGGTGTGATGTATGCAATTTCAATTGATAATGATTTTGCTTCTTGAGCAGCCTGAATTAACTTCTCTCTGAATTTTTCAACATCTACAACAAGTTCTTCCTCAGTAAATAGAACAGATTCGGATAATGCAGAGTTTAAAACTATTCCAGCTTCGATTGGTTTAATGTCTAATTTTCCAAGTAATGCTGCTAATCTAGTAGATACCACTTCTCCTTTTTTAACTGGAGTTGTTTCTTTGAGAATCCAAATTGTTCCTTGGTCAATTTTAGTAGGTATCTTATTTTCCTTGAATTCAGTTAGCATTGGACCCGGAGCTATTCCCGTGTTCTTCGGTGGTACTACCACATCTACGCTTGCTATATCACCGCCTCTAGCTGCAAGCATTATTTTGTTTTTACCAAGTAAAACATTTAGCTTAAACGGAGACATATTTGTAAACATAAAAAGACACTGACCAGTGAGTTTTTCCTTTAGTTTTTTAATACCAGGAATGTCCAGTTTTTCAAAGGCTTTTCGCGCAATTTTATCTTTAATGCTAACAATTTTCACTTCGTTTTGAAGTTTTTTCCTTAATGGTAACAGCTGAGATCCTCGTACTTTTTCCATCCGTACAAGGGCTGTCACATTATATTTTTTTGGCAAATCCTGGAGAAGTTGGTACATTTGCGCCTTTTTTTTTGGGTATTCAGTTCTGTTCTCGTGCATTTTATTTTTTCGCCTGTTCTACCTTAATCGCCTTTCCCATAGTTGTTTTAAACATGATTTTTTTAATGTTTTTTTCACCGTTTGGCAATTTTTTTTCAATTGTTGTTGCAACAATATTTGCATTTGCTGCAATATCAGCATCCTCCATGCTTTCTTCTCCNATCTTACACGACAAAGATAATGAGCCTTTTGTCTTAACTCTGATAGATGATCTGAATCGATCCAAAAATGATTCAATTGAAGCATTGAATGGTAGAGGTGTTGGCATTTTACCTCTGGGTCCTAAAAGCTGACCCAATGTCTTACCAACAACTGGCATAAGTTTAGTATCCGCTAAAAAGAAATCATGTTTGTTGATTACTTTCCTTGATTTTCTTTTATCCGTACCCAATTTTGTCAATTCATCTTCGCTTATTACTTGATCAGCATTAGCATTTTTTGCTTTAATGCCAATATCTCCGGATGCCATAACACATACTGATGCTGGCTTTGACATTTTTCTGGGTAATTGAATTATCTCATTTATGGCAAATCCTTTTTTTACATCAATATCTCTGAATACCATTATCATCTCTACAGATTGATTGAATTTACGTTCCTTATCACTTTCTTTGGATTTTTTTATTACCTCAAGAAGTTGTTCTTCTCTAACCATATCGATTTTTTTTTAAAGTCCTACTTAAAATCGTTTAGAGATGACAAATTTAAAACTCTTACACCGTAGAATATTTTCTGTTTTTCGTCACATTGATTGAAATTAGCACGTACAATATTAATAAAATCTATATTTATTAGATAATGACTTGGTTTTTCATCATTGGAAAGATTTGATGAACTGGATATGAAAATTCTATTTGAATTAACTAAAAATGGAAATATTTCAGTTCCCATACTTTCAAAAAAACTCGGAATCAACGCATCAGTGTTGTATAGTAGGATAAAACGACTTGTGAGAAAGAAGTTGATTAAGAAATTTACTATAGAAATTGACGAGTCTTTGCTAGGAATTAATGTTAAAACATCAGTTGGCATAAACCGTGATCCTAAACTTAAAGAACAAATTCACAAAAAACTCTTAGAAATTCCTGAGACAGTTTATCTTTATGAGGTTACTGGAAGATTTGATATCATTTTAAGAATTTTTACAAAAGACCTTGAGAACTTACATTCTGTTGTTATGGACAAAATAGGAAAAATTGATGGTATACAGAACACTGAAACTTTTGTAGAATTACAAAAAACCGACAAAGATCCAGACTATCTAACAAAAAATATTAAAAAATCTAGTTAATTTTACTATCCCATTTACCTTCATTAATCTCAGCAGTAAATTCCTTTGGGGTTTTTCCTTCTATTTTAATTCCTAAAGATACACAGGTACCAACGATTTGCTTTGCTACAGATTTTACAGAGCTCGCATATGATGATTCCAATTTAACTTTCGCCACTTTGATAATGGAATCCATGGAAACTTCTCCTACCCATTCGGTTCCAGATGTTCCAGAACCCTTTTGAATATTTGCCTCCTTTAACAAAAGAGCAGAAGCTGATGGAATTCCCACCTCAACTTCCCATTCTTTAGTATCTGAATCAACCGAAACAGTGACAGGAATCTTCATCCCTTTAAATTCACTAGTTTTTTCATTAATAGCTTTAATGACCTGCATAACATTCACACCTATTGGACCCAATGATGATCCCAAGGGTGGTCCTGCAGATGCTTCGCCACCAGTTACAATTGCTGAAATATTCTGTTTATCTCCCATAATCCAACAAATCTCATTTTGAAAATTTAATTGTTACTCTGATGAGTTAATTTAAGATAATTAGCATCAACAGTAACTGGTAGCTGATAAGACGCATCTAACAAAACAACAGTAGCTTCTTCTTTATCATGATCAATTCTTGTAACAGTAGCTTTCATACCCTTGAACGGTCCACCTATTATTTCAACAATGTTTTCAACTGCAAGTTCTGACACAGTAGATTTCTTGACTAGATATTTTTCAATCTCATCGTATGTTAATTCTCCTCTTAATTGACCACGTACATGTCGGAGTCCCTGAATTGCATTAAACATGGCAGATACATTTTCCGCCTCAACAACAACATATCCTTTTAAGTCGTCTAGCAAAAGTACTGATTGCACATCGATTTTATCCATTTTCATTCTTGCCTCTAACATTCTCATAACAATTTTTTCCTGACCCCCGGTTGTTCTTACTGCAAATAGATGCGAGTTTTCTTCAGCTACTGTTTCTGGTTCAGCTACTGTTTCTGGTTCAGCTACTGTTTCTGGTTCAGCTACTGTTTCTGGTTCAGCTACTGTTTCTGGTTCAGCTACTGTTTCAACAGCAGATTCTGGCTTCTGTCCATCTAATGGTTCTGGCTCGGACAATTTATCTTCCAAATGTCATTACTGAAAACACGAATTGNATTCCGAATCCAATTGCACCTACAGATGCAATTCCAAATAATACAAGTCTTAGATGTTGAAAATATACATCCTTATCAGATTTTTTAGTAAGCTTTATGGTATTTTTCATATTCATNAAGGTTCTCTGTAAATTAATCTTCATTTGCTGGGAATTAATAAAGTATCAATATATCTTTTATCTAATGGAATTACTTGTAGCGTATGAAAAGGACCCGGCGGGTCATAATATGGCAAAATTCATTTTACAAGATTTGGAAAAAAATGGAGGTGTTTACAAAGGAAAAGATTTTGACTTGGCAATAATTCCAGACCCTGTAATTTCTGCAGATTGGCTCGAAGAAAAATTTGGTTATGACGGTTATGTTTTTTTATCAAAACATGCTGCTGAATCAAATGTTTTGGCGCTTACTTGTCATAATACTGGAAATTTTTCAGATGCTAATTTCGGTGGTCACAGTCGTCAAGTTTCAATTCCACACCCATATCTTCAAAAATCATACATACAGACTCTTTGGAATGTTAGAAGCAAGTTTCCAAGATTTCAAATAACAATTGAGGCAACTCATCATGGACCAACTGCATTAAGTAAACCTGCNTTGTTTATTGAAATTGGAACAACAGAAAAAGAATGGAATGATGTGAATCTCTGTAATTCAGTTGCGGAGATTATAGTTAAAGTGATGAAAAAAAAGCAAAAACCCTATCCAATAGCTATATGTTTTGGTGGAACGCATTACTCAGATAAATTTACTAGTGAATTAATCCATGGTGAACATTCTCTAGGAACTGTAGTTCCAAAATATGCATTTGAACAAATTAACAAAAATTTGTTTTATCATATACTTGAAAGAAATGTAGGTGCTACGGTGGCATTGTTGGATTGGAAAGGTATGGGAAAAAATAAACAAAAATTACTTGGTATGCTTGAAGAAACAGATTTGGAGGTTATCAAGCTTTGACATTGAGTATTGAAGTATACAAGAAGCTTTTGAAAGTTCAAAAAGGAAAAGTTACAACTTATGGTGATTTAGCAAAAGCAGTAGGACTAAAAAATGGTCAAAGAGTAATTGGAATGATTATGAAAAACAATCCATTTCCTGTAATAATTCCATGTCACAGAGTGGTAAAATTTAACGGTGAAATTGGTGGATATGCTTACGGTGAAAAAATAAAATCCGATATGTTATCAAAAGAAGGGATTACTATTAAGGATGGAAAAATTNTAGATTTTGATATAAAAAAACACTCGTTCTAATCTTTTCGTTTTGCTTTTAATTCTTCAATAAGAGTTCTCATGTGTCTACTATTCCTAACAGTGTTTCCACCAATTTTTTTGTAAATGTTCCAAAATTCCTTATTTGTTATTTCTTTTCTATCTTTGGCTATTTTCAGTCTATAACGAAGTGCTTTTACTTTAATCACATAAGCTGTTTTTTTGCCAATTCCTCTGGCTCCTTTTGTACCCTTTTTAGAACCTTGTTTTACACTACGTTTTCTTTTTTGAATTCTTGCTAGCCGTGCTCTTCCTCTTGAGGTTCCAGTAAATCCCTTAATTTTGATTGTATTTGCTGTGATTAAGCTTCTAATATTGTCTCTAGTAATTGCATCTGCTACATCATCAAGGTGGTCAGAATCAAATTTTATCCTTTTTAGCCCTACTCCAGTCATTCTTGAAACTAGTAATTTTTTTGTTCTAAGATTTACTGGCACGTTCAGACACTCTCGCATTAAACACTTTGAATTTTTTTCCTATTGCTTTGATTACTATCAACTTTCTTTTTTTGGTTCCAACACTGTGACCTATTCTTACACCATCAGTTTTTGGATTTAATTTTTCCAAGTCATCAANATTATAAACTAAATTATCTGTATAACCAGATGGATGTAATCCTAAGGCAATTTTNGGACCACCGTAACCAATCTTAACAAGACCTGGTCTGCCTCTGCTTTTTTGTTTACGTTGATGATTATCAACACCTTTTGGTTTTCTCCAACTTGTTTCCAGTCTCTTGTAACGCCAGCTTTCAGGCCTCTTAAATTCAGGCATGCTTTGGTGAACTTTGCTACGAAGAGCTAATTTTTCCTTGTTTATTGGCATGACCATAAACTTTGAATTTTAACATAAATAGGTTCCTAAACATCAAAGGAAATAATGATCTCAGAAAGAAATAATAATGTTTTTTCTTACGGAAGTTTCTTATGAATAAAATAAGTTTTCGATTATTGGCAACCAGGATGGTAAAATAGATGAGTACTAATATGTCAAGCAAATTCATTTCTCAAATTAAGGAATTTGGAATAAACCCATCGAAGATTCACAGAAATTTATCGGTTGAAAAACTATTGGAAGCCGCTACACAAAAAAACGAGGGAATGATAACCTCTACTGGTTCACTATCAGTAAAAACTGGCAAGTATACTGGAAGATCACCAGATGATAGATTCATTGTTTTTGATGATTTAACACATGATAAAGTTCATTGGGCAAAGGTAAACAAGCAAATTCCAACTGAAACGTTTGAAAAATTATCTCAAAAAATGAAAAAGTTTGTTGACGGAAAGGAATTATACATATTTGATGGTTTTGTCGGGGCTGATCCAGAAAATAGATTGCCTATTAGAGTTATCAATGATCATGCTTGGCAAAGTTTATTCGTTCACCAGCTTTTAATCAGACCCTCAGCCACAGAATTAGAATCACATGAACCAGAATTCACTATAATATGCATTAATGATTTTGAAGCGATACCGGAGGTTGATGGCACTTCATCAAACGCATTCATTCTTATAAATTTGTCAAAAAAGCTTGTTTTGATTGGGACAACAAATTATGCTGGCGAAATAAAAAAAGCAATTTTTTCAGTAATGAATTTTATCTTACCATCAAAAGGAGTTTTTCCTATGCACTGTTCTGCTAACATTGGAAAAGATGGAGACACATCATTGTTCTTTGGTTTATCAGGCACTGGGAAGACTAGCTTATCTGCTGATCCTCAAAGAATGTTGATTGGAGACGATGAACATGGTTGGTCTGATAAAGGAATTTTCAATTTTGAAGGTGGTTGCTATGCAAAATGTATTAACCTTAAAGAAAAACATGAACCACAAATTTGGAACGCTGTCAAAAATGGAGCTGTATTAGAAAATGTAGTAATAAACAAAGAATCATTAAAACCAGACTTTGATGATGGTAGCTTAACTGAAAATACAAGGGCAGCTTATCCACTTGATTATATCCCGGGAGCTGTCATACCTAGTGTTGGCGGTAATCCTAAAGTCATTATATTTTTAACGGCAGATGCAATGGGCGTACTTCCTCCGCTTGCCAAACTTTCAAAAAATGCAGCTATGTTTCACTTTATGTCAGGATATACAAGCAAGCTAGCTGGAACTGAAATAGGAGTTAAAGAACCAAAGGCTGTATTCTCTAAATGCTTTGGTGCTCCATTTATGCCACGACCTGCGTCAGTTTATGCAGAAATGCTTGGTGAAAAGATCTCCAAACATAACACATCTGTATATCTGATCAATACTGGTTGGTCTGGTGGACCGTATGGTGTTGGTGAAAGAATAAAGATAGAATATAGTCGTGCAATGGTGACTGCTGCCTTGACTGGATCACTAGACATCGTCAAATTCTCCCATAATGACATCTTTAACTTGGATGTGCCAACTGAATGTCCTAATGTCCCTTCAGAAGTTTTAGAACCCAGAAACATGTGGATTGATAAAGATGCTTATGATCTTTCAGCAAAAAAACTAGCGCAGATGTTTGTTGATAACTTCAAGAAATTTGAGAATGTATCTAACGAAATACGTCTCGCAGGACCAAAAATCTAATGTTGTTTTCGTATTAGTAAGCCAGTAATAGTAATAATAATCATGATGGCAGATATTATCAAAATGGGTTTTTCAGGTAAATTTAACATGTTTTCAAAATTTTCTTTGTCACGCATTACTTTTTCTACCTGAATAGTTGTATATGCACTTGATGTTTCATTATTATTTTTAATTTTAGCATCAACCCAATACTCACCTGGTTGATAAACAATTAATTCTGAATTTTTATTGGGCGTTATTGATTCCGTAAACTTTTTTCCAGTTTCTTTGTTTGTGATTGATATTTTTGCATATGACCATGAAGTTGGACTAGAAATATCAAAACTTAATTTTCCATTATCATCATTAACCATAATAGTTGCTTTAGAAACCCTTACTATGATAGGTATATCATAGTCAACTTTGTTATGCGTGATAACCATTCTATTTTCAAACTCTCCTAAACTTTGCTGAATTAATTTTGCATTTATTACAAGATTTTCACTATCTAAATTATAATCGAAATCAGCAACTTGTTCATCTTCAAATCTAACTGATATGGTATCATAGTTTATCCCTTTAATTTTCAAATATTTAGTTTGAATTTGGTTGTCTGGAGATAAATTGAATATCAAATTTGGTGGAATTATAATTATCTCGGCATTAATGGCTTTAGACGCATTTATTCTTCCAGTCCCAGCTACCTCTANAGGAAACTTTTTGNNATACTGATCAAANACATCATCGGAAGTTGTCATCAGAATAGATTTTAATTCTTCAGGTGTTAATTGCGGATTTTTTTGTAAGATTAGTGCGGCCGTACCAGCAACATGTGGTGCCGCAAAGCTAGTGCCGCTTGAAATACTGTAATCTTTATTGATATTTGTTGTATTGATGAATGCACCAGGTGCTACAAGGTCAGGTTTAATGTAAAAAGGAGAAACTGGACCTCTAGAACTAAAGTATGCAACAAAATCAGGATGATAAAAAATGTCCAGGGTTCCATCAACGTTATTCTGTAACATCTCTTTAATGATCAATCCATCTTCTCCCGATAAGGATAATGCTGGAATTGTAGGACTATAACCCACATCTACGGATTCATGAATTAATTCTCCAAAAAATATACCTGGTTCGTTATTATAGACAATGATTGCTTTTGCACCTAAAGCAGATGCATTTTTTTCCTTATCAGAAAAATAAATTATTTCATTTTCAATATCACTTCCTCTTTCAACGAGTAAAATCGAGCCTTCTATGTCTAGATCTGAAAGATCTTGAATTTTACCATACTTTCCAAAAACAATTTGCGAGGTTATGGGTTCATCAAGAGATCGTGTTCCTACCATTGGAAAGACGTTAAACGTTTTACTTTCTATCTCAAAAATTGAAACCAAACTACTCGGTATATTGTTGAATGTCGCACCTACTGTAATTGCATTTGGGTTCATTGCAGGACTACCAATTGTGTTTAATTCTGGACCAAAATTTCCTGCAGCAGTTACCACAAAAATATTATTCTGAATTGCTTTTGTTACTGCTTGATCAATTTTGACATTAGTTTGGTTTATCCCCAAACTAATATTGATTATGTCAGCGCCATCTTCTATTGATTTTTCAATTGCCTTGATTATCATGCGAGTAGGTACAGATTCTCCGTCTTCTGAAACCTTGTACACTAAAATTTTTGAATTTGGTGCTATCCCTTTAAGATTACCATTTGCTGCTATTATTCCAGTTACTTGTGTCCCATGACCATTAGTATCTTCAGGTATCTCATCATTGTCAACAAAATCATATCCGCCAATTATTTTTCCATTCATACCAAATCCAAAAAGATCTGGATGGTTGAAATCTACTCCAGTATCAATAACTGATATTATTATTCCGCTACCATCATATCCATAACTGTAAGGAACACTGGTTCCTATGTACGGTCCGCTATTATTCACTTGTACAGCAAAATTTTCTTGATTTTGAAATTGGCTTGCTATTAAAATTGTACCCATGGATATCACAATTGATAAAAAAATTATTTTTTGTACATTCATACCATCACTTATTTTTAGTAAAATTTCACTCTTTGCTAAACCAATAAATTAGATGCTTTTGTGTATAAAATATGGGAAAATACACACTACCTGAGATGCCATATGCATACGATGCATTGGAACCTCATATAGATGCTAAGACAATGGAGATTCATCATACGAAACACCATCAAAAATATACTGATGGAATGAATGGTGCTTTGGAAAAACTTAGTTCAGAATTGCAAAGCAAAGACATTGTTGATATTTTATCAAACATCAATGAAGTTCCTGACGATGTTAGAGGCGCAATTAATTTCAATGGCGGTGGATACGATAACCACAAACTATTTTGGAATAATATGAAACCAAATGGTGGTGGAGAACCTGGCGGAGCACTAGCAGATGCGATTAACTCTTCCTTTGGATCTTTTGCTGACTTTAAGGAACAATTTTCTAGCAAAACAGCTCCAATTCAAGGAAGTGGCTGGGGCTGGCTCGTATACAATCCATCATCTAGTAAAGTTGAGTACAAAGCAATGCCAAATCAAACTAGTCCTAGAACTGTTGGACTGATTCCGTTGTTAGGACTTGATGTATGGGAGCATGCTTACTATCTAAAGTACCAAAACAAACGACCAGACTATATTGCGGCTTGGTGGAATGTTGTTAACTGGGAAGAAGTTGATAATAGACTTTCTAAGACAAAGTAAATCCTATTTTTTATTTTTCTAACCTTGATGTATTAAACGCATTTATAGCTAGTAACTACATTTTTTATAATGAGTGAAGATAAAACTCAGCAATTATTGTATCAAATGCAAATGCTTGAGGGTTATTTTTCTGAATTAATACAGAAAGAAGAAGCAATCATATCTCTTTTCAGGGAAGCATCTTCTGCAGTTGTCTCACTTAAAGCAATTGATAACAAGACTGATTCTGAAACACTGGTACCGATGGGGTTAGGAACTTTTGTAAAAACAAAATTAATTCCCAATCAAAAACTTATCTTAAATGTTGGTGCGGGTGTTGCCATTGAAAAAGATCAAAACTATGCTATCAATTTTCTTGAATCACGCCTAAAAGAAATGCAAGTCGCTTTACAGGAGATAGGTGGGCAAAAACAACAGGTTTCAGCAAGTTTAGAACAAGGAAAACAACAAATGAATCAATTATTGGCTGCTTCTCGTAGCAAAAAATAAAGAAAAAAGTCATGTTTGAAAAACTAGGTAACGCGTTTTCAAATATAGCTAAAAGCCTCGGTGAAAAGGAGCTAAAGGAGCAAGATATTGATGAGAATTTATCTCAACTGGAAATCTCTCTTTTGGAATCTGATGTCGCAATGGAAGTTATTGATAAAATAAAATTAAATCTTAAAGAAAAATTAGTTGGCAATAAAGTAAGTAGGAAAGAAATTGAAGAATTTGTTAAAAAAAGTCTAATTCAAAATATTTCTAATATGTTTGATGAAGCTGGTTCATTTGATTTATTGGAAAAGATAAAATCAAAAACGGATCCACAAGATCCTTTTCTTATTTTGTTTGTTGGTATAAATGGAACAGGTAAAACTACAACCGTAGCAAAAATAGCTAATCTTTTACAAAAAAATAAAATTTCAGTCGTAGTTGCGGCATCTGACACTTTCAGGGCTGGAGCCATTGAACAATTACGTGAGCATATTAATAGATTAAATTTGAAATTAATTGCACAAAACTATGGTTCAGATCCAGCGGCCGTGGCACGTGATGCACTTCTTTATGCTAAATCACATAAGGTAGACTGCGTTTTAATCGATTCGGCTGGGCGAATGCAGACAAATAAGAATTTGATGGAGCAGATTGAAAAAATTTCAAAAGTTGTAAATCCTGATTTAAAGATATTTGTGGGTGATTCATTAGCTGGAAATGATACTGTTAGTCAGGCTAGAGAATTCCATAAGCATACAAATTTTGATGGAGCAATTTTGACCAAAAGTGATGCAGATGCTCGAGGAGGAGCAGCCCTTTCGATTGTTGCAGTAACCAAAAAACCTGTTGTGTATGTGGGCACTGGACAGGAATATGATGACTTGGAATTATTTAACAAGAAAACATTCCTGGAAACAGTTTTTGGTAAACCGGAACCAGTAGATGAACCAGAACCTACACCAGAACCTACACCAGAACCTACACCAGAACCTACACCAGAACCTACACCAGAACCTACACCAGAACCTACACCAGAACCTACACCAGAAATCAAAGAAACTTCAACTGATCCTTTTGAAGGAATTAAAACTGAAGACATTAGTGATTTTGCAGAATTATTTGATGTTCCATCACCTGAAAATGATAAGCAAGCATTCGAAATGGTAAAAAAAATACGTAAGTGGATTGCCGATGGTCGACCAAAATAGATAACATATCTTAGAAACAAAACCTAAAAAGTAATAGAATAGTTTGAAAATTTGGAAAATGAAACTTAAAACAAAGGATCTTCTAACTGGTGATGAGATTTCCAGCAAAGAATTTTTAAAATTAATTGATTTTTCTATAAAACTAAAAAAACAAAATAAAACTGGAAAAGAAAAACCATTATTGAAAAATAAAACTTTAGCTATGATATTTGAAAAACCATCAACAAGAACTAGGGTAAGTTTTGAGGTTGGAATGTCACAATTAGGTGGTCATGCTGTAAATTTATCATCAAATCAAATGCAACATTCTCGTGGTGAATCAGCTGAGGATACAGCAAAAACTCTATCTTGTTATGTTGATGCAATTGTGGCGCGAGTGTATGAGCATGATTTTATTGAGGAACTTGCAAAACATTCGACCATTCCGGTCATTAATGGATTATCTAATTCATATCATCCGTGTCAAACTTTGGCAGATTTGATGACAATAAAAGAACATAAGAAAAAATTCAAAGATCTTAAGATAGCCTGGATTGGTGATGGAAATAACGTATGTAATTCATTAATTTTTGGTTGTAGCAAAACACAGATTCAAATCTCTATTGCAACTCCAAAAGGCTTTGAACCAAATTCAGATGTTGTGAAAAAGGCCTCAAAGTATACTAGTGTTGATCTAACAACTGACCCGGAATTTGCTGTTAGGGATGCTGATGTAGTGATGACTGATACATTTGTATCAATTCATGATTCTGATGCAAAAAGTAAGAAATTCTTGCCAACTTTTCAAGTTAACGAGTCACTTATGAATAAAGCCAAAGATAATGCAATTTTTATGCATTGTTTGCCTGCAAAACGTGATCAAGAGGTTACCAGTGCAGTCATCGATGGACCACAATCAGTGGTTTGGGATGAAGCTGAAAATAGATTGCATACAGAAAAAGCTTTGTTGTTGTCATTACTTAGTATCTAACGTTTATAAAAGCAGATTCAAATTTTTTCCGTATAGATATGGCATATTCAAAGTTATTACGTAGAATACGAGACGAGAAAACGAATTATAGCAAAAGGACAAGAATGCTGATGGGTCATAGCGACTTTATTACTGTACAAATCTCAAATGAAAATACACAAGTTCAGATACATCAACCTAAAATCACAGGTGATTTAGTAATTTCATCTGCACATTCAAAATTTTTAGAACAAAAGGGCTGGAAAGGTTCTCGGAAAAACATCCCGGCAGCTTATCTAACTGGTTATTTTGCTGGCAAAAAAGCACTTGGGAAAGGGATTAGTTCAGCTATTATGTACAGTGGCACAAGAAAATACACTCAACGTATGGCTGCTGCACTGAAAGGAATTATAGATGCAGGACTTAAAGTACCAGCAAACCAAGAAACATTTCCTCCAGAATCCAGACTGTATGGTGAACACCTTAAAGTAAAAAATGATGTTAAAAATGTGAAATCTTTGATAGATAACGAGGCAGGACATAAATGAGTCAAACTTCACAAACACAAACTTCTAGACCACCAGGTCAAGGACGACCAGGTCAAGGACGACCAGGTCAAGGACGACCAGGTCAAGG